>Ga0123336_10000205_pt1 | contig 61425 bp, 48 predicted proteins | sample SSSSmetaG_FD_96466 | JGI IMG/M metagenome (GOLD analysis project Ga0123336, IMG submission 96466) | Glacier valley bacterial and archeal communities from Borup Fiord, Nunavut, Canada, to study Microbial Dark Matter (Phase II) - ​SSSS metaG | ecosystem: Environmental > Aquatic > Freshwater > Ice...
CCATGTCTAGCCGATTCGCGGCGCGATGTGGTGAGTCAATCCGCCGTTCGCTCGAGGCCATTGCGCATGTCGAGCTGTCTCGTCCGGCTGACTACGAATGTAGCGCTTGGTAGCGCTCGGTCAGCTGCTTCTCGAGCGCGACGATCGCCTTCGAGAAGCCATCGATACCCTCGGCGAGCTTCTCGTGCGCCATCTTATCGGCCTCGTGCGCCTTCGCGAACGAGGCCTGATCGAACGATAGCTTCTCGATCGTCATCACCTTCGCCTTCGCCGGCTCGAGCTTGCGCGGCAAATCGCCTCCCTTGCTCTGCAGCTCTTGGAGCAGCTGCGGCGAGATCGTGAGCAGGTCACAACCGGCAAGCTCGGTGATCTCACCGAGGTTACGAAAGCTCGCGCCCATGACCTCGGTCCCATGACCGTACTTCTTGTAGTAGTTGTAGATCTTGGTCACCGAGAGCACGCCCGGATCCTCGGGCGCCGCGTAGCTCTCCTTGCCTTCGGCCTTCTTGTACCAATCGAAGATCCGGCCGACGAAGGGACTGATCAGGGTGACCTTCGCTTCGGCACACGCGATCGCCTGATGCAGGCCGAAGAGCAGCGTCAGGTTGCAGTGGATACCTTCCTTCTCGAGGATCTCGGCGGCCTTGATGCCTTCCCACGTCGAAGCGATCTTGATGAGGACACGGTCGTTCTCGATACCAGCCTTGTTGTACTGGTCGATCAGGAAGCGCGCCTTCTCGAGTGTCTTGTCGGTATCGTGCGAGAGGCGCGCATCGACCTCGGTCGAGACCCGGCCCGGCACGATCTTGAGGATGCGCAGGCCGAACTCGATCGCGAGCCGATCGAGCGCGAGGGCGACGGCCTTCTTCGGGTCGTTACTGGTCTGCTCGCCGCTCCACGTGAGCGTGCCGTCGATGATGTCGGCGTAACCTGGCATCGCCGCGGCGGCCGCGATCAGCGACGGGTTCGTGGTCGCATCGCGCGGCTTGTACTTCTCGATCGAGTTGATGTCGCCGGTGTCGGCGACCACGACGGTCATCGTCTTGAGCTGGTCGAGTAGTGTCGTCATCGCGGGGATCCTTGCACGGTGTTGGTTTCGAACGCAGTCACGAGAGCTTCGAGTGCCGCGATTTCGGCGCGGAGCTCGTCGCCGGTCTCCGTATCGCCGACGACGCGGGGAACGGCATACACCTCGACGTCCGACACGGTCGGCACGATGTCATCGCCGCGGCTGACCGCCGCGTCCAAACTTTCGAAGTGGTGGTGCTGCGCGAGGTAGATCCGGTTCGCGTCGAGCACGAGCGAGAAGCCCTTATCGCCGTAGGCCGCGGCGAAGGCCCCGTCGATCGTGATCGCGCGGCCGCTCTTCTTGACCGCCGCTTCGCCGGCATCCAGCTTCACGGGCACGTGGCCATTGATGATGTAGCCATGCTCGGGATCGACGCCGAACTCGGCGAGCACGCGCGCACAGAAGGCTTTGTCTCCGAGCAGCTTGAAGTAGGGGTTCTTCACTTCTTCGTGGGTCGCTTTGTCGGCAACGAAGTAAGCCTCGAACGTTGCCATCTTGTCCTTGCCGAAGCACGGAGAGAGTGGCCCGGTCCAGAGATAGAAGATCAGATCGAGGTCAGCGGGCGCGCGATGCCGAATGCCACGCTGGATCACGAGCGCGAGTGCATCGAATAATTTCCTACCCGCGAGCGGCACGCCATCGACCGGGAATTCCAGGAACGTGCCATCGGCGGCGACCGGGACGCAGCCGTGAAAGATCGCGCAGCGATCGCGGCGCAACCACATCTGTGCGCGGCTGGCCACGAAGCTCCATTGCCGCCACAGCGTGGACGAGGCGAGGAAGCTGTTCGCGAGCGCATCCATGCAGGCTTGTTCGCCCGCGGTCAAGACATAGGGCTGAGCCCGGTCCACTGTCGGCAAATTGGTGTCGAGCAACGGGTAGGTCTTGCCGAAAAGCGTGACCGTGCCCGCCGCCGGATCGATGCGATGGAGCACGGCGCGGTGCTCGAGCGCCCACTCGGGATGGCGCAGGAACAGCGCGCCTTCGAGCTTGAACTGGATGATAGCGATCGCCTTCTGCATGCGAGCAACGTTGATAGCGTTCACGCCCGCATCACCTTTGACCGCGAACTGGTCGGCCGGATCATCGGCGTATGCGGCACGTGCGAGCCCGGCGAGCGGCTCGAGCGAGATACCGAAGCCCTCTTCGAGCTGGGCGATACGTTGATAGCGGAGCGAGAGCCGCACGACCGTCGCGATCGCGGCCGGTTGACCGAGCGTGGCCGCCAACCAATCGACATCGTGATTGCCCCACGTGATCGATACGTGCGGCTGCTGCTCGAGCAGCTCGATCACCTTGTCGAGCCGCGGTCCGCGATCGCCGAGATCGCCGGCGACAATCAGCTCGCCGACCGCGAGGTTGCGAATGATCCGCGCGAGCGTGCGCACGAGGTCGATTTCGCGGTCGTGGCGCACGAAGGGAGCCGTCAACGCCGCGATGAAGCTCGCCGACCGCCGGGTCTCGCGGGCAAACACGAGCTCGCGCAGGATCGGATCGAGCGGGTCCGGCATGATCGCCTCGACGTGCTCGATCGTGTAGCGCCGCGACAGCTCGCGGATGATCGTGACCGCGCGACCGACGAACGTGACGAAGTCGCCACCGTGCGCAATCCAGGTCTCGCGCGGGTAGTAGATCGTGGTCAGCAGCTGGTTGATCTCGGTGGTGGCCAGCTGCCCCACCCCCCCGGTTGCGCCAGATCCAAAAATCTCTTCGACGAACGGTCGCAGCGCGCCCGACGCGTTATTGATTACCTGGCGCAGCTTCACGTACTCGCCGTGCACGTCGCTGACGACGTGGACCGCCATCTTCGGGAGCGTGAGGATCGACTCGAGGTTCGCGAGCTCTGCGAGCGCAGCCTCGATCGTCGGAAACTGCTTCGCGAGTGCCCTGATGTACGCCGCCTCCACGAACGATCCGTACCATCGATCGAGCCCGCCGTGCCCGGGCGAAGCCGCATTGCCGGAGGCAATGCGGGGTAATCGATGGAAGCGCTCGTGTCGTTGTGGTCTGATCTCCGGAATGTCGACCTTGACGAGCTCTCCTGCCTGGCAGGCTCTGGTGGCGCACAAGACCGGCTTTCGGTCGACCATGCGCGAGCTGTTCGCAGGCGATGCCCAGCGCTTCACGAAGATGTCGCACGAGGCGTGTGGCGTGTTCGTCGATTATTCCAAGCACCGCACCACCGACGAGACGCTGCGGCTGTTATTCGCGCTCGCGAAGCAAGCCGACGTCACCGGCTGGCGCGACAAGATGTTCGCTGGCGACATCATCAATGGCTCCGAGCACCGCGCCGTGCTCCACACCGCGCTTCGCAATCGTTCGAACCGGCCGATCGTCGTCGACGGCAAAGACGTGATGCCCGAGGTCAACGCGGTGCTCGCGAAGATGCGCAATTTCACCGATCGCCTGCGCAGCGGCGCGTGGAAGGGCTTCACCGGCAAGCAGATCACCGATGTCGTAAACATCGGCATCGGCGGCTCGGACCTCGGCCCCGTGATGGTCACCGAGGCACTCAGGCCCTACTGGCAAGCAGGCCTCAACGCGCACTTCATCTCGAACGTCGACGCGACCCACCTCGCCGAGACCGTGAAGCACCTCGACCCCGCGACAACGCTGTTCATCGTCGCGAGCAAGACCTTCACGACGCAGGAGACGATCACGAACGCGACCTCGGCGCGCGCGTGGCTACTCGCGACCTTGCAGGACGATAAGGCTGTGGCGAAGCACTTCGTCGCGCTGTCGACGAACGCGAAGGCCGTTGCCGCGTTCGGCATCGACACGGCGAACATGTTCGAGTTCTGGGATTGGGTCGGCGGTCGCTACTCCCTGTGGAGCGCGATCGGGCTCTCGATCGCGTGCGTGATCGGCATGGACAACTTCGAGGAGCTGCTGACCGGCGCCTACGAGATGGACGAGCACTTTCGCACCGCGCCGCTCGAGCAGAACCTGCCCGTCATCCTCGGCATGCTCGGGGTCTGGTACGCGAACTTCTGGGGTGCCGAAACCCACGCGATCCTGCCCTACGATCAGTACATGCATCGCTTCAGCGCCTACTTCCAGCAGGGCGATATGGAGTCGAATGGCAAGGGCGTCGACAGGCAGGGCAATCGGATCGGTGACTACTCGACAGGTCCGGTGATCTGGGGCGAGCCCGGCACGAACGGCCAGCACGCGTTCTATCAGCTGATCCATCAAGGCACGCGGACCATTCCGTGTGACTTCATCGCGCCGGTCGAGAGCTTCAATCCGATCGGTCAGCACCACGATATCTTGCTCGCGAACTTCTTCGCGCAACCCGAAGCGCTGATGCGGGGCAGAACACCCGAGGAGGTCCGCACCGAGCTCGTCGCCGCGAAGACGCCCGCCGATCAGATCGAAGCGCTCGTGCCGCAGAAGACGTTCATCGGCAATCGCCCGACGTCGTCGATCGTGGTCCAGAAGATCACGCCGAAAACGCTCGGCGCGCTGGTCGCGATGTACGAGCACAAGATCTTCACGCAGGGCATCGTGTGGAACATCTTCTCGTTCGATCAGTGGGGTGTGGAGCTCGGCAAGCAGCTCGCCCAGAAGATCCTGCCAGAGCTCGCAGGTGACGCCCCGGTGACGTCTCATGACGTTTCGACGAACGGCCTGATCAACCTCTACAAGGCTCGACGCACGAAATCGTAAAAAGTGAGATGTTGGCCGTTGCCGCTGCGCGGGCGCAGCTGCCGAAGGCATAGAGGAGAGAAATCATGCAGCTCGGAATGATCGGACTTGGCCGGATGGGCGCCAACATGGCGCGTCGGCTCATGAAGAATGGCCATACGATCGTCGCGTACGATCGCAGTGCGGACGCCGTGAAGGCGCTCGCGGGTGAAGGCGCGACTGGCGCTGATTCGCTCGATGCCATGATCAAGGCGATGCCGAAGCCGCGGCACATCTGGATCATGGTGCCCTCGGGCGCCGCGACCGAAGGGACGGTCACCGACCTCGCGCAGAAGCTCGAGGCCGGCGACACGATCATCGATGGCGGCAACTCGTACTTCAAAGACGATATCCGTCGCTCGAAGTCGCTCGAGAGCAAGCAGATCAACTACGTCGACGCCGGCACTTCCGGCGGTGTGTACGGCCTCGAGCGTGGCTACTGCTTGATGGTCGGTGGCCCCAAGGAAGTCGTCCAGCGCCTCGATCCGATCTTCAAGACTCTCGCCCCCGGCATCGGCGAGGTCGAGCGCACGCCGGGGCGGCCGAGCGGCAGCGGTACCGCCGAAGAGGGCTACCTCCACTGCGGTCCCGTCGGCGCCGGCCACTTCACCAAGATGGTCCACAACGGCATCGAGTACGGCATCATGCAGGCGATCGCCGAGGGCTTCGACATCATGAAGGGCGCGAACAACGCGACCGTCGAGGAGCAGCACCGCATGGAGCTCCCCGTCGCGGAGATCGCCGAAGTGTGGCGCCGTGGCTCGGTCCTGTCGTCGTGGCTGATCGATCTCACCGCGAAGGCGATGGTCGCGGATCCCAAGCTCGAGAAGTTCACTGGCAGCGTCCAGGACTCCGGCGAAGGTCGCTGGACCGTCAACGCCGCGATCGAAGAGGCCGTCTCCGCCGACGTGATCGCCGCGTCGCTGTTCGTGCGGTTCCGGTCGCGCCAGGACCACTCGTTCGCCGAGAAGCTCCTGTCCGCGATGCGCTTCCAGTTCGGCGGTCACGTCGAACAGAAGCCCTGATCGTGAAGACGCAGAAGTTCGCCGATCTCGACGCGCTGTCGAGAGCCGCTGCCGACGAGTTTATCTCGCTGGTCGTGGCCCAGCCCGAGGGCGCGCCGTTCCACGTCGCGCTGTCCGGCGGTTCGACGCCGAAGAAGTTATTCGACGTGCTCGTCGCGCGCGGTCGCAATGCTCTGCCCTGGGAACGCGTCGAGCTGTGGTGGGGCGACGAGCGCTGCGTGCCGCCCGAGCATCCCGATTCGAACTACGGGATGACCAAGGCGCATCTGATCGATCCGCTGCAGCTGGGTCCCGCGAAGATCCATCGGCTCGCGGGTGAACGCCCACCGATCCAGGCCGCGCAGGAGTACGAGAGCGCGCTGGTCGGTGCGCTCGGGGCACCGCCGATCTTCGATCTCGTGTGGCTCGGCATGGGCCCCGACGGGCACACCGCATCGCTGTTTCCCGGCAGCGCGGGCGTGCGCGAGAAGCAGGCGTTCGTGATCGCAAACGAGGTGGACTCGCCGCTCACGCAGGGCCCGACCACGCGGTTGAGCGTGACGTTCCCCGTGATCGATGCCGCGCGCCGCGTGCGGTTCCTCGTGGGTGGCGCGGACAAAGCTGCGACACTCGCCGAGGTCGCGACAGGTCCGAACGAGAGGTATCCCTCGTCGCTGGTCGCCGCCGCTGACACGGTGTGGTTGATCGACGAGGCCGCAGGCCAGAAGCTTGGATCAAAGTCGTGATCCTCGCGGGCGATATCGGCGGAACCAAGACCACGCTTGCACTCTGCGACGATCAGGGCGTTATCCAGCGCGAAGCCACCGAAGCGAGCAATGGCTTCGAGTCGCTCGAAGACGTGATCACGAAGTTCGTACCCGGTGAGATCACCGCGGCATGCTTCGGTGTCGCCGGGCCCGTCGTCGAAGGCACGGCGAAGATCACGAATTTGCCGTGGACGATCGCGCAGAGCTCGCTCGAGAAGAAGCTTCACGCGAAGGTCAAGCTGCTCAACGACCTGCAAGCAACTGCGCTGGGTATGCTCGTGTTGCCGGAGTCCGCGTGGAAGATCCTGCAAGCAGGCGCACGCCCCGAGCATGGAACGATCGCCGTGATCGCACCGGGCACCGGGCTCGGCGAAGCGCTGCTCTTCCACGACGGTCGCGCCTACCAGGCCCTGCCCTCCGAAGGTGGTCACGCGGACTTCGCACCTGCGACCGACGAAGAGATCGAGCTCCTGCGCTTCTTGCGCGGCAAGTACGGCGATCACATCAGCAACGAGCGCGTGCTCTCGGGCAACGGCATCGGTGACCTCTACGACTTCTGTCGAATGGAGGCGGGCCGTGACGATGCCGCCCTCGAGCTCGGTGATCGCAATGCCGCGATCTCGAAAGCAGGGCTCGCGAAGACCGATCCGTGTGCGGTGCACGCGCTCGAGCTCTTCGCCTCGATCCTCGCCGGCGAAGCGGGCAACCACGCCCTGCGCGGCCTCGCACTCGGTGGCATCGTGATCGGTGGCGGTATTCCGCCGAAGCTCCTGTCCGTGCTCGAAACCTCGACGTTCCTGGATCGACTGAGCGCGAAGGGTCGGTTTCACGCGTGGATGCGTGTCCTCTCGGTGCGCGTCGCACTCGAACCCCGCGCGGCGCTGCTCGGTGCCGCGCATCAGGCCTCGTTACTCTCGTAAGGACACATGCCGGAACAGCCCAAGCGCAAACCTCCTAGCTCGTCGGTCGTCGGCGAGATTCTCGGCACGGCTTCGACGAAGCGCAAGAGGCCCGAGCCCGCCGCGATCGTGATTTTCGGCGCCACCGGCGACCTCGCAGGTCGCAAGCTCGCACCCGCGATCTACAACCTCCAGGTCGATGGCGCGCTCACCGATCCGACCTTGATCATCGGCGTGTCACGTACCCCGATGCCCGCGATCGAATTTGCCGAGAAGATCAAACCGAAGGTCGAGGAGTTTTCGCGCCAGAAGGTCGATCCCGCGCAGTGGGATAAGTTCGCGAGCGCGATCGATTACGTCGGCGGTGAGTTCGGAGACGACGCGGTCTACGAGAAGCTCAAGGAGCGGCTCGATGCCGCGAAGACCAAGGGGACCAAGGGGAACCGGATCTTCTACCTCTCCACCCCGCCGTCGGCGTTCGCGCTGATCCTGGAGAAGCTCGAGAAGCACAAGCTGCTCGAGAAGAAGGTCCAGGCACCCGGCGTTCCCGCCTGCCGGATCATCGTCGAGAAGCCGTTCGGTCGCGACCTCGCCTCCGCGCGCGCGCTCAACGAGATGATCGGCAAGTACGTCGACGAGTCGCAGATCTATCGTATCGACCATTACCTCGGCAAAGAGACCGTCCAGAACATCTTGGTGCTGCGGTTCGGCAACTCGATCTTCGAGCCGATCTGGAACCGCAACCACGTCGATCACGTCGAGATCACGGCGGCCGAATCGATCGGCATCGAGGGTCGAGGCAACTTCTACGAACAGACCGGTGTCGTCCGCGATATCATCCAGAATCACTTGCTCCAGGTGATGGCGCTCGTGACGATGGAAGTGCCGGCCTCCTTCTCCGCCGACGACGTCCGCGACGAGAAATCGCAGCTCTTGCGCACGATCCGCAACATGTCGCTCAACGACGTCGCGAACTCGTGCGTGCGCGGCCAGTACCGCGGCTATCGCGAGGAGCGAGGCGTCGCGCCCGATTCGCAGACGCCGACGTACGCCGCGATGCGGTTCATGATCGACAGCTAGCGCTGGCAAGGCGTGCCGTTCTATCTGCGCGCCGGCAAAAAGCTCGCGGAGCGGCTCACCGAGGTGAACATTCACTTCAAGGCCGTCCCGCTCGTGCTGTTCAAAGATGAAGCCGCGGGCGGCGTGCTGCAGCCCGCGGTGCTCTCGCTGCGGATCCAGCCGCACGAAGGCATCTCGCTGCGATTCGTCGCAAAGGTCCCGGGCGAGAACATCAACGTCGGCAATGTCGTGATGAACATGACCTACGCCGATGCGTTCAATCGCCCGATCGCGGAGGCCTACGAGCGGCTCTTGCTCGACTGCATGCGCGGCGATGCAACGCTCTTCAATCGTCGCGACTCGGTCGACCGCGCATGGGAGCTGATCCAGCCCGTGTTGCAAGTCTGGGAAGCGACGCCCGGTGTCCACCTCTACGAGGACGGGACGCAGGGTCCCTCAGCCGCCGACGAGATGATGGGTCGCGAAGGCACGTCCTGGCGCGAGCTCGTCCCGCAGCACTAGGCTCGAACGGATCGGACGAGGGCGGGCCGAGATCCGACGTACCGACGCAGGCAGAAAATGACGTAGACCCCAACGCGCAACGTTTCGCCGCGAGGTCCGTGAACGCCGCGGCGCACCCGTTGGAGCCGAAGGTCAAGGCGAAGACCTCTTCGCTCCGTCTGATGCTGTGTCGCGCTCGCTAGCGTCAGTTGCCGGCGGTCTCGACGGTGATCCACGCGTTCACCGCCGTGGTGAACGCGGCGAGCGTCGGCGTCGTCGTCGCGCTGAGCTTGCCACCCGCCGGGTGCGCTGCATCCTGACCCGGCGTCGGCGCGAGCAACACGCCGCTCGATGCCTGGGTCTGGAAGTTCACGTGAGCGCGAACCTGGAGACAGGTGTTGTTATCGGTCGTCGTGGCGAGGCCCGAGAGATCCATCGCGTTCTTTGCGCCGGCGTTCGCTCCGCCGTGACAGCTCACGCACACCGGCGAGAGCACCGGCTTGACCTTCGCGAGGAACGAAGCAAAGCCGTTCGTGCCACAACCTGACGAGGGCGGCGGCGCCGTGCTGCCCGGGTGATACGGATCCGCGACCTTGAACGTGATCGACAGTCGATGATCGGAAGGGAAGCCGATAAACGCCGCGGCACCTGCACCGATGTGATCGCAGCTCGGACCCGGGCATGTCGGCGTCGTCGTCGTGGCGGCGAGGTTGAGCTTGACCGCGAAGAACCGATCGAGCGTGTCCGGAATCGGATTGCCGGTCGTTGGCCACGACACGAAGAGCGGATGCTCGAGGTACACGCCCTGTGTCGATGCCCTCACGTAGATATCGGAGAGGTAAAGGCTATCGGAGAGCTGTTGCGCGACGAAATCGATCGTCGCGCCCGTGAGACCGACGTCCTTGAGATCGATGTGGTTGATCGGGCACGTCGAATCGACACCCGCCACACCACCCGTGCAGATGAGCGGCGTGATCTTCGCGGTCGTGATCGTGACTTCGGTCGTACCGGTCGCATTCGCCGCATCCTTCTCGGCCTGCGCCCAGCTGAGGATGTTCGAGGTCTGGGTCGCATCGAGGGCGGGCGTGCCTTCGTGGGCGCCCTTGCTGAGCACCCGACTCGACTGAGGTGCATCGATGTTGACGACGGTCGGCGTCCACGCGAGCAGCGTGGTCCGCATGGTGCCTTCATCTGTCGCCTTCACGAACGCCGGAGCTGCGACCATGCTGCCGCCGTGGCACGCGATGCACACGGTGTTGAAGGTCGGATACGCATCGTCGTGCCACTTCTGCTTCGCGATCGCCTGCTCGGGCGTCCCGGTCCCGGTCGTCCCGTCGTCGTCTCCGGTGATGGAGCCGGTGCAGGCTGCGAGCGCGAACACGAGAGCAACAGCGGTCGTCTTCATGGTCAATTCCCTCTGAGGCACGTAGAGCAACGGCTGTGCCGACCTTGTAGCTAGGCCAAGACCCCAATTTGGTTACATGAACCTCAGATCTCTGAGGACCCGCCGCCGCACATCTTTGTGGGCAGAGCGCGGAGGCCGGGGCCTACCTGGCCTCGAGTACTGCGATCTTCGCGAGGCGCCGCACGTGGCGCTCCTCGTGCGTGAAGGTCGCGCGGAGGAACGCGCCGACGAGCTCTGGCACGAGCTCCGGGCCAATGATCCGCGCGCCGAGCACCAAGATGTTCATGTCGTCGTGCTCGACGCCTTGATGCGCGGAGTAGGTGTCGTGGCATACCGCGGCGCGAATCCCGCGCAGCTTGCACGCCGCGACCGAGGCACCGACGCCACTGCCACACAGCAAGACGCCCCGATCGCAGCGGCCCGCGCTCACCGCTTCACCGAGCGCCTGCGCGTAATCGGGATAATCGACCGGCGCGGTCGAGTTGGTGCCGAGGTCGAGGGTCTCGTGGCCGAGCGCCAGGATGACCCCCATCACCCGCGCTTTGAGCGGGAACCCGGCGTGATCGACCGCTACACCGACCTTCATACAAGGACGATAGCGCTAGTTACAAAGAAGCGCTTGGCTGATCGCGCGGACCTCGTCGAGGCCACCCTTGTAGAAAACACCCCGCGGGCTGGCTCTAGACTGGTTTGTGAAGCGCGTCCCGCCAGCCTCGGGTCCAGGCTGCCGCGCTATCGGCCCACACCACTCGACGCAGGCCCTCGTTGCGCGAGATCCGGTCCGGCAGCTCGGCGCGCAGCGCGCGATCGAGATCCGTCGCGACGCCGTCGACATGGTAGGGGTTCGTGACGATCGCGTCGGTCATTCGCTCCGCCGCGCCGCAGAACCGCGACAGCACGAGCACGCCAGGATCCGCGGGATCCTGCGCCGCGACGAACTCCTTCGCGACGAGGTTCATGCCGTCGCGCAGCGGTGTGACCAAGCCAACATCGGCGAACCGATAGAGCTTCGCGAGCGTGTCTTGATCGTAGGAGCGGTAGAGGTAACGGACCGGTGTCCAATCTGCCTCGCCGTACGCGCCATTGATCCGACCAACGAGCGACTCGACGCGCGAGCGCAATGCACCGTAGTCGGGCACATCGGCACGGGTCGGCACCGAGACCTGGATCAGCGAGACCTTGCCGCGCCACTCGGGAAACCTCTCGAGCATGCGCGCGAACGCTTCGAGCCGCTCCGGGATGCCCTTTGAATAATCGAGACGATCGACACCGAGGATCAACTTGCGACCACTGAGCATGGTCTCGTACGAGCCGAGCTCGGTCGTCGCCGTGCTCGACGCCGCCTCCGCGATGCGATCCGGATCGATGCCGACCGGGATGGTCCGCGTGACCTTGCTCGCGCGCACCGCGGCATCGCTTCCGAGTAAACCCTTTGCCGTCGCGACCAAATTCTCGCGCCAGCGGTCACACTGCACGCCGATGAGATCGTACGCGAGCAACGCCTCGACGACCTCGGCCGACCACGGCAGCGTCGCGAAGATATCGAGCGGCATGAACGGCACGTGGAGATAAAAGCCACGCGCACCACGATGGCCGAGCTTGCCAAGCTCGCGTGCGACGAGCATCAGATGAAAGTCCTGAACCCAGACCTCGGCGTTATCGCCGCCGACCTGCTGGATCGCTTGCGCGTACGCGTGATTGACCTCTTGATAACAGACCCATTCGTCGTCGACGTAGCGCACGCGACCGAGGAACCCGTGCAGGAGCGGCCACAGGCTCTGGTTGCAGAACCCTGCATAGAACCGCTGCCGCCAGGTCGCCGGATAATCAAACTGCGCGCGCGAGATCGGATCGCCGTGCTCGAGCCGGACGCGCAAGCCGGGCTCGCGTTCGAGCCCGCTCCAGCCGAGCCAGATACCCTGTGTCTCGCGCAGCGCCGGCGCGATCGCCGAAACCAAGCCGCCAACTTCTTTCCCGCGACCGGCGGCGAGGTTCGGTAGCCGGTTCGAGACGACGACAAGCTTCGGCTCGCCGCGTGGCGCGTCGGGTTGCGCGAGTGCGAGGAACGGTGCCGTGACATGACGTCGCTGTCGAGCTTCGACCAGCCAGGCGAGGAATTTGTGGACCGCTGCCACATCGGGGAGCCGGAAGGTCGCGCCGGTCAGCCGCGGCTCGACCGCGACGAGGATGCCGAGATCCTGATCGCGCAGCGACCCGAACATGTCCTCATCGGTGGTGTCGTCGCCGATCGCGAGCACCATCGAATTCGCCGGGCCGCGACCGCGCAGCCAGCCGAGCGCGACACCTTTGTGGGCCGCGCGATGGCGAATCTCGATCGCCTCGACGACCGCCAAGCGCTCGAGCTCGCCATTTGTCTCGAGCCATTCGTCGACGAGGATCTCGGCCGCGTTCGAAATCTGAGCGTGCTCCGCGCTGCCCACGAGCCGCCAGTGCAAGCACACCGAACATGATTTGCGCTCGACGATCGTGCCCTGATATCGCGCGGCGAGCGATCGCAACGACCGTTCGATCTCGTCGAGCTGAGGCACGGGTGGAAGCGCGGCCTCCCACACGCCATTTCCGCAGCGCCATACGCCGTGCTCGGCCGCCAGCGCGACGTTGGGGAACCGCGCGGGCAAATCTTCCATCATGTCGCGCGGCCGGCCGCTGACGAGACCGAGCGTCACGCCGGGCGAGGTCGAAAGTGCGCTGACGAGCGCCGCCGTATCGCCATCGATCTTCGCGTCGTGTGGAGTCGGAGCAAAGGGGATCAACGTGCCATCGAGGTCGAGCGCGATCACGAGCGACGGCGCGGATGCCACGTGATGCCAATCAACCACGGTGGCCGCTTGTCATAACGCCGGCCAACCACGAGCTTCGTTGTGGCGAAATCGCACACCGAGCGGGTGCGCGCGCGCACGCCGCGCCGTGGCGGCGCGAGAGTGTACGAAACGTCATTTTGTGAGAAGCGTTACAAACGACGTACCAGGTACGTCAGCTTTACCCCCGAATCCGCGACGTGACCTCCTCGGCGCTCGAGCCGGCCTCAAGACCGCGTGGCCAACGACTCATGCTGCTTCAGGAGCATCCGCATGACGAGAGCGACGAGTACGCGACTTCGGGACAACGCGGTACGCGGCAGCGAGAACCTTGCCCACACTCGCAACGATCCCTCGAACCGCTTCATCGTGCCTCCGACGCTCGAGCGCGACCACCCGCTCGTCGAGCGTGTGGTGCGCACGGCAGGGAACTCCCATGCCAACGCTCCCGACCACGGCTTCGACGCGCCCGGCGCCGATCAACTCGTTATCAGCAGGTTCGGCGTCCATGAACTTCGCAGCGCGAAAGTTCAGACAGCGCGCCAGCGGGTGTGTGGCACTCTCTGGTGAGCGCTAAAGCCATATCTCCCATCGGTTACAAACCGGCACGCGCTTCGCAACGTGCTGGATCATGATCCCCGTAGCTTCTGATCTCGAACCCGGCTCGGTCGTCGGCTCGTATCGGATCGAACGAGAGATCGGGCGTGGCGGCATGGGCAAGGTCTACAAAGCCGCGCACTGCGTGCTCCCGCGCAGTGCCGCCATCAAGATCATGCACCCCGAGTTGTGCCGACAACCCGGGATGGCCACACGGATGGTCCAGGAGGCGTCGATCCTCGAGGACATCCGGCACGCGGGCCTGGTTCGCGTCTACGAGTGCAACATTCTGCCGGACCATCGGCCGTACATCGCCATGGAGTATGTCCAAGGCGAGACCCTCACGCAGAAGCTCGGTGTGGCGGGCAAGTTACCGTGGACCGACGTTGCCGCCCTTCTCGGCGATGTAGCTGACGTGCTCGCTGCCGTGCACACCCGCGGCGTCGTGCATCGTGATTTGAAGCCAGATAACTTGATCATGACGCCCGCGGATCCTGACTATCCACTGCGCTTGATCGACTGGGGCGTTGCACGGCTCGGTCCGGTCGGCCGTCTGACGATGGAAGGCATGACGCCAGGCACACCAATCTACATGTCGCCGGAGCAAGCGTCGGGGCAGCACATCGCCGCACCATGCGATATCTACTCGCTCGGCGTGATCGCCTACGAAGTGCTCACCGGGCAACCGCCCTTCGACGGCCGCACGCTCGCCGAGGTCGTGTGCAAGCACATCACGAGCAAGCCGGCGCGGTTGGCCGACAAGTGCAACGCTCCCGCGAAGCTGTGCGAGCTCGTGCATCGCATGCTCGACAAGGACCCTGCGCGCCGTCCGATGGCAGTCGAGACTCGCCAGTTGTGCAATGTCATCCTGCGCGCGCTCGATACCGTCTCGAACAACTCCGACGACGACATGGAGATCACGGTGATCGAGGGCGTAGAACCGGGCCCTGCCGAGCTCGAGTTTGGCGTCACCGAGCTGCTGCCGACGATGCGTAAACCGCGCTGGACTCCTCAGCTCGACGTGAACTTCGCTCCCCCGCGCAAGCCGATCACTCCGAAGAACGAACGCGACCAGGTCTCCGGCGAAATCATTCCGCCGCGGCGCTTACTCAGATAAAACGAAAGGAACTGTCATGACTACCAAGGTTGATGTGGTGAACGAGCTAGAGACCCGGTTCGATGGGCTCAAAGACAACATGAAGCACCTGGTCGACGAGGTGCCGGCCAAGGCGTCAGCGATCCGCGCGCAGGCTATGAATTCGATCGAGTACATCGGCCGCCAGATCAAGAAGCACCCGATCGCCGCACTCGGCATCGCGTTCGGCGCCGGCTTCCTCGTGATGCGCCTCATCCGTAGGTGATGTATGGAATCGCCAAAGCTTCTTCTACCGAAACTCGAGAAGCTCGCAGAGAGCCCGTGGGCGCTCGTCGCTTTCGGCGCGCTCGCAGGCGTCTGGCTCGCGAGCCTTGGCGAGGGCAGCAGCAGGGCAAGTGAAGAGCGCGGGCTTGTTGCAGGTCTGCTGGGCGGACTCGTGCTGAAGACGGTGCGCGATGTGGCCCTCAGCCAGATGGGCAAGATCGCGCAGACGTGGCTCGCAGAGAAACCGACACAGTCGTCGGCTCCCTCGCCGTTCGCGAGCTAGCCGGCGAGCAGACCGGTCCCGCGTGCGCGGTTGTCCCGACTCAGCTCGGGCGATGCGACTTGATCTTGCCGTCGTCGTCCGGGATCTCGACGTGGCTCGAGCCCGTCGACGACGAGACCGCGCCGACCCGAATCTGATTGTGGATCTCTTTCACGCCGATCACGGTCGCGACGAGATCCTCGGCCTGCAGCTTCGCGTTGCGATTGTCGACGTGGCCGGTGAGCGTCACCTCTCCGTCCTTGACGGTCAGGCTGATGTTCGATGCATCGATGTGCTCGTGGTCGGTCAAGACCTCGTGGACGAGCTCTGAGGTGCGCTCGTCGGAGCGTACGAATCCCTTCGGCCCTTTACCGGCATGGGGGCCGCGCGAACGCTCGGCCGACCAGCGTTGTTGCAGCTCTTCGTACCGTTGCGCGCGCGGATCCTGCGCACGGTACGGCAGGGTTTGCGTGAAGTCGTCGCGGTTATTGTCCTGCGAGTCACCGTAGGCGCGGATGGAGCGCCCGCCGCGATCGAAATCTCCCCACCGCCCGTCATTACCCCCGCGGCTCGCGGGTCCGCGATACGCACCCGGTCCATCACCGCCGGCCTGGACGCCGCTTTGTCCGCGCTCGTTGCTCGGTTGCGCGTCCCGCTCGGCGTGCAAGCTACGTTCGGCGAACTCGTCGACGGCTTGCGAGAGACCCCGAATCCCGCGCGGCGACCGATCACCCGTGCGGTCGGTCGTCTGGAAATTGCGGTTTGCGAGCTCGCCACCTCGAACATCGTCGCGGCTTGGCTGCCGCTCACGCTGGTCGCGCGGATCCTGATAGCCATGTTCGGTGTTGTCCGAGTCGGCCTGGAAGTTTTGATACTGCCGATTCGAGAACTCGCGAGCATCGTCGCGCTCTGTACGTCCATTGTGGTTCGCCATGCGAACAATCGGGTGCATCCCGCGTGCCCCGGAGACCACAATTCAATGCGTGCGCGGTCTCGCGCGCCAAGCGGTTCCCCGGCGAGAGGTGTCCGCCGAACAGCCACTTACGCAGGCACACCGTCTGCAGGCCAGGGGGCTATGACTTCCACTGGTGGCAAAGCCGGCTTCGGCATCGCATGGCTTCTCGGCATTCCCCTCCCGATCCTCGCGGTGGTCTACCTCATCTCTCGCTGCTAGCGTGTAAGCTCGCGAGAGCGTGGGAGCCGCTGAGAAACCGCCAAGCGAAGGTGAACGCCTCGAAGCTCTGCGCAGCTACGCTATCCTCGACACCGAGGCCGAACCCTCGTTCGATCGCATCACCTCGCTGGTGGCTCGGATCCTCGATGTCCCGATCGCGCTGGTTTCTCTCGTCGATGACGAGCGCCAGTGGTTCAAGTCGTGTATCGGACTCGACGGTCGGGAGAGCCCACGTGAAGTCTCCTTTTGCGCGCACGCGATCCTGCAGAACGGAGTGCTGGTGATCCCGGACGCACGCGAAGACCCGCGGTTCGCCGAGAACCCGAATGTCACCGGTGCGCCATTCGTGCGCGCGTACGCCGGCGCTCCGCTACATACGCCCGAGGGTTCGAGCCTCGGCACGCTGTGCGCGATCGATGTCCGCCCGCGAAAATTCACGCCCGATCAGCTCGCGACGTTGAGCGACCTGGCCGCTGTCGTGGTCGACGAGATGGAGCTAGGCAAACAAACTCGCAAGCTCAGAGTGTTCGAACAAATCTCGACGCTATCGCCCGCCGTGGTCTACATCCAAGACCTGGTCAAAAAGCGCGTGACGTGGAAGAGCAGGCACATGAGGTCGCACCTCGGCTTCGAGCTCGACGAGCTCACCGAGACCGCGATGAGCGCGAACATGACCGTCGAGGAAGCCCAGCGCGCCGTGTTGAACATGCGGCGCGCCAGCTCGCTCCCGGATGGAGAGATCTTCGAGACCACCTATCGCGTGCTCGATCCGACCGGTGAGCGCCACTTGCTCGTGCGCTCCACGCCTTTCACTCGCGACGCCGCGGGCAGACTCACCGAGATCCTCTCGATCGCGACGGATGTCACGCCGCTCAAGCGCGCCGAGGAATTGGTCGCAGCCTCCGAGGCCGCGCTCGCCGGTCGCGTCGAGGTCCTCGAGGCCATCCTCGAGACGGCGGGCGAAGGTATCCTCGTCGCCGATGAAAATGCGCAAGTCATCGTCGCGAACCCGCTCGCGCGCAGCGTCACGGGTCGCCTGCCAGGCGACTCGGTCTCGGTCGAGCGCAACCCGGGCCTGGTCGCCGGCTACTACGAGCCCGATGGCGTGACGCCGTTCAGCCTCGGCAAGCTGCCTTTGCGCAACGCCCTGCTCGGCATCTCGACGAACAACGTCGAGATGATGGTTCGCAACCCGTCGTTTCCCGATGGCCTTTATCTGAATTTGACGGGCCGACCGGTGCGCGATCGCACCGGCAACATTCGCGGCGCGGTCGTGACGCTCAGCGACGTCACCGCGCTGCGCCGTGCTCAGCACCGCTTGATCGAGCTCGCCATCACGGACGAGTTGACCGGCTTGCCCAATCGCCGCGCCTTGCGCGATCGGCTCGAGCTCTGCTCGGCCGAGGCGAATCGTGGTCGCACGTTTTCTGTCGCGATCGTCGATATCGATCACTTCAAGCAGGTGAACGACACCCACGGTCACGGCATCGGTGATCAGGTCCTGAGCGCGGTCGCCCGCACGTTGCGCGAAAGCGTTCGGCGTAGCGACATGATCGCTCGCATGGGCGGCGAAGAGTTCTGCGTGATCCTCACGGACATCGATGTGGATCTCATGGCGATGCTGACGGAGCGCCTGCGCGCACAGATCGAAGCGCTCACCGAGCCCGTACGCGTGACTGCGAGCTTCGGCGTGTGCCACTCCTCGAAGACCACGAACCCGACCGAACTGCTCGAGTTTGCAGATCAGGCGCTGTACGCGGCGAAGCACGCGGGGCGCAACTGCGTGAAGGTTGCGTAGTAGGCACACTCGCTGCAATGCCCCGGGCATGGCCCGCATTGCATTCGTCCTAGCCCAAGATTTCGAAGACAGCGAATTTCGTAAGCCGTACGACACGCTTCGCGAAGCGGGTCACACCATCGACGTGATCGGTGCAAAGCAAGGCAGCGTCACCGGGAAGAATGGAACGGAGAAGGTGAAGATCGACCTCACCGTCGCCGATGTCGATGCGAGGGAATACGACGCGCTCGTGATCCCGGGCGGTTACTCGCCGGATCATCTGCGAACCGATAAGCCGATCGTCGAGTTCGTGCAGCAGATGGTCAGCAGCGGCAAGTTGATCGCTGCGGTCTGCCACGGCCCGCAGCTCTTGATCGAAGCCGAGGCCGTGAAGGGCAAGCAGCTCACGTCGTGGCCTTCGGTCAAGAAGGACCTCGAGAACGCTGGCGCAAAGTGGGTCGACAAGGAGGTCGTCATCGACAAGATGCTGATCACGTCGCGGAAGCCGGCGGACCTCCCGGCGTTCTCCGCCGCGGTGCTGCGTGGTCTGGCGGATGCCAAACAGCCTCAGACGTAGATCATCTTGCGCGTCATGCCTCCGTCGCTGACGTAGACCGCACCGGTCACGAAGCCGGCTTCCGCAGAGAGTAGCCACGCGCACAAGCTCGCGATGTCCGCCGGCGTCCCTACCCTGCCCACCGGATGCTGGGCGTGGTCCCGCTTGGAGAGCTTGGGAGGCTTGCGGCGATCGCGCGCCGCGAGCTCCGAGGTCGCGATCCAACCCGGCTCGATGCAGTTGACGCGGATGGCGGGTCCGAGGCTGATCGCGAGCGAGTGCGTGAGCGCGGCGATCCCACCCTTACTCGCAGAATACGCGATGGTCTCGGGCTCGGATTGCACCGCGCGGGTCGAACCGATATTGACGATCGCACCGCGCGATTTGCGTAGACCGGCGATCGAATGCTTCGCGCACAGAAAGGCCCCTGTCAGGTTCGTCGCGATAAACTTGTTCCACCGTGCGAGCTCGAGCTTCTCGATCGGTCCGATCAGCGGCTTCGCGAGCCCCGCATTGTTGACCACGCCGTTCAACTTCCCTCCCCACCGCATCGTGGCGCCGACCACGCGTTTCACATCCGTCTCGCGGGCGACATCGCAGCGGGTGAAGCGCACGCGATCGCCCTGACCGGCACCGTATTCCTCGACCGCATCGCGACCCGCGTGCGCGTCGAGGTCGGCGATCATCACGAGCGCGCCTTCGTCGGCGAGAAGCTTCGTGATCGCGCGGCCGATGCCGCTTGCCCCACCAGTAACGATGTACACGTTGGACACAAAGCGCATGGCGCAGCTTAGATCAAGCTGAGCTGACGCGCCGCACCGGGCCAGACAGGAAGCTCGCCGACCGGCGCCTGCGCGGCGAGCCTGTCGTGGAACGCGTACGCGTTCTCGGGCGCGAGCGTGTCGTCGGGCGAATGCATGAAGAAGTAGGGGCGCTTTCCTGCCGCGATCCACCCCGCGATCTGCGTGGCCCACGCGATCGACTCGGGCTCGCTCTCCGTAAAATCTTCATGCGGCACGTAGCGCACGATCGGCCGGTTCGCGGTGGCGCGCATGATCACCGGCAGTGCGGGCTTGCGACCGCGTACGTCCGCGAGTTCGAGGCTGTGCGTGCGATGCAAGCCGCGCGTATCCATCGCGACCAGATCGATCTTACGCTCGCGCAGCAGCGCTTGGAGCTCGACATCGGAGGGCCCTTGGGTGAAGAACTCTTCGTGCCGGGGCTCGACCGCGTACGTGAAGTCGCGCGGTAGTGTGTCGAGAAAGCTCGCGAGCTTCGCGAGTTGCGTGCCATCGCAGCGCGGCGGCAGCTGCAGCATGAGTGTGCCGAGCAGACTGCCGAGCGGTTCGATCCGTTCGAGGAACTCGTCGACCTCGCGCGCGCAATCGGTGAGCAACTTATCGTGCGAGATCGTGCGCGGGAACTTGAAGCAGAACCGAAATTCGCTCGGCACCTGATCTCGCCAGCGCGCGACGATGTCGGGCGTCGGCAACGCGTAGAAGGTGGTGTTGCCCTCGACGGTGTTGAACACCCTCGCGTAGTGATCGAGGAACTCCGTCGAGCGCGTGCCCGGCGGAAACAGCCGACCGAGCCACGTCTTGGTGCCCCAGCCTGGGCAACCGAGGTAATAGTTCTTGATCACGACGGTCCGGACCGCACGCTCGAGAACCGCTCGCCATCCTTCGAGCCACCGGCGCGAGTTTTCGGAGCAGTGGGGTCGAGGAGCTTCTGCACGCCGGTTTATAGTCGCGATGCCCGGTCGATAGATAGCGAATGAACGAGCTCCGCCGACGAGACGTTCTTCGGGTCCTCGTGGTGGAGCGATCCGAGACGATGGATTCCGGTCAGTCGCGCTCAGTTAGTTAGGTAGCTGCGCAGCGACGTATCCGGCGATGTGCGCGGCGAAGTCCATCCCAGCGATCGGCTGCGTGCCATCGGCACCGGCGAGCGAACCGACAATGAAGGTCTTGTCCTTCGGAATCCCGACGTTGTTGTAGGCGGTAATATCGGTATCGGCGTTGCCGTAGGCCGCCACCACCTCCCAGCCGAACTGGTTCACCATGCGCTCGAGCCACGCGGTCTTGTACGCCGAGGCTTCCTCGGTCTGGACCGCGGTGAGTAGCGCGCCGTTCGGAAACCCCTCGTCGCGCAGCCACCCACGCGACTCGACGCGCAGCACGTGTGGGCGCGCGGTCAGGTAGATGATCGGATAATTTTTCGCGTCCCACGCAGTCATCAGCGCGACCGCCGAACCCATCGCGACCGGGACGTAGGTCGCGTCAGGAATCTGATCGATCACCTGTTGGTCATCGGTCGTGAGCGTGCCATCGATGTCGGTGACCACGACCTTCGAACCGGCGGGCAACAGGGTGCTGTAGTGCTCGGCGCAGCTGCCATCGGCCTCGAGCATCGAGTACAGCGGCTGCTTGTTCGCGGCGACAAACGAGGTCGCTGGCAGGTCGTAGGCACCGTCAGCATCGGTCGTCGTGCTCGCGATCGAGGTCCATACCGAGCCATCGTAACTCCATAACGCGACGTTCTCGCCAGGTAGCGGATCTGCGAAGTACCCCGCGGTCACCGCCGTGCGTGCCTTGACGCCGTGATACGTGAGGGGGCCTGGTGCAGCCATGGCGCTATCCGCGAGGTAGATGCTCGCGACGAGCCCGCCGGGATTGCCGATCGTGTCGGACGCTTGATCTTTCGAGCGCGGCTCGTCGGAGGCGAGCCTTTCGTTTTGCGCCACCCGAAAGCCGGTGGTCGCGGTGCGAAACGGTAGGCCATCCGGCGTCGGACACTTCAGGGTCGTATCGTGTGTCAGCGGCACCTGACCGGGGCTAGACGAGCACGCGCCGACGAGGAGCACAAAGAGGGCCGTTCGCATGGCGCACGGTAGCTCTGGAGCCGTCGCCCTGCCGAGGCGCCCGTCACATTTCACCGTGTCACCCAGAGCGTCTGATCACACAGTACGTGCAAGTCCGACATCGCATAGCGGTACGTCACGCCTGTATGCTCCTTGCGTGCGCCGATCACTGATCGCCCTGTGCTGTGTCGGGTGTGGATTTGCGCCGGGATCGGCGGGAAACAACAATGGTGATCCGGACGGAGGTGCAACAGGCGCGGACGCCCCGAACGGATTTGACTCTGGCTCTGGCACGCCATTCGTCGCGCTGCACGTTCCGGCCGGTGGCCAAAGCGCCGGGACCGCGGATCTTGCGCTCACCGCGTCGACCACGATCGATACCGACGCGCTCACGATCGGTGCACCTTTGCCGAGCGGCGTGACGTTCGATCACTGGGCGCAAGCGAGCGGTCCCGAGCTCGCGGTGCTGCACGTGCGTGGGCTCTCGATCGGATCATCGGCGCTCGTCACGGTCATCGGAGTACGGTCGCTGGTGGTCCTCGCGAGTGAGGTCATCGACGTCGAAGGCAGGATCGACGGTGGCGCCAAAGCGACGCGCGCGGGCGCCGCGGGCTCGCAAGCCCAAGCGGGCGCAGGCGCCGGTGGCGTCGGGCTCAACACGCAGACCTATTATGACTCGGGCGGCGGCGGCGCGAGCTATGGCACCGCTGGCAACAGTGGCGGCAACTCGACCAACAGCAATAACAACCCGAACCTCGCGGGGGGCGCGGGCGGCGCGACGCAGGGCACCGACCTGATCGCTTCGCTGGTCGGCGGATCCGGTGGCGGCAATGCCGACCGGCTCGTGTGCGACACGCAGACCGGCGGCAATGGTGGCGCAGGTGGCGGCGCGATCCAGCTCAGCACACCGTCGACGATTTCGATCAACGGCGCCGTCCTGACGGGTGGCGGCGGGGGCGCGGGTGGCACGAACTGCGTCGGTGACGGCGAGAACTGGGGCGCGGGTGGTGGTGGTGGCGCAGGCGGCGCGATCGTGCTGCAAGGCTCGTCGGTCACGGTCGGTGGGCTCGTCGCTGCGAATGGCGGCGCAGGTGGCGGTGGTGCGGGCGCAGGTAACGGCGATGCGAATGGCCCCGGTGTCCACGGTTACGCGGGCGACGACGGCGGCAGCGCGCTCGCGCACGGAGGCGGACTTCAAGGCGGATACAGCGCCGAGGGTGGCGACGGCGCGACGGGAAGTACTGTCGCCAAAGCGGGCACCGCGAATACACAAGGCCAAGGCAACGGCGGCGGTGGTGGCGGTGGAGTCGGTCGGATCTTGTTGAAGACCGAGCATGCGACGACGCCCGGCACCGTAAGCCCGGCGCCGAAGGTCATGCCGTAAACCGGCGACGCGCGCCGCGATGTTCGAGCTGGAGCTCGATCGCGCGGAGCTCGATGATCTCCGCGGGCTCGCGCGGCGCGGCGCCATAGAGCGCATCGCCGACGATCGGATGTCCGAGGCTCGCCAGGTGCGCGCGGATCTGATGCGTGCGACCGGTCTCGAGGTCGAGCTCGACGGTCGTCGTCGCGGTCGCGCGTGCGGTGACCGTGAAGTGAGTGCGCGCTGGCTGACCGTCGGGGACGATCGCGCGGCGATAATCGTTCTGCGGATCGCGACCGAGCGGTCCATCGATCGTGCCGCGATCATGCGCGAGAACACCTTCGACGACCGCGCGATAACGCCGCTCCATCGCGCCACCAGAGAGCTGCGTACGGAGGGCATCGTGGATCGCCGCATTCTTGCCGATCACGAGTAGCCCACTTGCACAGCGATCGAGGCGATGAGCCGGGTGCGGGCGCCACGCCGCCCATGGCCGATCTTCGCGCGCACCGGCGTGCCACAAGAGCGCGTTGAGAAGCGTGCCCCGGCGGTACGCGCCGAGCGGGTGGACATGGAGCCCCGCGAGCTTGTCGACGATCACGAGCTCGTCGTCTTCGAAGACGATCGCGAGAGTTCGCGGTTCGGGGAGGAGAGTGCCTGTCAGGGGACCGGCTTCGAGGACGTCGCAGGTGGTGACGAGCTGATTGATCGCGCCGGGCTGGCCATTCACGGTGATGCCTCCAGCCGCGATCAACGGCCCGATCTGGTCGACTGTCACGACGATCAAGTGGCGCTTGCACACGTCGACCAGCCGGCCAGGAGCTGCCATCGCGAGGGTGAACCGGCTCATCGACCGTCAGTGTATGGTGAGCCGGTAAAGCATGCCTGGTCGATCGTCGTGATAGCAGTCGGCGCGGCTCACGGCTCTCTCGTCGATGCCGGCGATCACACCGCGCTCGTTTACCACGCGTGGGTCGCGGGCCGCCGCGTGCACACGCCGCGCTTGGTCAGCTGCGCGAGATAGATACTGCGCCGTCCGGCGACGACGTACGCTACGAGCGAGACGAGCGCGACGTGCGGCAACGCATGCCAGCCGAAAAGCTCGACCGCCATGATCGTGAGCGCGACCGGGGTGTTCGAGGCGGCACCGAAGATCGCGGCGAGCCCCACGCCCGCCGCGAGCGGTTGCGAAATCCCGAGCACCGGTGCGAGCGCCGCGCCGAGAGTGGCGCCGATAAAGAACAGCGGTGTGACCTCACCACCGAGAAAGCCCGCACCGAGCGTGACCGAGGTGAACATCAGCTTGAGCGCGAACACGTATCCCGGCGTCGCCGTCGTGAACGAGCTCTCGATGCCGGGCACGCCGAGCCCGAGGTACGCGCTGGTGCCGACGAGCTGCCACAACCCGACGACCACCACACCACCGATCGCCATCCGCACCCCGAGCTGCGGCACGTGGCGCTCGCCGCGCTTCTTGAGCACGTGCGTGAGCTCGATGAACGCGATGGCCGCCGCCGCGATCGCGAGCGCCACGACCAGCCAGCGCAGCACGAGCGCGAACGTCAACGGGGTCGCAGCGACGGTCGGATACGCGGTGTGCACGATGCCGCACATGCGCGTGACTCGATCTCCCGCGATCGCTGCGATCACGGCGGGCACGATCGCGCGGACTTCAAATCGGCGCAGCCGCACGAGCTCCATCCCGAACATCGCGCCCGCGAACGGCGTGCCGAACACCGATCCGAAACCGCCCGCGACCCCCGCGACCAGGATCGCGCGCCGCTGCTCGGGCGTGAGGGTCACGCGATGGTTTAGCCAGTCGGCCAGCGATGCACCCATCTGCACCGCAGTGCCCTCGCGCCCTGCACTGCCGCCGAACAGATGGGTGAGCACGGTCCCGACGAGCACCATCGGCATCATCCGCAGCGGAATCTCCGCGCCGCCATCGTGGATCGTATCGATCACGAGGTTGGTGCCGGCCTTGATCGAAGCGCCGAACTTCGCGTACAGCGTGCCGATCACCAGGCCCGCGACAGGAAGCGCGAACACGATCGTCTCGTGCGCGGTGCGAATCGCGGTGACCTCGGCGAGCAGATAGAGGAACGCGGCCGAAGCGACGCCGCACGCGACTCCCACGATCGCCGCGCCGACGATCCAGATGACCAGTGTTTTGGCGAAGGCGATCATGACGGGGCTCCTGGTGAGCACCGGAGGTCGCGCGATCCTACGGTGCCCGCATGGCGGGAATCGTAGGAGTCATTGGCAATTCGCTCGAGTAGACGAACGGCTGCGGGTATCGGCGGACTCCACCGCCTTCGTGCGCGACTGCCCGAGTATAGGCGCGGACGCGTGTCGCTTTGGAAGTTTATTTCAGGGTAGAGGCTCACCCCGATCACCGCAGGTGGCATGGGGCCCGGTCCCGAGTCCGCACGCGCTGCTCCATACTGCGCCCGATGAAGACGATGAAGACGCTGAAAACGATGAAGGCGATCGAGATCACGACTCCTGACGGCACGGCACCTACCTTCGTCTGGGACAACGAAGGTGCGAGCATCCTGGTGCTCATGGATGGCATCGGCATGCGGCCCGCGATCCGCGACGTCGCCGCGAAGATCGCCGACCACGGCTACCGCGTCGTGATGCCCGACCTGTTCTATCGCCTCGGTCCGTACACCGCGCCCGAGCCTGCGTCGCTGTTCTCGGATCCCGGGGCTGGCAAGGCGTGGTTCGGTCGGATCGGCGGGATGATGACCACCGAGAACGTGCGCAAGGATCTCGGCGCGTACCTCGACTACATCGCCGTGCCGAGGGTCGGTGTCGTCGGATACTGCATGGGAGGTCGGTTCGCGATCGTCGCGGCAGCGGACTATCCCGACCGCGTTGCCGCTGCGGCCGCGTACCACCCGGGGGGCCTCGTCACCGACAAGCTCGACAGTCCCCACCTTCTGGCACCGAAGATCCGAGCCAAGGTCTACGTCGGTGGCGCGAAAAACGATGCGCAATTCACCCCGGCGATGAAGGACACGCTCGCCGCGGCGTTGAACGAGGCAGGCGTCTCGAACACGGTCGAGATGTACGACGCGATGCACGGCTGGGTACCGAACGACACACCAGTCCATGACGAGGCGGAGACCGCGCGTCACTACCAGACGATGTTCGCGCTGTTTGACTCGGCACTCAAGGCTTGAGCACGATGCCGCCGACGACCTCGCCGTGCCACTTCGCGCGCAGCGCCGCTTTGAAATCAGCGAGGGGATAGGTTCGCGACACGACCGGCACGAGCTGGCCCGAGCTCGCCCAGGCCATCACCTGCGCGAGCCGCGCTGCGCGGATCGAGGGACTGTTCACGGTCGAGATCACGGTCGGGCACCCGAGCACGTCGAGCCCCTTCATCATGATCAAGTTCGTCGGCAGCTGATTCGCATGCGGCGCGCCGCGCTCGCCCTTCCCCTTCGCGACGAACGGCGTCGCCGCCCAGCCCACGATCAAGTAGCGCGCACCGAAACTGACGCAGCGAAGGCTCTCGGCGGAGATCGGGCCACCCACGCCGTCGTAGACGACATCGACGCCACGACCCTCGGTCAAGCGCTTCACTTCCTCGCGCAGCGGTTGCGACGCCTCGATCACGTGATCGGCGCCTTGCGCTTTGACGACCGCGAGCTTGGCGGCCGAACGCCCGGTCGCGATCACGGTCGCACCGACGAGCTTCGCGACATGGACCGCGGCAAGACCGACCGAGCCCGACGCGCCGTGGATCATGACGGTCTCGCCGGCAGCGAGCCGGCCGCGTGCGATCAAGCAGTGATACGCGGTCTCGTAGTTACCAAGGAGGTTGCACGCTTGATCGAACGTGAGCGCACCCGGAATCACATGCACCGCTTCACGCGGCGCGACCGCATACGAGGCGAACCCGCCATACTCGCGATACGCACCACTCGAGCGCGGCCCGGCGAGGAAGGGATCGACCAGCACACGCGTGCCGACCGCGAGCTCCGCATCGCCACCGGCCCACGCGACCGTGCCGGCGTACTCGAGGCCCGGCGTGTAGGGCGGCTTCGGCACGTGCTGGTACTGGCCACTCGCCATGATCAGGTCGACCCAACCGACCGCGGCACTCGCCACAGCGACGACGACATCGCGCGGACCGAGCATCGCCGGATCGGGACGCTCCATCTTGACGAGGCTCGCGAACTGCTCGATCGCCTGTAGCGGTTCGTCCCCGAGCTCGCCGATCACGACGCGTTGCCCCATCCACCGGGTGCATACCGCAGTAGGATCGGCCCGCGCCATGGCTGAACGCACGCTCGTCGCCTCGGCGACCAACCTGCTCGTCCGTGGCTTCATGATCGTGCCGACCGATCGCAAGAACCCCGAGGGGCTCGTAGTCAATGCGCTGTTCTCCGTCGCACGCGCGATCTTGCGCGGCATCGCGTTCAAGGTGCCGGCGCACGCGATCGCGGTGATCGATCCGGTGCCGAATCCGAGGTGGCCAGCGATCCTCGGCGCGCAACTGCCGCTGCTCGCCGAGTTGTGTCGCACGCTCGGGCTCGCGGTCGTGGAGTCTTCCGACGAGCTGCGCACGTGCGCGGCGTACACGCGCGAGGCGCTCGCGGTGGGTGACGATGTCGTGATCGTCGCCATCGACAAGCGCTATGCCCAGCTCGTGAGCGATCGCGTGTGGTGGTACGACGCGAACAAGGATGCGCGCTACACGCCGGAGATGGTCGTCAAGCGATTCGGTGTCCCGCCCGCACAGGCCGGCGAATGGCTCGCGCTCGTCGGCGATGACGATCAGATGCCCGGCGTCGCAGGCATCGGCGCGAAGGGCGCGACGCAACTGTTCGAGCACTACGCGACCACCGAGGCCGCGCTCGCCGCGATCGCCGACATCAAGGGTCGCACCGGTAATGCACTTCGCGTCGCAGGCCCCGAGATCGTGCGCACCGAGCTCGCACGCGGCAGGCTCGCGAGCAAGCTCGCACCCGGCACGGCACCCGCGTTCGCGCCGCCCTCTCCCGCGGTGATGAATGCGTTGTTCGAGAAGCTCGGCTTTGTCGAGTTGCTCGTCGCTGATGGTGGCGCATTGCGCGTCACCGTGTGCGAGACCGTCGAGGTTCTCCGCGCCCAGCTCGCGAAGCTCGCGCCGCCGGTGGCCGTCCATCCGCTGTTCGATGATCTCGACCTCGCGGGGCTCGCCTTTGCGACTGGCGATGGCAGCGCGCTGTACGCCCCGTTCAAGGGCTCCGGCACCACGCTCGCAAGTCCGGCAGTGATCGCGGACTGGCTCGCGACCACACCGACGCTCGTCCACGCGCGCGAAGGGCTCTGCATCGCGCTCGCACGCGCGCACCTCACGATCGCCGATGTTGGCGATTCTGCCGCCGCGTCGCACCTCACGCAGCCGAGCAACTGGGCGCCCCACGATCTGCCAGTCATCGCGAAGCTCGCGCTTGGCCGCGCGCTGCCTGACGAAGCGACCGTGCTCGGCGCCGGTGCGCAGCGAAAGCCGTGGGCCGCGATCTCGAGCGATCGAGCGGGTGAATTCGCCGCTCGGTACGCCGATGCATGCGTCGCGGTGTGGAACCTGCTCGCGCCGAAGCTCGATCCCGATCGGCTCGCCGAGTACCACGCGATGTCCGAGACCTGCGTGCGCATGGAGCTCTACGGCATCGGTGTCGATCGCAACGAGCTCGATGGCGCCGAGCGCGACTTCGCAGTGATCGAAGCCGAGCTGCAGGCCGAGATCGAGAAGCTCGCGGGTCACGCGTTCAACGTCAATTCGAGTAAGCAGCTCGGGTCCGTGCTGTTCGAAGAGTTGAAGCTACCGATCGTCAGCCACACGAAGACAGGGTGGAGCACATCGATCGAAGCGCTCGAACGGATCGAGCACGCGCATCCGATCGTCGCGCTCGTGTTGCGCTGGCGCGTCCTGCGCCGGTTGCGCGATAGCTGGATCATCTCGCTGCGCGGCTGCATCGCGCCCGATGGGCGCGTCCATTCGCGCACCGATCCGGCGCGATCGTTCAGTGGCAGGCTCGTCAACTCGAACCCCGATCTGTCGCGCGTTCCCGGCCGCACTCCCGAGATGGCGCGGATTCGCCGCGCGTTCGTCGCGAAGCCCGGCCACGTGCTGCTCTCGGCCGACTACAACCAGCTCGGCCTTCACGTACTCGCGCACCTCACGCGCGACCCAGCCCTGGTCGAACCGTTACGCGCGCGCGCCGACCTGCACGTGCTCACCGCCTCGGCCGTCCTCGAGAAGCCGATCGCGGAGCTCACGTACGAGGACCGCCAGCTCGGCAAGGTCGTCAACTTCGCGACGTTCGCGGGCCAGGGCTCGTCCGCGCTCGCGCTCCAGCTCAACATCAGCGCGGCCGAAGCCAAGGGGCTGATCGCGCGCTTCGATCGGCGCTACGCGCACGTCCGTGCGTTCCAGGACGAGCAGCTGCGGCTCGCCAGGGAGCGCGGGTACATCACGACGATCGCGGGCCGGCGCTGGCCGATCGGCGGCCTCGAATCGCTCGATTCGCGCGATCGATCGTATGCCGAACGTCTCGCTCGTCGCGCGACCCACGAGGGCTCGGTCTCGGACGTCGCGCGCCGTGGCCTCCTCGACGCGGATCTCGCCCTTCGCCGGGCGGGGCTGAGCGCACAGCCGCTCGCCGAGATCCTCGACGAGGTCCTGTTCGAGGTCCCGCACGCCGAGCTGAGTCGTGCGGCGACGATCGCGGCCGAGGCGATGTCGCACGCGTTCGAGCTCGAAGTACCGCTCGTGGTCGGCCTCGAAGCCGGCGCCAACTGGGCTGATTTGACAGAGATAAGGATCCCCTGACCGACAGGATTCAATGGTGCAATTCTTGAACACCGCACGAGAGGTGGCAGGCCACGTCGTCGAGATGCAGACCAGGGCGCGGCGACCGTGTCAGGACAGCACGGTGTGCGAACGCCGCAGTGCGGATCTCGAACATCAGCTCGCCGCGCGTGACGAGTTCATCGCAACCCTCGGAGTTGAGCTGCGCAACTCCGTTGCTCCGCTGGTCCTGCTCGCCGACCACTTCGACCGCCTCAAAGTCACCACCGACCCCGCGATCGCGGCCCGGGTCTCCCAGCTCAACCGACAGGTCCGAAAGCTCACGGTCACGATCGACCGGATCACCGAGCTGTCGGCATTGCGCGAAGGCAGGATCGACCTCTCGTACGAGCTCGTCGATCTGCAGGACGTGCTCGAAGACGTCGTGCGCGAGCAGGCCAACGATGCCCTCCGGTCCGGTGCGCGCTTGCACGTCGTTCGTGCGCCCCCGGTGCAGGGCTGGTGGGATCGCGCGCGGGTCAAGCAGATCGTTGCGAACCTGGTCGAGAATGCGATCCGGTACGGCGACGGAGCCGAGGTCGAGCTTGCCACCGAGCTTCACGGCACACAGGCTGAGCTCTCTGTCAGCGACAACGGGCCCGGCATTCCGATCGAGCATCGCGAGTTCCTGTTCGACCGATTCGAGCATGCCCCTCCCCACGGAGCCGGTGGTTTCGGCGTCGGTCTGTGCGTTGTCAAGCTGCTGAGCGAAGCGATGGGTGGGACGGTGAGACTCGAATCGGGAACAGCGGGCGCGCACTTTTGCGTGACGCTCCCGCGTGGTTGAAATTTCGCCATGACGGACACGCGCGCTCTCGAAACGGGAATTCCCGGCGTCGAGCACGATCTACATCACGTTGCTTGCCGCGTCGCACACGCGGATGGTCGCGCACCTCCGCGGCATGGAGTTCTTTCGCCCCGAGCTGATCATGAAGATGCGCGACCTCGCGTACGACAGCCGGATCCGTAAATTCCAGATCACCGATCGCGGCTTGCTCGTCGCTGACTCGTTCGATAGCGCCGAACAAATTTTCTCGGGCATGGCCCGTACCATCGAGAATGAGTAGCCCAAGGACATGAAGCTCTACGTCCTCATCGTCGACGACGAATTCGGACTTGCGGATATCACCGCAGATCTGTTGACCGATCGTGGCTATGAAGTGGCGATCGAGATCAACGGTAAGCTCGGCCTCGCCAGCCTGCAGAAGCGGCCGGCCGACATCGTGCTCAGCGATCTCATGATGCCGATCATGGACGGCCCCGAAATGATCCGGCGGATCCGGCAGGACCCGGCTCTCGTGCGAATTCCTATCATCCTGATGACCGCGTTGCCAGAAGCTGCACCGACGGGCGAACTCGGCCAGCACGATGCGTTGATCGTGAAGCCTTACAAGATCGCCGAGCTTGTGGCGCTGATCGAGAAACTCACGAAGCGCTGACATATAGTGCGCGGATGACCAAGGTCTCCACGTTCGCCATGGGGCTGTCCCTCATCCTCAGCTTCGCCGCATGCGGCGGCAAGAAGCCGCCACCGCCTCCCGCGCCCGCGCCCGCACCGATCGTCGAAGCGAAGGCCGAGCCGGTCGCGCCACCAGCGCCGCCGCCGCCCAAGCACGCGACCGCGAGCATGACTGGCACGGCAAAGTACAAGGCCGTGAAGGGCACCGTCGAGTTCAAAGAGACACCGGACGGCATCGAGGTCACCGCGAACCTCGAAGGTCTCAAGAAGGGCGACCACGGCTTCCACATCCACGAGAAGGGCGATTGCTCGGCCCCCGATGCGATGAGCGCGGGTGGTCACTTCAACCCGACCAACATGAAGCACGGCGCGCCGGATGCTGAAGAGCACCACGAGGGGGACATGGGCAACATCACGGCCGAGAAGGATGGCAAGGCCACCAAGACGTTCACGCTCAAGGGCGCGACGCTCGGCGACGGCAACACCTCGATCGCGGGCAAGGGTTTCATCATCCACGCGAAGGCGGATGACATGAAGACCCAGCCGACCGGCAACGCGGGCGATCGCGTCGCGTGCGGCACGATCACCGTCGACGAAGCGAAGTAACTCCGAGAAGCGACTCGCCTGGAATTGCTAGCTACTCCAGCGCGATGTCGGCGATCAGGTAGCCCGCGGTACCTTTGATTGCCGGCGCGCCGAGCTGGATGCCTGCAAACGCTGGCATCGGCAGGTTGCCGAGCGCGCTGTCCGCAGCGCCGCCGACGCCCCCCCACACCGACGTCACGATGCTGTGCAGCGCATCGTCGGTGAGTGGCCGAACGACCGTGGCGGCCTGCGAGACGATCTGCGTATGGACGTCGGGCGTGCCGACGGTGAGGCGCAACTTGCCAGTCTGTGAGGGGCTCATCTCGAGCGTGGCCTTGACCGACAGGGCGAACGTCTGCACCGGCGCGCCTGCATCATCGGTCGCGGTGACGATCAGGTCACCGATCGCGAGCTCGAGGCCATCGTCGCCCGTGGTCACCGTCGGCGGCAACGACATCTCGAGCGACAGCTTCGTCACGGTCGGATCGAGGATCGCCGAGAGCGGACCGAGCGCGCTACTCGGCACGGTCGTGGCGAACGCGCCTGCAGCCCACAGGCCGGCAAACAGCTGGTTGACCGAATCAGCAGCGAGCGCGAGACCGATGCCGGTGCTCTGCGCGAGGAGGTCTTCGTTCATCGGCATCGGCAGCGCGAGTGCCATGCCGCCCTCGCCGCCCGTGACCCTCACCGACGTATCGACCAGGACCGTGAGCCCCGACGCGGTGATCGAGATTTTCGTCGGCACCGCCGTGATCGCAGCCATCTCGCCAAGAATGGTGGCGGCAATCGGCTTCGCGACGAGACCCGCGAGTGCGTTATCGGCGATGGCCGGGACCTTGTCGTGGATCATCGTAGTGAGCGCGCCCTCGACCTTGCCGCGAACGATGCCGTTGAACAGGTCTTCGATCGCGCCGGGCACGCCACCGACATCCATGCTGAAGTTGTCGAGCGACACGGTGACCGCGCCGACCGACGTCTTGATGGCCTTGTTCGCGACCGCGACGCCGAGTGCGCCGTGGAGGTGTGCCGCACTCGATCTCACGGTGATCGTGGTCGAGCCACCGATGCACGCGAGCTTGTAGCTCGCGTGCAACTTGACGACGACGTTGCTGATCGTGAGATCCGTGCCGAGCGACGTCGCGATCGGGGCGAGACCGACCGTGATGTTCGAAAGATCAATGCTGGTGATATCGATCGTCGCGCCGAGGCAACCCGTATTGTTGTAGACCGGGTTCATCGCCTGCGCCGCCGCGGTGTAGTCGATCGATTTCGCGGCGGTTGCCATGGTGCTGCCGATCGACTTCAAGGCCGCAAGGCTCGCGTGCATGCCCAGCGGTGACTTCGCGCTGCCATCCGTCGCCGCGGTTGTGCCAGCGAGGACCGCACGGACATCCTCGAGATCGATCGAGCCATTGATCGCGTGGCTCTCGATGATCGAGATACCGGGCGCGACATCGATCGACGCGGTGAACGAACCATCCGCGGCGGGCGTGACCTGCGTGCCGTTGACCGTGACCGAGGTCGCGTTCGTCGCCGTGCCGGTGACGGTCAGCGGGCCGGCAGTTGCGGTGGTGCCACGCGCGGGGCTCGTGATCACCAACGTGGGTTCGTCCGCCTGATCGGCACCCGCGCACGCGACCACGAACAGGGAATATGCGATTACGCCGATGGCCCTCATGCAGGTCTTGAAATGCAGTGCTCGTGCCGCCCAGGCAGTTGAGCTAATTATCTGTAATCGATGGCTAAGGCGTCGCGTTGCAGGCGGCGGTAGGGTTCGCCATAACAGCTCGCGAAGTCAGGGGCGCGAGGCTCCGCTGCCCACGCCCATCCGCAGCTGGTAGTTCGCGGCCCTTTTAGTTTGCAGCCGGATCGTGGCGCTTCGCGAACCGGTCTCGGTGCTCCGGCGAGATCGGCGGCGGCACGGCGCGACGACGAACCTCGGTGCCGGTCAATACCGCGCCGGCTCGGACCTGCCAGCTGACGACATCGACATTGTCGGTGACGAGCTGGAGCTCGCAATCTCCGGAGGCTGCGCGCGCCGCGAGCACGTCGATCCATGCGCGGCGCTCCGCGATGGTCGCATCGTTACTCCAGGTCTCTTCGAAGATCACGATCTCGTGTTCGTTGACCTCGGTCACTGATTCGAGCCAGCGCTGGAGATCGAGTTGATCGTATTCATCATCGACGGGCTGCGCCTCCAGCCAATCGCCGAGCACTTCCGCTGCCGGGCGCCGCGTGACGAACCGGCCGTACAACGTATGCGTGCCTGCACTCATGCGCGAGTCCCGTGTGCAACGTCGGGACCGAGCTGGAGGTACGTGTGGTCGCGTGGTTGCGCGCCAGATCGTGCGCACGCGCGTGGGCATCGCTCGCGGCAGACTGCACTGCGCTGTCCGCGGCTAGTGAAGCTTCCGCTGCAATTCTTTCGCGGCGCGGTGGTTCGGTTCGAGCTGGAGCACGGCCGCGACGCACCTCCTCGCTTCGCCGAGCTCGCCGAGCTCGGCACACGCGGCGGCGAGCTCGGTCAAGGCATCGGTGAAGTATGGCGCGAGCAGCGCCACTTGTTCGAGCTCGCGTTTGCCGGTCGCAAAGTCGCCACGCCGCATCGCCGCGTTGCCGAGCTCGAGGTGTGGGATCATGAGGTGCGACGTGCTCGGATCACGCGCGAGTTGCGCGAGAGCGAGCTCGCCACGAGGATCGCGCATGTCGAACAGCGCGAGTGAACACGCGAGCCGCACCCGTAGCGACGGATCGGCGAGCTTGCCCGCGACCTGGTCGGCGGCCCCCTGGGCACGCGCGTCGCCGAGCGCTTCACAGGCCTTCGCGCGCAGCATCGTGAGCTCGCTCGCGAGCAGCGGCGCCAGCTCAGGAATCGCGGCCGCGTGGCTGCGACGACCGAGCGTGATCGCGGCGGCACCGCGCAGCGTCGGGGCTTCGGTCGGATCGGCGACGACCGCGCGCAGCGCAGGACCGCTCGTCGCCGCGGTGGTCTCGTCGAAGGCATCGGCGAGGCGCTCGCGGCGCGCCGTGCGAGCGGCCGCTCCGGGCCACCACGTAGCGATGGTGGCGGCGAGCTCGGTCGGCGATTTCTGTGCGTGACACACGCTGCACGCGTTCGGCACACCGTGCCGCGCCGTGGTGTTCGGTGCCGGCACGTCGATCGCGTGATCGGCGAACTTGTCGAGCACGCCCGCGACGACCGGCGGCATATGGCAGGCGATGCAGGTCGCGGTCTTGTGATGCGAGTGGTCCGGCGCGAGGTCTTTGTGACAAGACATGCAGAGCTTGGTGGGCTCGCCGCGGAGCTCGGCATGCTTCGCGCCCGGCGCGTGCGGTGCGGAGTGACACGTCAGGCAGGTCGCACCGCCCTTGCGGTAACAGGCCGATTGCAACATCGCCTGGTATTCGAAGCTCGACGTCGCCGGGCGACCATCGGCGAAGAAGTCGCTCGAGGTCCCGCCCCCCGGCAGCGTGATGACGATCGGATCGTAGGCCTCGTCGTAGTCGCCGCGCAGATCGAACGCGTGATCGGCATCGAGCAGCGGCCACAGCGGTTGCCGCGGACCGTGACATCGCGCGCACGCGGTGATGTTCGTCGTCGAGGGCTTCGCGATGTCGGCCTTGTTCGAAGAGTCGATGTGCGTACTTCCCGGGCCGTGACACGCCTCGCACGCGACCGTGAAGTCCGAGGCGGTCGTGGTCCACCTGCCCTTGTCGTTCGCGACGCGCAGGTTCGTGGTGTGGCAGTCGAGGCACTCGTGGTTCGCCATGCGGCGGGCGTTCGTCCACCAGAACGGATGCTCGGGAGTGAGCGCTCCTTGCTTGGCCTCGGTGAAATCGACCCACTTGTTTTCAGACACATGAAAATAGACCGGCAGCACCTGCCAGCGCCCGTCGGGGAATACGGTCACCGCGTCCTGCATTCGCTTGCCACCGATCACCCAGTCGACAGGAAAGTCCGCCTGGCTACCCGCCGGGCCCGCGGTGCGCATCGAGTGATCCTTTCCGTGGCGCGTCATCGTCGCCTCGCTCGACGTACCCTCGAAATGCGCGTTCGCAAAATCACCGACGACGAAGGCATCGGTCGCCGGTGACAGCGCGCGCGCGTGCCAGCTCTTGGCCCAGCCCTTGGATTCCTTGCCGTGGCAATCGCTGCACGCGGCGCTACCGACAAACGTGCGCGGCGGTGCGCCGGCATCCGGCGTGAACGCTGGCATCGTGATCTGCGGCTTGCCGATCACGGGGGGTGGCGTCGGATCGACAACCGCCGCGGGCGATCGCGTCAGCTCGTACGCGACACCGCCGGTGATGACCAGCGCGACGACCGCGAACGATACGAACCGTTTTCTCACTAGTACGCGTAGCCGATCGAGCCATCGAGCGTCGGCCAGATTTCTCCGAATGCGGGCCGGCTGCTACCACCGGGAATCCGCGCTTGATCGTATTGCGCGCCGAGCCCGAGCGCGATGTGGAAATGTTCCGCGAGCAGCCACGCATAACCGACCGACGCGCCGACCGCCCACGTGACGCCGTTGCCGCGCGACGCGCTCGCGACGCCTGCTTGGCAGAACGGCGAGAGCCACCAACCGGTCGGTGTCTGCGCGCGCAGATATAGCATCGGTCGAACGCGACCGACGAAGCCCTGAACCTCGAAGAACGTGTCTTCCTGCGTCCACGGCGTATACGACTCGGCCGCGATCTGGAGCGCTACGTGATCGCTGACCGCGCGCTGGTAGCCGATGCCCACGACGTGCAGTCCGAGGTCGGCCAGCATGAGGTTCGGTGGATCTGCACGCGCGACGCTCGCGAGCACCACGACCAGCGCGACAACCACTTTCATCCGCTGGAGCATACGGCTGAGTCCGCCAGAACGCGCGACTGTCGCCTCGAAGAAGCGGCGGATCAGGCCTTCCCGCCTAAATGATTCGACCCATCTCGCGATACTCGAGGCGCGCAGCCTCGACGAGATCGGCGTTTGTCACGGCCCGGTTACCTTCGGCCGCCGAGAGCGCGACACGCAGCACGGCCTTCTTGATGTAGCCACCAGCCATCTCGAACTGGCGCGCGAGCGTGTCCCAATCGATGTTCGGCGCGAGCGGCGCTTGCGGCGGGAACATGCTCCGCCACAGCTTCGCCCGCTCCGGTGCCTCGGGGAGCTCGAACGCGATCGAGAATCTCACGCGACGACGGAACGCTTCGTCGATGCCTTGATCGAGGTTCGTCGCGAGCAGCGTGACACCGTCGAACGTCTCCATGCGTTGCAAGAGATAGTTGACCTCGAGGTTCGCGTAGCGATCGTTGGCCGAGGTCACGGTCGTCCGCTTCGCGAAGAGCGAATCGGCCTCGTCGAAGAACAACACCGCGTGCGAGGTCTCGGCCTCTTCGAAGATCCGCGCGAGATTCTTCTCGGTCTCGCCGATGTACTTGTTCACCACCTGCGACAGATCGATGCGATAGAGATCGAAGCCGAGCTCGTGCGCGAGCAGCTGGCAGACCATCGTCTTGCCGGTACCCGGAGGTCCCGAGAGGATCGCCGAGACGCCGCGGCCGTACGGCAATTTCGCGGCGAAGCCCCACTCCTCGAGGAGGACGGGCTTGTAACGGGCGAAGCGAAGGACCTCGCGCACCGCATCCATCGTGTCCTTCGGCAGCACGAGGTCATCCCATTTGAAGCCCGTGGGAATGCGCTGCGCCATCGTGCCGAGCCGGTGCGAGAACGTGAGCCGCGCGGCCTCGCTGAGCTCGTCGAGCTGGATCTGTGGCGCATTCGGCTCGCGCAACCGCGCGGTTGCTTCGGCGCGCCGTGCGACGCGCGTGATGGTCGAGCCGGTGAACGAGTAGCGCGCCGCGACGGTCTCGACATCCTCGGGCTTCGCGAGCGGCGCCGGCAGCTCGCGCCGCCAGAGCTCGAGGCGCTCGCGAAAGCTCGGCGCCGGGACCTCGAGCTCGACGAGCTCGGGAATCGCGTTCGCGAGCCACGATGGCCGCACGCTGAGCGTGAACACCATCGCGATCGCGAGCGTGGCGGCGCCTTCTGCGATCGCCTGGCCGACGCCACGCGGCACTCCATCTTTGAACGCATCGCGACCGTCGAGGATCGCGACCGCATCGCGGAGCGCGGCCTCGCGGAGCGCGGCATTGATGAGCTCGAAGGCTCGCGGCTCGTCGCCGACCGCCGCGAGATCGATCCGCACACACGAAATCTCGCGCTCCGCGAGCAGCGCCTCGACGAGCATCGCCCGACCTACGCCCTCGGGTCCGGCGAGCACCACGCGCGGCGCGGCACCGCCGCTGCCGACGAGCGCGCGGCGGATCTGCGCGATCTTGGCCTCGTCCATCACGACCGCGGCGAGCGCCGCGGGCTCGTGCGAGACACGGACGAAGCCTCGGACCGCTTCATCGACGGTGTCGTGGCCGCGCAGGAACGCGACGATGCGATCCGCGAGGCGGACCGTGCGCATCGAGGAAGGCGTGTTCTCCGTCGGCGTCGAGAGCGTGAGTGCGCCGTGGCGACGCAGGGGTGCGGTGTCATCCAGCCGGGCGTAGACCCGATCGATGTCGTCTTCCTCGCGACCACCGATCAGGCGACCGAGGAAGCTGAGGTCGACGCGTTTCTTCGTGAAGTCGTCGAGCGCGAACGTGAACGCGCGCTCGAGCTCGGGATCGAGCTCCGGTGCGAGTAGCACGGCGACGATCGCGAGATCGATCTTGTCGAGCCAGAACACGCGCACGAGCCGCGCGAGCGGTGCAAAACGATCATCGGCGAGCGCGGTGCGCAGCGCGGCGAGCGCGTCGGCAACGCGCGCATCCTCGGAATCGGCATCGGGGCCGAGCTCGCTCAGCTCGCCGCGCAGCGCGATTACGACCTCCTCACTCGAAGGACCGAACGCGCTGCCTGCCTGGAGGCGGCGACGATGCGCGTGGATCACCAGGAAGCGCGAGAGCAGCGCGCGGGCGAGTGCCGCGGCGAGCGCGTTGACGCTGGAGGCCATCGCGAACAGTTTAGCAGGCGAGCCGGCTGACCGCGACGAACTGGACCGCGCATGCCGCGATGATCACGAGATGGAAGACCTCGTGGTAGCCGAAGACCTTCGGCGAGGGGTCTGGCCACTTGATCAGATAGATCACGGCGCCGAGCGTGAAGGTCACGCCACCGGCGAGGATCAGCCAGAACGTGTCGCGATCGACCGCGCCGTAGAACGCGGGTAGGTAGGCGACCACGACCCAGCCGGCGGCGACGAAGCACGAGGCCGTGATCGTGCGCGGCGCATGCGGCCAGGCGAGAGCGCGGATCACCCCCGCGCCGCACACGATCCACGCGAGGAGCAGCAGCTTGTTGCCGGAGTGGCCACCGAGACCGAGCAGCGCGAACGGGGTGTAGGTGCCGCCGATGCACAGGAAGATCGTGCCGTGATCCGCGCGTCGCAGCCAGTTGAAGACCCGCTGGCTCCAATCGGCGCGATGGAGCGTGCCGCTGACCCAGAACATCGCCGCGAGCCCGCTCGCGTAGATCGCGACCGGCAGCCGTGCACCTTCGCGCACGCACGCGACCAGGATCGCGCCGGCAACAATCGCGACATAGGCCGCGATCCTGTGCGAAACGCCGCGATACTTGGGGCGCGGGCCGGGAACCACGACTCCACGATGACACCACCGGCGGCCCGATAGCCGAACCATTTGGTCACGGCTATGTCAGCGGCCCGAAACGGCCAGCGCAGCGCTAATTAGGTCCTTCGCCACGGTCGTCGGGGGGACCTGGCTGCGTTTGCCCTTGCCGATGCCGAACCAGGTCCGGACATCGACGTCGAGGCCGAGGCCGTGCATGTAGTTGTAGAGCGCCTTGCGCAGTCCGGCCCCGAGCGCCTCGTGATCCGTGCCGGTCGGATCGTCGAATGCGAGATCATTGCGCGCGAACGTGATGACCGGCGCTTTGTGAAGCCGGATGCCGTAGAGCTCAGGCTGCTTGCCGATCGGGCTGTGCGCGGTCGCCGCAAAGCGATGCCAGAACGCAGATTGCACGCAGCCCGCCTCGAACAGCTGGCGCACGCGCTCGAGCGAATCGACGGTCTCCTGTGCGGTCTCGGTCGGAAACCCGTACATCAAGTACGCGTGGACCATGATGTTCGCGTCGCTGAACGCGCGGGTCACGCGAGCGACTTGCTCGACGGTGACGCCCTTGTTGATGAGACCGAGCAAGCGATCGGAAGCGACCTCGAGCCCACCACTCACCGCGACGCAGCCGGAGCGTGCCAGGAGTGCGGCGAGCTCGGGCGTGAACGTCTTCTCGAACCGGATGTTCCCCCACCACGTGATCACCACGTTGCGCGCGAGCAAGCGCTCGGCGAGCGCCTTCAATCCCGCCGGCGGTGCGGCTTCGTCGACGAAGTGAAAGCCCGTCTGGCCGGTCTCCTTCACGATCGCTTCGATCCGATCGACGAGAATATCGGCGTGGACCGGGTCGTAGCGCGAGATGTAGTCGAGGGTGATGTCGCAGAACGTGCATTTCTTCCAGTAACAGCCGTGCGCGATCGTGAGCTTGTTCCACCGGCCATCGGACCAAAGCCGATGCATCGGATTGAGCATCTCGAACAGCGAGAGATATTTGTCGAGCGCGAGCCCGACGTATGTCGGTGTGCCGGCATCGCGCAGCGGCACGTCGTGCAGGGCGGCATCGCTGCGCAACACGACCTCGTGGTCGACGCGCACGAACGTGCGGAGCAGCGGCTTTGCCGGATCGCGCAGATGATCGATCAACGCGAGTAAGGGCCGCTCGCCATCATCGAGCGTGACGTAATCGACGTAATCGAACACGCGCGGATCGCTGAGCTCGCGCAGCTCGGTATTCACGTAGCCGCCACCGAGGACGATCGTGATCTTTGGCGCGATCGCTTTGAGCGCCTTCGCGATCCGGAATGCGCCGTACACGTTCCCGGGAAACGGCACCGTGAGTCCGACCACCTCGGGCGTGTGCTCCTCGTAGAGCTCCTTCGCGATGTCGTCGAGCGTCGCATCGATGAGTGTCGGGTCGCCCTCGAGCTCCTCTTGCAGTGCATCGAACGTCGCCGCGCTCGCCGCGAGGTGCTCGCCATAACGCGACAGCTCGAAGTGGGGCTGGATCCCTTCGCGCACCACGTCCGCGACGTCATCGATATAGAGGCTCGCGAGGTGTTTCGCGCGGTCCGCGACCCCGAGCATGCCGAATGCCCATTGCAACGGATCGTCCTCGCCCTTGTCTGCGATCGCCGCGAACCGCGGTCCCTCCGGCAAGAACGTGCGCGTCGCGATCCGCATCGCGAGCGCAGGGTCCCGGCCCTGCAGAAACGCCACAACGGAATCGATCGTCTTGACGTAGCGATCCGCGTGCTCCATGAAGCTCGCGATCGATTTCGGCAGGCTTTCGGCACTCACGGTGTCTTCGGTGTTTCGGGCGGCCTCCATCCGCGCCTCGAGCTCGGCCACGATCGCCTCGAGACCCTCGCGCGAGAACACGCGCAGGAACAATTCGATCGCCGGGTCCGCCTGCCGAACGTCCAAGTCAAGCTCGGCCGCGTGTTGTCGCAAAAATCCCGTCAAATAAGCCGTCGCTGGATACGGCGTATTCAGCTGCGTCATCGGCGGAGTCAGGAGAAGGATGCGCAACGCCTGACCATCCTAGCTGCCATCCGGGCTGACTGGTAGGGTCGGAGGCGATGCGGCTCAACAAGTATCTCGGCGAGAGTGGTTCCTGGTCACGCCGGCAGTCCGATGACCTGATCGCGGCTGGAAAAGTGACTGTCAACGGGGAGGTCGCTACCCTCGGCGCCAAGGTCGAACCAAGCGACGAGGTCCGAGTCGAGGGCGAGCTCGTCGGCGGCGCCCGCAAGAAGGACGCCCCGGTCTACATCGCGCTCAACAAGCCGATCGGCATCACCTGCACGACCGAACGCCACATCGAAGGCAACATCATTGAATTCATCGGGCATGCCGAGCGCATCTTCCCGATCGGTCGCCTCGACAAAGAGTCCGAAGGCCTCATCCTCCTCACGAACGATGGCGACATCGTGAACGAGGTCCTCCGCTCCGAGTTCAACCACGAGAAGGAATACGTCGTCGAAGTCGACCGCCTCCTGGGTCACGACTTCGTCGAGCTCATCGAGGCCGGCATCCACCTCGTACCCGAAGGCGTGACCAAGAAATGCAAGGTCACGCTCCTGGGACCGAAGACCTTCAACATCGTACTCACCCAGGGTCTGAACCGACAGATCCGCCGCATGTGCAGCGAGCTCGACTACCAGGTCGTCGCGCTCCAGCGGATCCGGTTCATGAACATCAAGCTAGGTAACCTCGCGATCGGCAAGTGGCGCAGCCTCACGCCCGCCGAGCTCGAAGGCCTTCGTCCGCCGGGCGGACTGAACGACAAGAAGGCGAACAACGAGTCCGTTCCCAGCACGCCGAAGGCAAAGCCTAACAAGTCTGGCGGCGCGACGAAGCCGAATCCCGATCGCGAAGGCGGGTACGCGGCTGGTCGCGGTCGCGGCGCAGGCGGCGGGCGCGGTGTGGGCGGTGGTGGAGGGCGCGGCGCGACCAGTGAACGCGGCGCGAGCAGTGGTGGTTACGGCGGTCGCGGCGCGAGCAATGGTGGCTACGGCGGTCGCGGCGCGAGCAGTGGTAGCTACGGCGGTCGCGGCGCGAGCAGTGATCGCGGCGCTGGCGGCGGTTACGGCGGTCGCGGCGCGAGCAGAGATCGCGGCGCGAGCAGTGGTGGCTACGGCGGTCGCGGCGCGAGCAGTGATCGCGGCGCTGGCGGTGGCGCCGGCGGTGACGCCGGTCGCGGCGCGAGCAGTGATCGCGGCGCGAGCAGCGGCGGCTACGGCGGTCGCGGCGCGAGCAGTGGTGGCTACGGCGGTCGCGGCGCGAGCAGCGATCGCGGTGCAGGCGGCGGCGGCGGCGGTTACGCTGGTCGCGGCGCGAGCAGTGATCGCGGCGCAGGCGGCAGCGGCGGTTACGCTGGTCGCGGCGCGAGCAGCGGTAGCGATCCGGATCGCGGCGCGGGATCCGATCGCGGCGCAGGCCGCGGTGGGTACGCAGGTCGCGGCGCGAGTAGCGAACGCGGTGTCGGTAGCTCCGGATATGGTGTTCGTTCGTCCTCGACCAGCGGTACCGATCGCGCGGGCGGCGGTGGCCACGCGGGTCGTGCGGTGGACGGTGGTCGTGGTGCTGGTGCGTACGGGGGTGGCCGCGCGAGCGCCGGCGGCTACGGCGGTCGTGGCACGGCCAGCAGCGACCGCGGTGCAGGCGCGAGCCGTCCCGCAAAAGGCGGTTTCGGCTCGACGCGTCCCGCCGGTGCTAGTGGTGGTCGTCCGAGCGGTGGTCGTCCGAGCGGCGGACGTCCCAGCGGCGGTCGCGGCGGTGGCGGCGGTCGCGGCGGTCGTTAGTAGATAGAGCGCTCATGATCGTCTCGTACGGATGCCCTCGAGCCGGACGATGCTTTGCGGGTGACAGCTCGTAGGAATCACGAATGGCGACGAGCAGCCCACGTGCAGCGATGTTCACTCAAGACGCCTTGGCGGCGCCCTGCTTGATCTGTTCGACGACGCCCGGATCGGCGAGCGTGGTGAGGTCGCCGAGGTCACCCGGATCGTTGCCGCCGGCTTCGGCGATCTTGCGAAGGATGCGGCGCATGACCTTGCCCGAGCGCGTCTTCGGGAGGCCGGGCACGATCTGGAGCTTGTCGATGCGCGCGTGCGCACCGATCATCTTGCGACAGGCGGCATCGAGCGCGGCGTGATCGACCGACGGTGCGGCGACCACGAACGCGTAGATGCCCTGGCCTTTCGCATCGTGGGGGTAGCCGACGACCGCGGCTTCGGTGACCCCGGCGGCGCTCGTGATTGCCGATTCGAACTCGGCGGTGCCCATGCGATGACCGCTGACGTTGACGACATCGTCGACGCGACCCGTGATCCAGTAGTCGCCATCTTGGTCGCGGCGACAGCCATCGCCGGTGAAGTACACGCCCGGAACCTCTGCGAAGTACGTCTTCACGAAGCGCTCGTGATCGTTCCACACGGTGCGCGCTTGGCCCGGCCAAGGTTGCTCGAGGAACAGCCGGCCTTCGCCGGGACCTTCGATCACGGTGTTGTTCGAATCGCGCAGCGCCGGCACGATGCCGGGCAAGGGCTTGTTTGCCGAGCCTGGCTTCGTGGGCGTGACACCCGCGATCGGATTGATCGCGTGGCCGCCTGTCTCGGTCTGCCACCACGTGTCGATGACCGAGCAGTGCTTGTTGCCGACCACGTCGTGATACCAATTCCAGGTCGTGGGGTTGATCGGCTCGCCCACGGTGCCGAGCACGCGCAGCGACGAGCGATCGTACTTCTTCACGAAGTCGTCGCCCGCATTCGCGAGCACGCGCAGCGCGGTCGGTGCGCCGTAGAAGATCGTGATGCGATGACGCTCGACCATGTCCCAGTAACGACCCGCATCGGGATACGTCGGCACCGATTCGAACATCACCGTCGTGGTCCCGTTCGCGAGTGGCCCGTACACGATGTACGAGTGACCCGTGATCCAGCCGACGTCGGCGACGCACGCATAGATATCGCCTTCGCGCAGCCCGAACGAGGTCGCGTGCGTGTACGCGGCGTACGCCATGTAGCCGCCGGTCGTGTGCAACACGCCCTTCGGTTGGCCCGTCGACCCCGAGGTGTACAGAATGAACAGCGGGTGTTCTGCCGGCACGATCGCGGGTGCATGGGTGTCCGCGCCCGCTGCGACGACATCATGCCACCACAGGTCACGGCCTTCTTGCAACGCTACCGGATCGCCGGTGCGCCGGAGCACGACGACCTTGTCGACCGCGGTCTCCTTGCACGCTTCGTCGATAGTGGCCTTGAGCGGAATCTTCTTGCCGCCGCGCAAGCCGGCATCTTGCGTGATGATCAACTTCGCGCCGCAATCACGCACGCGACCCGCGATCGCCGACGCCGAAAATCCGCCGAACACGACCGAGTGCACCGCGCCGAGCCGTGCGAGTGCGAGCATCGCAATCGCCGCTTCGGGCACCATGCCCATGTAGAGGATGACGCGATCGCCCTGCGCGACGCCGAGGCTCGCGAGCGCGTTCGCGAGCCGACACACCTCGCGATGAAGCTCGCGATACGTGATCCGGCGAATGTCGCCCGGCTCGTCGCCTTCCCACAGGATCGCCGCCTGATCGCCGCGCTTGTCGAGGTGACGATCGAGGCACTGCACGCTCGCGTTGAGCGCACCATCTGCGAACCATTTCAACGGCGCGTCGGCGATCGTCGCGAAGCTCCCCTCGAGCCCCTTCGTCGGCGGGGTCGCCCAGGTGATCCGCTCGTTCGCCACGCCCAACCAGAATCCATCGGGGTCGCGCTGCGCGGTGTCCCAGTCCTGTTGGTACTCGGCGAGAGTGGTGATCGTCATGACGCGGATCCTACACCGCCACATCCGCGAAGCTAGGCCAGCGTCTTTTCGATCTGCTCGACGCCATCGTCCAGTCCGTACAGCGTGATGCCGGGCACCACGAAGCCGTAGTCAAGCTGCTGGACATGGTGCGCGGATCAGCCGACCTCGACGATGACCCAGTGCTCCTTACGGTCGTCGACGAGCGGAATGCGAAGGTCGGCTTGCTCGAGCTCATCGACGGTGACGCGGCCGACCGTGGACCCCGAGCCGACACGCTTGACCTGAATGTGATGCACGGTCTGGCGGTACCGGTAGTGGATCGCGAAGCCGGGCCAGTCAGCGGGCATCACCGGCACGATCTTCAAGCGGTCGACCTCGAGCGTGAGGCCGAGCAGCGACTCGATGATCAAGCGATACATCCAGCCTGCCGAGCCCGTGTACCAGGTCCAACCACCGCGCCCGGGGTATTGCGGGTTCGTATAGATATCGGCCGCCATCACGTAGGGCTCGACCCGATAGCGCGCGATCGCCTCGGGCGTATCACCGTGATGCACGGGATCGATCGCATCGAAGAGCTGCCACGCGCGCTCGGTGCGCCCCGCCGCCGCAAACGCCATCACGGCCCACACCGCCGCGTGGGTGTACTGACCACCGTTCTCGCGCACGCCCGGGACGTAGCCCTTGATGTAGCCCGGATTGTGCGCACTCTTGTCGAACGGCGGATCGAACAGCTTGATCACCGCGAGCTCGTTATCGACGAGCCGCTTGTCCATCGCATCGAGCGCCAGGTCGCGACGCTCTTGTGTGCCGCTCCTGGTCAAGGTCGCCCAGCTCTGGGGGAGCGCATCGATCTGGCACTCGTCGCTCGTGGCCGAACCCAGAGGCGCCCCATCGTCGTAGTAGCCGCGGCGGTACCACGCGCCATCCCAGGCATGCGCCTCGACGTTGGCGCGGAGCTCCGCGATCTTCGCGATGCATCTTTCGACGAACGCGGTGTCCCCTCGACCACGCGCGATCGGCTCGAACATGCGCATCACTTCGATCAGGAAGAACGCGAGCCACACGCTCTCGCCCTTGCCCTCGTCGCCGACGAGGTTCATGCCGTCGTTCCAGTCGCCGGTGCCCATCAACGGAAGACCGTGGGCGCCGAGCGTTAGCCCGTGTTCGATCGCGCGCACGCAGTGGTCATAGACCTCCGCACTCTCGTTCGATCGCGCAGGCAGATCGTAGTAGCTGTCCTCGTTCGCGTTGACCGCGCGGCCCTCGATGAAATCGATCTTCTCCGCGAGCACGCCGGTATCACCGGTTGCCGCGACGTAGCGCGCCGCCGCGTACGGCAACCACAGGTAGTCGTCCGAGATCCGCGTGCGAACGCCACGCCCGCTCGGCGGGTGCCACCAGTGCTGGACATCGCCCTGCGGAAATTGATGTGCCGCCGAGCGCAGGAGCTGTTCGCGCAGCAGGGTGGGCTCGGCGTGCACCACCGCGCATGCATCCTGAAGCTGATCGCGAAACCCAAATGCGCCGCCGGATTGGTAGAAGCCACTTCGCCCCCACATGCGTGCGGCGAGCACCTGATACATCAGCCAGCCATTCGCGAGGAAATCGAGCGAAGGGTTCGGAGTCTCGACGTGAATCTGACCGAGTATCAGATTCCAGAATGCGTAGACGTCATCGAGTCCGCGTTGGGCCGCGCCGGCACCGCGATAGCGGGCGACGATATAGCGCGCGTCGTCGAGATCGCGGCCGGAGCCGAAGGCGAAGACGAGCTCGCGCTCGGAGCCATCCGCGATCTCGATCGCAGCGGTCTGCATCGCGAGACACGGGTCGTAGCCGGCCCCGACGCGCCCCGAGAGCTTGGTCCGGGCCAGTGCCGCAGGGCGAACCGGCGAGCCGCCGCGCCCCAAAAACTCGGTGCGATCGCCCGTGACGCTGCGCTCCGCTTCGCTGCACTCGAGGAATGCGACACGCGACGCGAAGTCATCACCGTACTGGTTATGTGCGAACAGCGCGCCCGTCTTGACGTCGATTTCCGTGGTGATGTGCAGCGCGTTCGGTGCGCGTTGCACGCCCATCACGAGCTCGAAGAAGCTGGTGACCGAGAGCTTGCGCACGCGGCCCGAGCGGTTCTTCAGCTTGAGCTTGAACAGCTTTACGGGCGCATCCATCGCCACGAACATCGTGAGCTCGGACTGGATGCCGGCATCTTGGGTCTCGTAGACCGAGTAGCCAAAGCCGTGGCGCGTGATGTAGGGCAGTGGTCCTGGCGCTGGAAAGAGCATCGGTGACCAGACCGAGCCATCTTCTTCGTCGCGGAGGTACATCGCCTCACCGCTCGGATCGCTGACCGGATCGTTATTCCACGGGGTCAGCCGATAGAGCTGCGCGTTCTCGCACCAGGTGTAGGCCGAGCCGGTCTCCGAGACGACGGTGCCGAAGTACGAGTTCGCGAGCACGTTCACCCATGGCGCCGGCGTGCGAGACGCACGAGTCGTCGTGATCACGTACTCGCGACCATCCTTCGTGAACCCGCCGTGCCCATTGAACGCCGCGAGATCCGGACGCTGCATCGGGATGGCGACCGCGGTGCCACCGCGAACCTTCACCCTCTCGAACGCGATCGGCTTGAATGGCTCGTTGCGCGGCCGGCGATCGATCTGCTCGGCGAGCGTACCGCCCGTATCACTCAGGATCACGCGCGCGACGGTCTGGAACAGGATGCGATCCGGGTCCGTCATCTGGTCGGTTCGGCGGATGTAGATGCCGCCTTTTTGATCGACGAGGCTCGCATCTCCGATCACCGCGATCGCTCCCACGATCTGATCGTGGAGGTTCTGGCGATAACCCGATGGATCCTCGTTCCAGATCACGAGATCGGCCTGGAGGCCCTTCAAGCGCCAGTACATGTGCGCGCGTACGAGCTGGCGCACGAGCTCGAGGTTCTCGACCGCCGTGATCCGCACGATCACGATCGGCAAATCGCCGGAGATCGAATACGGCCATAGCCCTGCCTGACCGAGCCGGTTTGCGGCGATCACACGACGCGGTGCGCGCAGCGTGGGGTTCGCATAGATCACGTGACCGGCGAGCTGCTCCCACAACCGGATCTCGGCGTTGGTCGCGTCGAGCCGGCGCTGGATCACCTGGCTCTGCGCCCACGCGAGGTCGAGCACGCGATCCGCGAGATGCCGCGCGCGATACTTGTCGACCAAGGCGAGCGCCGCCTCGCGCGTCTCCGCGACGCCCGTCGCGATATGCAGCTGGATCACCTGATCCGGCGCGAGGTCTACCGTGTTGCGGATCGCCATGCACGGATCGAGCACCGAACCCTGCGAGTTTCTGAGCGCCTTACGATGCAGCGCGGCCGGATCTGCGGGCGTGCCTTCGCGACCGATGAACTCGCCGCGATCGGTCTCGTAGCTCGGCTTGCGCGAGGTCGTGGCGTGGACCACCATCGTGTGCGCGAGCCACGGCGGCTTCTCGCCTGGCGAGCGCGGGCGGCGCGTGAACAGGATCGCCTGCTGATCTTCGATGATCTCGGATTGCACGAACATGCCGGAGAACGCGCGATGGGCGGCATCTGCGCCCTTCGCATTGAGTACGACCTCCGCGAAGCTCGTGAGCTCGATCGTTTTTTTCTGCGTGCCGTGATTCGAGATGGTGATCCGACGCAGCTCGAGGTCATCCTCGGGCGACACCGCGATCTCGACGTGCGTATCGAGATCGTCGTCGCGGCGGCGGAACTCGGCGCGCCCGGCCGAGAAGATCGCTTCGTAGCTCGCTCCCGTGCGCAACGTCGGCTGATACGCGGCGGACCAGAAGTTCCCACTCGTGACATCGCGGATGTAGCAGAACTGGCCCCAGTGATCGCGCGTCGCATCCTCGGCCCAGCGCGTGACTTCGTGATCGCGCCACCGGCTATAGCCGCCACCGGAGTTGCTCACCACCACGTGGTAGTTGCCGTTCGAGAGCAGCTGGATCTCGGGCGCAGGTGTATTTGGCGAGGCGAACACGCGCAGGTCGCGCTCGACATCATTCGAGCTGCGCACCGCCGAAACTTCGGCCGGATGCGGATACACCGCCGACGTGCGCGGCACGCGTTCATGCAGCACGAGGTCCGTCGCACGCATCGCGGGGTTCGCGAGGAACCGGCGCTGCATCGGGCGATCGAGTAGCGTGTACGCGAGCGCGAGGAACGACATGCCCTGGTGATGCGCCATGTACGACCTCACGGTCGCGGATTGCTTGCCGGGTGGCAGTCGCGTCGCGGTGTAGTCGATGGCTTCGTAGAAGCCGTACGGGCCGAGCTGGTGATCCTTCGCGAGGCGCTCGAGGTTCAGCACGGCCGCGCGTGGCGCGACCATCGTCGCCATCGCCGTCGCGTAAGGTGCGATCACGAGATCCGAACCGAGGCCGCGCTTGAACCCCAGGCCGGGCACGCCGAACGCGCGATACTGGTAGTTGAGGTGCGAGTCGGTCTTGTTGTAGCCGGACTCGGAGATGCCCCACGGCACCTTGCGCTCGTTTCCGTACTCGATCTGGCGTGCCACCGCAGCGTGATACGTCGCGTCGAGCAGCGTGCCCTGGTAGGTCGGCATCACGAGCAGCGGCATCAAGTACTCGAACATCGAGCCGCTCCACGACAGCAGGGTCGGCTGGCCGCCAGAGGTCGTGACGCGCCGACCGAGGTGAAACCAATGCTCCTCCGGAATCTTGTTCTCGGCGATCGCGATGAAGCTCACGAGCCGCGCTTCCGAGGCAAGTAGATCGTAGAAGCTGTTGTCGAGCCGGTGATCGGTGACGCTGTACCCGATCGAAAACAGATGGCGATTCGCGTCGTAGAGAAAATCGTACTCGCAATCTCCGAGGTCACCCGCACGCATCGCGAGCGCCTGCAGCTTCGCGGCGAGCTCCGGGCTCGCTGCCTCTAGCGTGGGAACCGCATCGTCGCCAGGCGCGAGCGTAACCAGTTCCGCGAGCTGCTCTTGGACCTGACGAGCGAGCTCGACACGCCAGCACGAGAGCTCCGGATCATCGTCGTGCTTGCGTGCCACGACCTGGGCCGCAGCCGCCAGGCGCGTCATCACGTCGCGCGCTTCCGAGAGATTCTTCACCGACGACTTCGTGAGCTCGCGCAGCGCCGCGAGCTCGGTCGCCGGCACACCGAGCTCCTCGACGAGCGCGATCGTATCGGTGATGCCCCGCAGCTGCGTCGCGCCGAAAATCGGCAGCGTCGCGAGCTCGCGAAGACCTTCCGCGAGCGTCACCAAGTGACCCGCGAGATTGCCGCTATCGACGGTCGACACGTACATCGGCCGCAGCGGCTCGAGCGTCTGGGTGTCGTACCAGTTGTAGAAGTGACCACGGAACCGCTGGAGCTGATCGAGCGTCGCGAACGTGCGCTCGGTGCGCTCGACCACCTCCGCGATCGTCGCGTAGCCAAAATCGCGCGCGGTCAGGTTCGCGAGCAGCGACAGCCCGATGTTCGTCGGCGACGTGCGATGCGCGATGCCGACCGGCGGATCCTCCTGGAAGTTGTCGGGAGGCAGATCGTGATCCTCGGTGCTGACGTAGGTCCTGAAGAACCGCCACATCCGACGTGCCAGGCGACGCAAGAACATCCGCTGGGCCTCGTCGAGATCGACGCGAACCTCGGGCATGGCGCGGCTCGCCCACCACACGAACGCAGGTGCCAGCGCCCACAGCGCTGCCGCGGGCCATGCGAGCCACGGCGTCGCGGCGTGCCCGAGCGAGAGCTGGATTCCGATCGCCGTGCCCACGACCGGCGCCGGCCACATCTGCACGTAGCTCGACGCGAACCCGGTGTGCTGCGTGCGCTCGGCATCCGCCGCCGTCTTCCACTCGAGCAACTTCTTCTTCGTGATCCACAACCGAACCGCGACGCGTGCGATCGCCGAGAGGCTGATCGCAGCGTCCTCGGGCAAGCACGCGAACGAGAACGCTTCGCGCACGAACGCCTTGTAGAGCTGCTTGCGCACCGTGCGCGCATGATCGTCGGGTGAGACCTCCTTGGGGCGGTGCGCGAGCTCGGTGTACGCCGCGAGCAACGGAGGAATCGCGAAGGTCGCGAACACGAGCCCGAGTGCGAGCCACGCCGCGCCGGGCAGCGTCCAACCGACGACGAGCACCGCGAGCATCGCGATCGGCACGACGCTCCGGCGTAGGTTGTCGAGGATCTTCCAGCGCGACAACGCCGAGATCGGGTTGTGCGGTCCCTTCGCGGACGGAATGCGCCCGAACATCCAGCGTGCGATCTGCCAATCGCCGCGGATCCAGCGCGCACGCCGGCTCGCATCGACCGCGTAGGTCGAGGGAAAATCCTCGAACACGATCACGTCGCTGACCAGACCCGCGCGACCGTAGGCACCCTCGAGGAGATCGTGGCTGAGCACGCGATTATCGGGTAGCGCTCCCTCGAGGACGCCGCGCACCGCATCGATGTCGTAGATGCCTTTGCCGATGAACGAGCCCTCGGCGAACAGGTCCTGATAGACATCGGAGACCGCTCGCGTGTACGGATCGATTCCGGGATCGCCCGCGAACAACCTCGCGAACCGCGTGCGATGCGCGCTATCGAGAGTGATCGCGACGCGCGGCTGGAGGATCGCGTAGCCGTGGCTGACCCGACCGCGCTGGCGGTCGATCACGGGGCGATTGAGCGGGTGCGCCATCGTGCCGACGAGCTCGTGCGCCGAATCGCGTGGCAGCTCGGTATCGCTATCGAGGGCGATCACGTAGTTGGTGCCGACCAACTGGTCGACCGGCCCGATCATCGTCGAGAATCGGTCGAGCTCACCGCGCAAGGTCGCGTTCAGATCCTCGAGCTTGCCGCGCTTGCGCTCCCAGCCCATCCACATCCGGTCCCGCGCATTGAAGCGGCGCGAGCGCTGGAACAAGAAGAAGCCACCGCAGTTCTCGGGATACTTCGAATTCAGCGCTTCGATCGCCTGGGTCGCGTGCGCGAGCAATGGCGCATCGCTGTCGAGGTGCGCCTCGTTGGCATCCCGAAAATCGCCGATGAGCGCGAAGCCGAGGTTGCGATCGCGGTTCGCGAGAAACCGGACTTCGAGCATCTCGACGAGATGATCGATGCCGCTCTCGCTCGTGAGCATCGCGGGCACCGCGACGAGGGTCTTGTGTGCGACCGGAATGCCGGTCGAGAAGTCGAGCCGCGGCAGCGCGTTTGGCTTGATCGCGAGGGTGGCGGCCCAGTGAATGATCGAGATCGAGAGCTGGCTCGCACACAAGGCGACCGCGACCGACCACGCGGCGATCCACGCGACGTGATGGTGGTCCGCCATCGACATGTCGGCGACGATCGTCGTGAATGCGGCGGTCACGCCCGCGATCAGCGCGAGATACGCGACCACACCAAACCCACGGCCGACCCGCCGCACGAGCGCCCGATCGTGGGGCTTCTCCGCGAGCGCGAGCTGGAGTGCCCGAAGGCCGTCGTCGATCAGGAAGAACCCGACGTGATGCTCGGGACCCTCCGGACGCGACGCCGCGAGCTCGATCGCCTTCTTCGCGACGTTGCGCTCGTCGAGCTTGCCGCGCGCTGCGAGCCGCTCGACGACATGGCGATAGCGATCGCGCGTCGCGAACTCCATCGCGGGATAGGTAGCGTCCTCGCGCAGCACCGCCTCGACGACCGACAAGCCTTCGACGAACTTGCGCCAATCGATCGCGTCGAGCGTGCGCAGACTCGTGATGCTGTTACCGACTGCGATCTGGTCGGCGGCCTGGCTCTGGCTCGCCTGCTGGAAGATGTGCTCGAGGGTCTGACCCTGCGAATCGAGCCGCTGCTCGAGCCACGCCATCGGCAGGGTCGAGGCGGCGCCCTGCCCTTGCAGCCGGCTCGCGAGCTCGGCGACGAACGGGACGGTCAGCGCCGGATCTGCCGCGACGAGCTCGCCGAGCGCCTTGACCACGCGCGACGCGTCGCCCGCGCCTTCGAGCAATTGAGCGGCCCAGTGTGCCGCGGCTTCGCGCTCGCCGCGCCCGGCGGTGACCGCCGCGATCACCGTGCGCAGATTCTCGATCAGCGCGATGCGCAGCATGATTGGAATCGCCCACAGCTCGCCGAGCTGCAGCGGATGAATCGTCTGATACGCCGCGATGAAGGCACGCAAGGTGTCGACGTCGACATGACCTTGCGAGTGAGAGATCAGCTCGAGCGCGAGATCGTAGACCCGCAACGACCGAGTGCTCAGGTGTGGCAGGTTGCGGCTGTACCCCGAGGGCAAGTGCCGCTTCGAGATCCGGATCTGTTCTTCGATCAGGTGGTAGTTGTCGACAAACCATTCGGCCGCCGGCGTGATCTGTCGACCTCGCCCCACCGCGTCGGCCACCAGCGCGTACGCATCCGCGAGTGCTGCGTGATTGGCGGCCAAGCGAGCGAGCAACTCGTCATCGCGATCGCTGGGACCCAGCTGGTGGCTGGCGGCTAAAGATCTCGCATGGCCTTCGAGCTGGCTGACGCTGAACAACTCGGCAAGAGCCATGTGAATACGCATAGTCCAGCAATACCCATGCCGCGAAGAACTCGTAGAAACGCATGGAATCGCAGTCCACCCGAGCGCGCAGGCTACTCCGCGCGATGTAGCACATCCGCCTTGCCCTCCGTAGATAACCGACTGGTATCGGGGGCTTTTCTCGACGTGGTCGGATCATCGCAAGTGCTCGCGCGTTTGCTCGATGCCGCGGCGCGCCTCGCTGACGAGGACGTCACCGTCTTGATCCGCGGCGAGACCCATCTCGATAATCACCGCTCGAAGCAGCCGCTCGTGGTGTTCGACTCGGCCTGTTCGGTCACGTCCGTGGTGCGTTCACCGGTGCGGTCGCTTCGCACGTTCCGGGAATAGGTGCCACGCACTCGCGGCCTCGCATCTCAACCGCGCCTCGCCCTACGACAAGCTCGAGAAGTACGAGATGACCAGCTCGTAGTACGCTCCGACCCGATGCATGCCCGTGACGCGCTCGCGGCCTTGCACCTACCCGGACCCGCGATCGAGACGCTGCTCGCGCAGCTCGGCAAGCCGGCGGCGGGTGTCCTCGATCCCGAGGATGCCGATCCGGCGATCGGATCCGCCCCGTTCTATCTGACCGCGGCGCTGATCGCATCGCGCCATCGCGGAGATGCGCTGCCAGCGCTGCTCGACGAGCTCGAGCCGCGGCTCGGGGAGATGACGCCGTACGATGTCGGCCGGTTCTGGCACCTGCGCGGCGTCGAGGCGTGGCGGCGAGATGCCGTGTTCCAGGCGACCCGCGCGCTCAACTTCAGCATGAAGCTCCTGGAGGATGATCGCGGCCCGCGCGCCGCCCACTACCTCGCGCGCGTCCATGATTTCTTTGGCCAGGTGCTCCACCAGCAAGGCTGGCTCGGCGATGCGCGGCGCGAGTTCAATCGCGCGCTCGAGCTCCGCCACGACGATGCGACTGGTTCCGCCCACACCCACGGCAACCTCGGGCGGCTGTGCATGGATCTCGGTGATTTCGAGGCAGCGCGCGAGCACTTCGCGCGCGACCTGGCGATCGTCGAGATGGTCGAGGCAAAGTTTAGCTCTGCGCGGATCCAGACGCTGTCGCATCTCGCCGAGTGCGAGCTCCGCCTCGGGGCGATCGATCACGCGGCACATCTGTTCGAACAGAGCCGGGAGCTCGCGACCGAGGCGAAGGACGAGGTCGGCGCGATCCACGCCGAGGTCGGCCTCGCGCGAATCGCGCTCGCGCGCTCCGATCCGCCGAAGGCGCTCGCGAGTGGGCACGCGCTCGTCGATCGCGTGATGAATCCGAGCGTCCCCGAGCGTGCGCGCATCGTGCTACTCGCCGCGGCGATGAAGCTGATCGCCGACGCGCAGCTCGCGAGCCACCAGTTCGATCTCGCCGATGATTCGTATCGCGATTCGTTGAAACATCTCGGCGCCTGCTCGGCCTCGCCGATGGAGTATGCCGAGGCGTTTCGCGGCCTCGCCTCGGCGCTCGGCGGGCAACAAGAACAGGCCGAGTCCGCGCGTAACCTGCGCATGGCGCTGCGCCACCTCGATGGCACGGCCGCCGAGAGCCTGCGCCGCGACATCGAAGTCGAGCTCGAGAGCGCCTCGCGCGATTCGTGGTTGCTTCACGCCGCTGGTCGCTTCATCGGCCAGAACAACATCGAGCGCCTGCTCGACGGTGGTGAAGCGAGTCGCGGCGAGCATCGCCGGGTCGCCGTGCTGTTCTCGGATATCCGCGGCTTCACCACGCTCGCCGAGGGCCAGCCGGCCGAGCAGGTGATCGAGTTCCTCAACGATTTCTTCACCCACATGACTCGCTGCGTGGAGCGCCACGACGGCGTGGTCGACAAGTTCATCGGCGATGCGGTGATGGCGGTGTTTCCGCTCGACGAAGGCGGCGCGAGTCGCGCGATCGAGGCTGCACTCGCGATGAAAGAAGAGCTGGCGCGCCTCAACCGCTATCTGCCGGTCGCGCTCACGATCGGCACCGGCATTCACAGTGGCGAAGTGATCGCCGGGCTCGTCGGTTCGGCGCAGAAGCGCGAGTACACGGTGATCGGTGATGTCGTGAACACCGCTTCGCGGCTCGAAGGCATGTCGAAGCAGCTCGGCGCGACACTGCTCGTGAGCTCGGTCGTCAAGCCCGACCCCAAGACCTACCTCTTACGTCCACTGGGCACGTATGCGCCGAAGGGCAAGCACTCCGGGCTCGCGGTGTTCGACGTCATGGGGCTGCGCGACAGGAGCCCGGCATCCAAAGCGATGGATGTCGAGATTCGCGAGACGACGCGCGCGCTCGAGCAGCTCGAGCGTGGCGACTTCGGTCACGCCGCCTTCGCGTTCGAGCGCCTGATGCAGCACTCGCCGCTACCGCGATCGACGGGCTATCGTTTTCTCGCGGCGAAGGCGCGCGAGCTCGCCGCAGCGCCGCCAGCACGCTGGACTGGATCGATCGCACTCGTCGATAAATAACCGGAGCTGTGCGGGACAGAAGCAGACCCGCCGCCGGTTGCTAGTGGGCGTGGTCAGCGTGCGCGTGATCACCGTCGTGCGCGTGATCGAGATCGGCGTGATCATGGTCGAGCTCGGCGTGATCGTGAACATGCGAATGCTCGCCGACGAGTGGGGGGTCGTGGAAGTGCGTGTGATGGCCGTCGTCATGACGGTGGAGATGCTCGTGGGTGACCGCGACGTGATGATGAGTGAGCCGACCTTGCTCGGTGAGATGAAGCGCCACTCCGATCACAAATAACGCCAGTGCCACGAGCGCCCACGTACCGAAGGCTCGTTCGCCTGCGGCCCACGCGGCGAGCGCTCCGATGAACGGCGCGAGCGCGAAGACCGATCCGGTGCGTGCGGCGCCGATCCGGCGCTGGGCCAGGATGTAGAGCGCGAGGCTCACGCCGTTCGCGAGCGCACCGCACAAGAGGAGCGCGAGCGAGAACCGCAACGCGGGCCACGGTTCGCCGAGGATCAGCGCCAGCGCGCAGGTCACGGCTGCACCGAGAGGCGCCTTCGCGGCCACCACATCGAACGGATGGCGCTCCGAGAGCGGTTGCGTGAGGTTGTTATCGATCGCCCACGCCAGCGTCGCGCCGATGACCGCGACCGCACCGAGCACGCCGCCGGTGCCACGCGCCGCAGCGTCGAGGCTCAGTGCGGCGCCGCCACTCGCCATCAGGGTTACAGCGAGCCACACGCGCCCGCCGATCACCTCGCGCCGGATCAGGACCGCCAAGATCACCGTGAATACCGCCTCGAGATTCAGGAGGAGCGATCCGGTCAACGCGCCTGCGCGATGGAGCCCGAAGATCAATAGCGATGGCGCGATCACGGAACCGAAAGCGGCGATCGCGAGGATCCGCGGCACGTCCGCGCGGCCGAGCGTGAACGTGCGGTCGCGGCGAACCAACCGCGAGCCGTTGCCGACCAGCGCCGCGCCCGCATAGAGCAGACACGCAGTCGCGAACACACCCGCGCCGCGGCCAGCCCACACGATCACCGGCGCCGACGCGCCGAACATCAGCGCCGCGACGATCGCGGTTAGAACGCCAACAGCGATAGGTGTTCGCACCCTCAGATCGTATCAGCTACAGTGCACGTCGATGTCGGCCGAAGACGCAGCCATCGCCTACGATGCCTGGCTCGACGGTCGCGAAGGCTTCGATTACGCCGCGCTCGTCGAGATCGCACTGGATGTCTACGCGCGGCGCTTCCCGACCCACGCGCCCTACCGCGCCTTCTCGACGGAGCGCTGCGGCGGCCCCGATTACAAGAAGCACAAGATGGACGTCTACTGCACGTTCTGTCGCGGCCTGCTCGCCGGCCGCCTCCCGATGATGGCCAAGCCGGTCTCGCACCCGAAGGTGACCAAGCACACCACGGGTTGTGCCCTCGCCTGCCTCGCGAACATGCGCGAGATGAAGCCGCCCGGCACGCGCGGCCTGATCGACGAAGACCGCGCGCTCGTCGACTGAGAATCTACGGGACCAGGACCGCGCGGAAACGGACCTTGTTCGTCATCATCGCGGCGAACGCGACCTCGGCCTGATCGAGCTTGAAGGTCTCGACACGCGGGCGCACGCCGGTGAGCACGCTGAACTTCATGGTGTCCTCGGAATCGATCGACGTACCGCTCGGCCAACCCGCGATCGTCTTGCCGCTGAGGAGGCCCATCGCGTTGACCGAGAGTGGGGTGAAGGGCGCGGCGAGGATCAGGAGCTTGCCGTGCGCGGTGAGACCGTCGATCGCGCTCTGCATCGCATCGCTCGAGGGAGCCACGGCGACGACGAGATCGGCACCGCCGAGCTGCTTGAGACCTTCGGCTGCCGGCGTGGCATCCGTGTCGACATACTCGTGCGCGCCGAGCTCCTTCGCCAGCATGGCCTTGTCGGCGCCGCGCGACAACGCGATCACGCGGAATCCCATCTTGTTCGCGTACTGGATCGCGAGGTGACCGAGCCCACCGATGCCCTGGATCGCGACGGTCTGACCTGCGCGCGCACCGCTGTGGCGCATCGAGTTGTAGACCGTGACGCCCGCGCAGAGCAGCGGACCCGCGTCGACCGCGGAGAGGCCCACGGGAATCCGCGCGACGGACTCGGCGGGAACGACCGCGTATTCGGCATAGCCGCCATCGTGGCTGATGCCGGTGACCTTGCCCTGCTCGCATGCGAGGAAGTGGCCGCGACGACACGCGTCGCACTCGAAGCAGTGACCACCGTGCCAGCCCACGCCGACGCGATCGCCGATCTTCCAGGCGGTGACGTTCGGGCCGACCGCATCGATCTTGCCGGCGAGCTCGTGGCCCGGGATGCGTGGCAACTGGAGGCCGGGGTAGCCCCCCGATTTCACGAACACGTCACTGTGGCACACGCCGCACGCCTCGATCTTGATCCGCACCCAGTGTGGGCCGGGGGTCGGAATGTCGCGCTCGACGAGCTCGAAGGGACCGTTCGCCGTGGAGACCTGGATCGCTTTCATCTTCGCCATGCGCGAAGGGTCGGCGCGACGCGTCAGCATCACAAGTGCGAGTGACCCACGATTGTGGGCAGGTTCGGCGCTACCCTGTATTCGCGATGGAGACTCCACTCACCCCACTGGAATTCGCGCGCCGAGCTCGGTCGCTGTATCGCGACCGCCTCGCGGTCGTCGACGGCGAGCTGCGGCTGACATACGAGCAGTTCTTCGCGCGGTGTGATCGATGGTCGAACGTGCTCGCGAGCTGGGGCGTGGTCAAAGGCGATCGCGTCGCGTACATCGCCCCGAACACCCACGCGCAGCTCGAGGCCTTCTACGCGGTGCCTCAGCTCGGCGCGGTGCTCGTACCGCTCAACTACCGGCTCACCGCGGACGATTTCGCCTACATGATCGAACACAGCGGCTCGAACGTGGTCTGCGTGCACAGCGACTACCTCGCGATCGCGGACACGCTGCGTGCGCGCTGCCCGGCGGTCACGCACTGGGTCGCGCTCGAGGGCACGCACGCTGGCTTCGCCGATTACGAGGCGCTGATCGCGAACGCACCGCCCGACGTCGCGCGCGCGGAGGTTAGCGAACGCGATCTTTTGACGATCAATTATACGAGCGGCACCACGAGCCGTCCCAAGGGCGTGATGATCACGCATCGCAACGCGTGGGTGAACAGCGTCGGGACGCTGCTCCATCATCCGATGACGCCCGCCGAGGTTTATCTGTGGACCCTGCCGATGTTCCACGCGAACGGCTGGACGTTCACGTGGACGATCACTGCAGTCGGCGGCGTGCACGTCTGCCTGCGCAAGGTCGCACCTCCGGAGATCTTCGAGCGGATCAAGACCGAGAAGGTGACCGCGCTGTGCTGCGCGCCGACCGTGTTGATCGGCATCGCGAACGCACCCACCGACCCGGGCTTGCCGCGCGGCGTGCGCGTGTTGACCGCCGGCGCCGCACCCGCGGCGACCACGATCGAGAAGATCGAAGGTCAGCTCGGCTGGACCGTGACGCAGGTCTACGGCTTGACCGAGACCGCACCGTTCATCACGGTGTGCGAACCGCGCGCCGAACACGCGGCGATGTCGCTCGCCGAGCGCGCCGTGATCAAGGCGCGCCAGGGTGTCGAGCTCATGACCTCTGGCGAGCTCCGCATCGTCGATGAAGAGATGAAGGACGTGCCGCACGATGGCGCGGCGATCGGCGAGATCGTGGTGCGCGGCAACGTGGTGATGGCCGGCTACTACAACGATCCGGTCGCCACCGAGCTCGCGTTCGCGGGCGGCTATTTTCACACTGGCGATTCGGCGGTCGTCCATCCTGATGGCTACGCCGAGATTCGAGATCGCATGAAAGATGTGATCATCAGCGGCGGCGAGAACATCTCGTCGATCGAGGTCGAGGCTGCACTGCTGAGGCACCCCGCGATCCAAGAGGTCGCGATCGTCGGTTTGCCGCATGACAAGTGGGGCGAGGCGCCGTTCGCGTTCGTGGTGCTCAAGCCCGGCGCGACGGCGAGCGAGGCCGAGCTCAAGCAATTCGCGCGTGACCACCTCGCTCACTTCAAAGCGCCACACGGGGTCACGTTTGTCAGCGAATTGCCGAAGACCGCGACGGGCAAGATCCAGAAGTTCGTGCTGCGCGGCGGGCGCTCTGCCGTGACGCGTCAGTAGATTGGTCCGTTAGCTGCATTCCGATGCAGCATGACCACCCCCCAGACGATCGCGGCACTGTGCATTGGCGGCGACTGGGCATGTGCACACGGCGACTTCGCCGGATTGAGCGATGTCGCTCGCCAACTCGGCGCACACGTGCCGGCTTCTCTGCGCCCCGATCTCGACGCGGTTGTCGAGGCGTGCCACCGCGATGTCGATCACGCATCCGAGCTCTGGGTGCGCGCCCGCGCCGCCGCGATGGTCCGCGCATGACAGGAGCTCGCCGGGTCTCCGCGACGACACTCGCGCCGTGGTACGTCGCCATGCAAGACCTCAGCTTTCGGGCTCGAACGTCCGGATCAATATTTTTTCCGAGCTCCTCGAGCTGCTCGTGATCGAGTGAGCGTACGGACGCCTGCGCTACTTGGGCATCGAACCGGCCGGCGGTGGAATCTGCGAAGGCGGCGTGTTCTGGGGAGCCGGCGACGTGCCCACGCTGCCCGAGCCCGCGCCTGGACCCAGCTCTTCGAGCTCGGCTTTGAACGCCGATCCCTGATCGGGTGTGAGTCTCTTGGCGCAGCCATCGAGCTCCTCGATCGACTTCGCGGTGAGCAGGCACTTGCGCGTGTCGACCGCCCATTTATCGGCGTTGCAGTGCCTGGTCATCACCAATTTGACCTTGTCGGTCGGCATGTCCTTGTCGAGGAACTTCACGGCATTTGCGCTCGCGTCTTCGCAGGGCGCAGGATCTGCGGCAGGCTTCGCGACATTCGAGGGATCGGTCGCTGGCGGCGCGGTGGTGCCGCCACAGCCCGACACG
>Ga0123336_10000207_pt1 | contig 61186 bp, 49 predicted proteins | sample SSSSmetaG_FD_96466 | JGI IMG/M metagenome (GOLD analysis project Ga0123336, IMG submission 96466) | Glacier valley bacterial and archeal communities from Borup Fiord, Nunavut, Canada, to study Microbial Dark Matter (Phase II) - ​SSSS metaG | ecosystem: Environmental > Aquatic > Freshwater > Ice...
AGCCCTGAAATACCATTCCGTAAATTTCTATTACGTATTGTATTAATATAAGTTATTAAGGATGAATAAACCTTTATACTGCAGTAATAAATAGTATAAACATACTCCGATTTTATACTATTTAAAACTGTAATTAATTTATTTACTGTAGGTTTATTGAGACAAGAGTTAAGGACAAATCGATGACGGTTTGGTCCTCATCGTTGGGGGGGCTAATACAAATCGCAGTACCAAACCCTAGTGTCGAACGGGTCCGGTCGCGGGCCAGCGGCGCAGTCGTTGGCGGCGGCGTTGGTTTTCGGGGTTGAGGTGTAAGTACGGTGCACGATTTTGCCTTTTTCAAACGCAATGTGCGTGTTGAACAGCGGCCCGTCGAAGGCAAAGGTTGAAACTCGCCGTTCTCGCCGCAGGGTTGACGTGGGGCGGCAGGTCGCGCAGGAGGTCCTCGTCAATCACCCGGCCGGCAAAGCTTCAGTCCAGGTATTTATGATTTTAAAGCCGAGGGCCAGAAATTCGCGGACCAGCTCCCCGGTGGACACGCCCCACAGCAGGAACACGGCCTGCAACTCCAGCCGGGCCAATTGGGCTTCGCGGTAGCGCCGCAAGTCTTCCAGGAAATATGCTCAATCCATTTAAAGCGCATTCTGCTTAAAAGACCATGAAACGGTAATATGTCTTATAATTTATATTATGTTAAGTTAAGCTTAACACGTGTAGTACTCCCCAGAAGTTGGACAGAAAAAGCGGGCTAGCTTAGCTCGATTATGACCCCCAAACGCACCCGCCGTCGCTAAACGGCCGAGTTCAAAGCCGAGGTGGCGCTGGCTGCGCTCACCGAGCGCCAACCGCTGGCCGACCTGGCCGCTCGCTACCAACTGGCCACGGCCCAAATCACGCGCTGGAAGCTGCAGTTGCGCGAGCAAGCCGCGCAGGTTTTTGCCGAAGCGCCGGCGGTCCTTTCTGCGGCACCCGACGTCGAGCCGCTGTATGCGGCCATCGGCCGGCTGCAAATGGAAAACGCGCTGCTAAAAAAAAACGCTGGGGCCGTGCCAGTAGCTCAGCAACGTGCCCTGGTCCAGGCGGCGGACCCGGCCAACGGCTCGGTGCAGGCCCGCTGTCAGGCCCTGGGCCTGGCCCGCAGCAGTTTTTTCTACCAGCCCCGGGGCGAAAGCGCCCGAAACCTGGAACTGATGCGGCTGTTGGACGAGGAGTTTACCGACCACAACTTTAAGGGGGTGCTGGGCCTGCGCGACCACCTGCGCCTGGCCGGCCGCGCCGTCAATGAAAAGCGCGTGCGCCGGCTAGTGCGCCTGATGGGCCACGAGCCGGTCTATCCCAAACCGCGCCTGAGTGTGCCTGGCCAAGGCGTCACGCCCTATCCCTACCTGCTGCGTGACCTCCCGGCCACGGCCCCCAACGAGGTGTGGAGCACGGACATTACCTACGTGCCCATGGCCAAGGGCTTTCTCTACCTGGCCGCCGTGCTCGACTGGCACTCGCGCTACGTGCTCAGCTGGCAGCTCTCTAACTCGCTTGACGTGGGCTTTTGCCTTCAGGTCCTGGCCGACGCGCTGCGCCACGCCCCAGCCCCGCATATTTTCAATTCCGACCAGGGCAGTCAGTTCACCAGCCTCGCCTACGAACAGGCCCTGCTGACCGCCGGCTGCCGCATCAGCCGCGATGGCTGGGGGCGCGCCACCGACAATGCCTTCATCGAACGTCTCTGGCGCACGGTCAAATGGGAACACATCTACCTCAACCCGGCCGATGACGGCCGGCACCTGCACCAGCAATTACACGCGTACTTTGCCTACTATAATCATCGGCGGCCGCACCAAAGCCTCGGGGGCCAAACGCCCGCCCACGTCTACCGAACCAACCCAACATTCAATCATAACCATATTACTTAACAACCCCCGCTAAACTGTCCAGTTTTTGGGGAGTAGTACACACGAAACAAAAGCTTGCCCTTCTTAAGACAAGCTTTTGTGTAAGTTAAAAAAAGGTCAACTCCGAAGACTCTTTACTTCACTTCTTGTTTAAAGACTGAAGCTTAGCATTCAATCGCTCAGAATCAGCATTACGACCTAATCTGAAATAAACTTTTTGGAGTGATATCAATGTATTACGGTCGTTTGGTTGTAACTGAAGTGCCTTTTCGAAATAAGGGACCGAAGACTCAAAGAACTTTTTTCCTTCAGCTTCGAATTTTTTTCCAGATACCTGATACGTTTTAAGGTCCATTTTACTGGCTCTAGTATACGCATCAGCAGCCCGATTGTAGTTATAAACACCTAGGTTAAATTGCGCATCAAAATTATTTGCATCCAATTCAACGGCTTTTTTATAATCAGACAGGGCTAACTCACCCTTCTTTTGTTGGTCGTACATCGACCCCCGGACTGCGTATAAATTGGAATTCATTGGGTCAGCAGCGATTGACTTATTGATTTTGCTTAAGGCATCCTCACCACGTCCACTCGCCAAAGACATGTTTAAATCTTCAAGCATAAACGATTTATTGCCTGGGTAAGCAGCCATAGCTTGTTGCAAGACCTTGGTAGCTTCGACATCATTCTTTTCTTGCTTAGCTATTTGAAGTAGGCGAGCATAAAGATTAACTGATTTATAGTTCATTCCCAGCAACTGATTATAACTAGCCTTTGCCCCCACGAAATCCTGCTTAGCGTCGGAAGCATACGCAGCGTAAAGTACGGCCGTGGTATCCTGTGGGCGGATTTGGGAAGCAAGTTTATAGCTGGAAATGGCTTTGTCGTAATCCTTGGCATTGTAGCTGTTGACAGCGTCATTGAAGGCCTGACCGTACAGGTTGTCGATTTTAGCAACCGCCAGCTTACCAAACTCGCCGGTCTTCCCATCAAGTTCTATCGTTTTATTAAAGGACTCAAAGGCCTTTTGTGTTCCTTCTCCTGCTTGCAGTTGCTTGCCGTAAATGGGACTTTGCATCATGGCCAAATAAATGTCACCTCGGGTGTACCAAGTCTTGGCTTTTCCACTAGTTTTCTCGTTTATCACAGCTTTATCTATATCAGCCCGAGCTTTATCAAGTAGACCCGTACGTTGATTAAGAATGGCATTGGTGACGGCAGATACTTGGGCCGAAACAACCAAAGGGCCCACGGCCAGCACCACGGTGGCGGCAAACTTTAAAAAAGGCTTTTTCATAGGTTTAAATTGGTTGCAAAGTCACGCAAAATGATTCCAAGACGCGTGACCAGAAAAATGCAACAAGAATGAAATGAAAAGTGAAAATGAAACACCACAACCCAAGCAGTAAGCTTGTTGCTTATAGTACGTCAAAAATAGATGAGGCGGCCCACACGAGCCGCCTCCCTCCTATTCAGCAATTATGCCAAACCGTCGGATTCAATGTCTGCTGAATCCTCGTCCATGGTCGTCCCCGCGTCGGTTGCTGGAATGGGCATGATGCCTTCCGCCCCTGAAGCCAAGTCCAGCGATTCATCTGCGAGTACAAAGCCACCTTCTTCGCCAATTTCTTCTTTATCGTCGGCCGCAACTTTAGCCACCGATGAAATTTCATCGTTCCCACTTATTTTAATGAGCCGAACGCCTTGGGTGGCACGGCCAATGGTGCGCAAGTCACTCATGCGCAGCCGAATGGTGATACCGGACTTATTGATTATCATCAGGTCATCGGTATCGTTAACGTCCTTGATGGCGACCAAACTACCGGTTTTGTCAGTGATTTTCATGGCCCGCACCCCTTTCCCACCGCGGTTGGTGACCCGGTACTCGTCAAGCGAACTACGCTTGCCGTAGCCGTTCTCACTGACCACCAATAACTCTTGGGCAGGGTCGGCCAAACACACCATGCCCACCACTTGGTCACCGGGGGTATCAGCCAAACTGATGCCCCGAACGCCGGCGGCGGAACGCCCCATGGAACGGACCTTGGACTCGTTAAAACGGACGGCGCGACCCGAACGGGACGCCAACACAACTTCAGAATTGGGCGCGAGCAGTTGCACGTCGAGGATGCGGTCGCCTTCGTTGATGGTGATGGCGTTGATGCCGGCAGTACGGGGCCGCGAGTATGCTTCCAAAGGCGTCTTTTTCACGGTGCCTTGTTCCGTGCAGAACATCAAATAGGTATTCTCCAAGTAGTCGGGGTCTTTCAGGCCGCGAACATTGAGCACAGAACGGATTTTGTCTTCCCGTGGAATTTCAATGAGGTTTTGAATGGGCAACCCCTTGGTGGCCTTGCCTCCTTCCGGGACTTCGTACACTTTCAGCCAGAAGACCCGGCCCAATTCCGTAAAGAACAAAAGGTATTCGTGGGTGGTGGCCACGAACAAGTGCTCAGTGAAATCGTCTTTTTTGGAAATGGCGCCGCGCGAACCCAAGCCCCCCCGGCCTTGGGCGCGGTACTCTTCCAGATTGGTGCGCTTGATGTAACCCTCGCGGCTGATGGTGATAACCATTGCCTCGTCGGCAATCATGTCCTCGGTCGAAAAGTCTCCGCCGATGTAGTTGATTTCGGTGCGGCGGGCGTCGCCGTACCGCTCGCGAATGTCTTCCAACTCGGTTTTGATGATGCCGCGCTGCAACACGTCCGAAGCAAGAACGGCATTCAAGTGGTCAATCAAGCGCATCAGCTCTTCGTACTCGGCTACGATTTTATCGCGCTCGAGGCCAGTGAGCCGTTGCAAGCGCATGTCGAGAATGGCGCGGGCCTGCACTTCGCTGAGGGCAAAACGCTCGATGAGCTGGGCGCGGGCTACTTCGGGGTCGCGCGAACCCCTTATCAGCTTGATAACCTCGTCCAAATGGTCAAGGGCAATGAGCAGACCTTCTAGAATGTGGGCCCGCTTGAGGGCTTCGGCCAATTCGTAACGCGTGCGGCGCACCACAATCTCGGCGCGGTGCTCGACAAAATAGTGAATGAGCTGTTGCAGGTTTAGCGTCATCGGCCGGCCCTTCACCAAGCAAACGTTGTTTACGCCAAACGAGCTTTGCAGCTGCGTGTACTTGTAAAGGTTGTTGAGTACCACGCTGGGCATGGCGTCGCGCTTGAGGTCGTAAACGATGCGCATGCCGTCCCGGTCCGACTCGTCGCGCATGTCGGAAATACCTTCAATCCTCTTATCGTTGATGAGCGCGGCGGTTTTCTCAATCATCGACGCCTTGTTCACCATGTAAGGAATTTCGGTGACGACGATTTGCTCCTTGCCGGTTTTCGTGGTTTCGAAGGAGGCTTTAGCGCGCATGATAACCCGACCACGGCCGGTTTCAAACGCCTGTTTCACGCCTTCGTAGCCGTAGATGATGCCACCGGTTGGGAAGTCGGGCGCGGTGACGTACTGCATAAGCTCGGCCACCGTGATGTCGGGGTTGTCGAGGTAGGCCACAATGCCGTTCACCACCTCAGTGAGGTTGTGGGGGGCCATGTTGGTGGCCATGCCCACGGCAATGCCCGACGTGCCGTTCACCAGCAGGTTGGGGAACTTGGCAGGCATCACGCTGGGCTCTTCAAGCGAGTCGTCGAAGTTGGGCTGAAAGTCGACCGTGTCCTTATCCAAGTCGTTGAGCATCTCGTCGGCAATACGCTTGAGGCGGGCCTCGGTGTAGCGCATGGCGGCCGGCGAGTCGCCGTCGACGGAGCCAAAGTTGCCTTGCCCGTCTACCAAGGGATAGCGCAGGCTCCAGTCCTGAGCCATTCGCACCATGGTGTCATACACCGACGAATCCCCGTGCGGATGGTACTTGCCCAACACTTCGCCCACGATACGGGCGCTCTTTTTATACGATTTGTTGTAACCCACCCCCAATTCACTCATGCCGTAAAGCACGCGCCGGTGCACGGGCTTCAAGCCGTCGCGCACATCAGGCAAAGCCCGGGAAATGATGACTGACATCGAATAATCGATGTAAGCGCCCCGCATCTCGTCTTCGATGTTTATCGAAATGATTTTTTCGCCTTCCGCCATTGAGGGGGTTGATAGGCAGCCAGGTAAACCCCGCAAAAATGGGGTTTTTAGCCGCGCGGTGAATGGTTCTTATTGCGAGTGCAAGTTACGCAAAAAAAGCCGCAACGGCAAGCGCAGCGGCCTTTTTTGAACCGTGATTCACCCTGAAAAGGGCCACTATTTCAACCGCTTGCTTTTGTCGTTGGCATGGGTGCCGGCTTTGGGATTGTACGTCTCAATTTTCTCCCCAATTGCCGGGTTTTGCTTTTTCCACAACGGTTGGCCCCGGTATTTTACGCCGCTGTGCAAGTGCACTTTACGCACATGGCAGGACTCTATGGGACAGGTGCGGCAACTGGCAATCGCCAACGGCATCGTGAAACAAAGCAAACGGAGGAGCAACTTCATCGGGCAAAAGTAATCGGCTGAGAGGCCAGGCGCACCCCGTCGCGAAATGAACTAGTCCACTCCGTCCCACTCGGCCAAAAACCGGGCCACGTAAACCTCCATGAACCGGTGACGGCCCAGGGCCACTGCACGCGCGGAATCGGTGTGCAGCCAGTCTTTCAGGTGCAGGAGCTTTTCGTAGAAATGGTTAAGCGTGGGCGCCGTATTTTGCTGATAAGCAACAAAAGAGTCGTGCGCGACAGGTGCCACCGCCGGGTCGTGCAGCGGCCGCCCTTTGTGGCCCCCGTAAGCAAAAGCCCGGGCTACGCCAATAGCCCCAATGGCGTCAAGGCGGTCGGCGTCCTGGACCAGCGCGGCCTCAATGGACGACACCGGCGTGGGCACGCCCAGCCCTTTGAATGAGACTTCGCGAATGATGATTTCCACCCGGCCTACCAAGGCTTCCGGCGCCTGCTGGCTAAGCAACCATGCCCGAGCAGCCCGAGGCCCGGCTTCGTAATCCCCGTCGTGAAATTTCCAGTCGGCGATGTCGTGCAGCAAGGCGGCCAATTCCGTCACCTGCGCGTCGGCCTCCGGGTGGGCTGCCGCGAGGCGGCGAGCCATCAGCCACACCCGGCGGATGTGCGCCCAGTCATGCCCACTGCCTTCGCCGGAAAATTGCTGTTCAATGTATTGGGCAGTAGCCGATATTAAATCCATGGGGTAAAGCAGTAAGATTCGGAAACGAAACGGCGGCCGTCACCATAGGTAACGGCCGCCGCCAGGCAAAGCTAATGCATCGGATTATTGTTGCTCGTTAAGGGCCCAGTTGTATTCCAAATAGGTCAGCGGGGCATCGGCTTTGATTTTTTGGACAGCGTAGCGGTTAATAAAATCTTGAACCGACGTGCTACCATTTTTTGCAAAGTCTTTGGGGTAAAAACTGAAAATGGCCGAAACCTGCGGCTTATCCGCAGGTATGAGCTTGTTTTTCGCCGGGTTGTTCACAAACTCCCGGCTTTGGGCATCGAGTTGCTCGGACAGGCGCGGGCCGGTGTACGCTTCGTTGCGCAGACGGGGGCACGACATGGCCGCGCACACCAGCGCCGCGTGCACCCGATTGTCGTCGAATTTCTTTCGGATGATGCGCTGCTCAAGGTCGTTCAACGAATACTTGTCGCCATCGAGGGTGATAAAACGCTGGTCCCAAGTAGTATTCACGAGGGTCTTGGCGCCACCCAGGTCCTTGATGCTTTTGAGCGGATAAGCGCGAATGATGCGCTGAATGGTGAAGGCGTTGTAAGCGTTAATCCAATACGCGAGGCGGTCAGTCTCGGTCCAGCTTTTACTCGGCAAATGCGTTGCCACGTCTTGCAAATAAGCATTCAGGGCCAAGCTATCGGCTCTGAATCCTTTGTAGTTGACCAAGCCTTGGTCATTGACATATTTCTTCAGAAGGCCGTCCCATGCTGAATGCGTGAGGGCTGGTGCTTCGGTCTTGGAAGAAGGATTGAGGGGCGTGAAGTAGCGCACATAGGCGCAGCCCGTTTGGCAGGCAGAAGTGAAACCTAACAAGCCAAATAAGGCTAAGCGGGGAAGTAAGCGCATGAATACGGTAATAGTGAAAATAAAAACCTCGCCAAATGTGTCCGAGATAAAAGCCGAAAATGCCCCTTGCGTGGCGAGCAGCCAAAGACCACCAACCGGCCATTCATGGTGGTTCAGCTACGAAAGTAAGGACAACCTTAGATTTGAACAGCGACGGAGAAAACCGTTAAACCCCTTCAATTCGTAATTCCTTCCAACATTTAGCCTTGCGGCTTTAACTTTCTCAACCCACCCATTATGTTCGAAACCTCTACCCTGCTGCGCACTTGGCGGCCAGCGCTGGCACTGCTGTGTACCACGGCGCTGGCGCCCCCTGCTTACGCCCAAACCGGCGCCCCGGTAAGCGGCATCATTAAAGACGCGCAAGGACAACCGCTGGCCGGAGCCACCGTGGTGTTCATGCCCGGCAACATTAGCACTGCCACCAACAACAAAGGGGAATTTTTGGTGAACGCACCCACGGGGTACTATACGGCGACGGTTACCTATTTGGGCTACAAACCCGCAAAGCAAGCCCTGACGGTAGCGAATGGCGGCACGGCCACCGTGAACGCCACGCTGGCCGAAGACCCCCTTCTGATGGAAGGCGTCGTGGTCACGGGGACCTTCAACCCGCAAAGTAAGCTGGAAAGCTCGACGGCGGTGACCACGCTCAACGCTCGCCAGATACAAACCCGGGTGTCGCGGGGGACTGCCGACCTGCTGATGGCCGTGCCCGGTTTTCGCGTCAACTCCGATGGCGGCGAAGCGGCGAATTCGGTGTCAGCCCGCGACCTGCCGGTGAATGCCGAGTCCGGCTTTGGCTTTTTGCAATTGCTGGAAGACGGGCTGCCGCTGCTGGAAGTAGGCTCGCTCACGTTTGCCAAGTCCGACATCCACATGCGGGTGGACGAAACCCTGGACCGGTTGGAAGTGGTGCGCGGCGGCTCGGCCGGCATTCAAGCAAATAACGCGCCCGGGGGCCTCATCAACTTTCTGAGCAAAACCGGCAATACCGGCCAGATTGGCGGCACGGTGAAGCTGACCGGCGGGGACCAGGGTTTTTACTCCGACCGCTCCGGCCTGGACCAGCTGCTGGGCCTGCAACGCGTGGAAGCCAATGTGGGCGGCCCCATCAAAGGCACACCGCTGCGCTTCAACGTGGGCGGCTTCTACCGCAAGGACGACGGCACAAAATACGCCGGCTTTCCCATGAACCAAGGCGGCCAAATTAAGGCCAACGTGACCTACACTTTAAAAAATGGCTACATCCGGGCCTACGGAAAATACCTCGACGACCGGGTGGCCTACCTCACCAGCATCCCTTACAAAAACCTGAACAACCCCGAGCAAATCCCCGGCGGGCCCGACCTGCACCGCGGCACCATGTATTCGCAATACCAGCGCTACCAAGACATTCCCAACCCCTTTAACAACGGGCAGGGCCGCCTGCAGCGCGATTTGGCCGACGGCCAGCACTCGCGTTATAAGTCGGTGAGCACGGAGACGTTCTTTGACCTGGGCCACGGCTTTACGCTGCAGGACAACGCCCGCCTGCTCGACGCCAACCTGAGCACCGACGGCGTGTACGACCTCACCCCGCCGCTGGCCGGCACCAGCCTGGCCCGCTCCTACCTCAACGGCTTCGGCCCGCTCGGCGCCAACGGCTTCGAGCTGCGCTACGCCGACAACAACCAGCTGGTGGCCAGCGGCGCCTACAACGCCGCGACCAAAGCCCTCACGCCCACCGGCGGCGACTTCAACTACAACGGCAACGGGCTGGTGAACATCGCCGGCATCTTCCCCGACGACAAGCCCGCCACCAACGCCATCAACAAGCTCCAGCTCTCGAAGACGGTGGGCGGGCACCACTTTACCGGCGGCTGGTACGCCTCGCGCTACACCATTAAAGAACGGCTGAGCTACAACCAGGTGGTTCAGGAAGTGGCCAACCGGCCGCGCCTGTTGAACCTGACCATTCTTACAGCCCCCGGCTTTTTTGGCGGGCAACCGATTCAGGCCACTCGAAACGGGTTCTTGGCCTACAGTTTTGGTACCAGCGGCGGGGTATTGGCCAACACCGACGGCACCACCCAAATCAACAGCGCGTTCCTGGGCGACGAATGGGCCATCAACGACAAACTGCACCTTGACCTGGGCCTGCGCTACGAAGCCAGCCACAGCTTTGGGCAGGCCGGCAAGTCGGCGCCCGTGGTGAACCTGGACCGCAGCTACAATTTTAACTTCACCGCCACGCGCGCCACCAACCCGGTGTACCAAAACGGGGGCCTGGACGGCAATTACCTCACCCAGTACGACAACTCATACCTGCAGAACACCGGCCAGTTTCGGTCCTGGGACTTCCTGTTTGAAACAGTGAATTTTTCCAGCGGCCTCAACTACAAGCTAGACCCGCGCACGGCCGTGTACGGCCGCTATTCCAATTCGGGCGTGGCGCCTACCAACGACCAGTGGGCCTTTGGCCAGAAGCCCCGTTCGGAAGACCCCACCGGCGACCAAACCGAGCGCGGCAGCATTCAGCGGGTGCAGCAGGCCGAAGTAGGCGTGAAAGCCACCACCAACCGCTTGGGCCTGGGCCTGACGCTATTCTATTCGCGCAATGAGAACATTCCGTTCACCACCCAGCAGGTAAACCCCGACAATTCGTTCACCCTCAACCGCCAGCGCGGCACGGTGCAAAGCTCTGGGGTGGAGGGCGAAATCACTTACTAACCGGTCGCGGGCCTCACCCTGCGCGGCATCGGCACGCTGCAGGCGCCGCGGGTGGTTGAGTTCAGTCAGGTGAACGAAGCCAACGCGCTGGTGTCCATCGCCGGCAACCGCCTCGAAGACACCCCCGACTTACTGTTGGAGGGCGGTTTTGAGTACGCTCGCAAGGGCTTCGATGCGTTCAGCAATTACCGCTTCTTCGGCAACCGCTACGCCAACCGCCGCAACACCATCCTGCTGCCCAGCTACGGCGTGTTGTTCGGGGGCGTGGGCTACACCTTCGGCGGCGGGTTGAAAGGCGTTCGACTATCCGTGCAGGGCTCCAATCTGCTCAACGCCCTGGGCTACGGCGACGCCGCCGCCCGAAACGGCGAAAACGCCCTGGCCAGCAGCCAAGCCTACGTGGACAACCTGACCCCCGGGCAGCTCAGCGGCGCGCTTCCTTCGTCGCAAAACTCGTTCAACCTCATTCGCCCAATCCTGCCGCGCAACGTCACGGCCAGCGTAGGCTATTCTTTCTAACTCAGCGTAATCACGGCTAACAAAAAGCCCCCGACCATTCGGCCGGGGGCTTTTTATTAAAACTACGGGAAGATATTAGTCAATAATCGGGGCTCGGTCGAAAAACTGGGTCCGGTCGAACAGGTAGCGGAATGTGCCGTGGGTTCGCCAAATGGTGCCGCCGATGGATTCGGCGACCCGCATCATTTTGGGGTTAAAATCTCCAATCCAATTCATCACAAAGTCTTCATAATGGACTTTGCTGGCGTCCTGCACCGTTTTAGAGGCGGCCAGAATAAAAGCCATTTCAAGCCCTTTGCGCTGGTGGTCGGGCACAATACCGAAGGCGATGCCAGTGAGCGTGCGCACAGTCCCGCGCCACCGATACCAGGCAAACTTGAGTTTGCCCAGCCAGTTCAAATTGCCTCCAACGTAACGAAACAACTCATTCAGTTCGGGCAGGGAAATAAAAAACCCCACCGGAACGCCCCGGTAATACGCAAACCAGCACACCTGTTCGTCGATGATGGGGCGCAGCTTGCGCATTACGTTGGCAGCTTGTTCCGGCGTCATTTCCTTCACGCCGTCGTGCTTCACCCAGGCTTTGTTGTATATCTGACGGAAATCTTCAGTGTATTTGAGCAAAGCTTTGAGACGCAGGTGCTCAAAACTATAATTGGGGTCGTTGAAGAGGACGGCGGCTTTGGCTTGATACTCGGGCGAGAGCGGGGCGGACACCTTGCGAAAATACGTGTACTGGTTAAAATAAAGTTGAAACCCGTACGATTCAAGCAGCCGACGGTAGTACGGCGGGTTGTAATTTTGGCCGTAGAGGGGCGGGCCAAAATTATCAAGCAGCAGGCCCCACCATTGGTCCCGGTCCCCGAAGTTGACCGGGCCATCCATCGCCGCCATGCCCTGCGCGGCCAACCAAGTGCGGCAGGCGTCCAACAAAGCGTCGGCTGCGGCTTGGTCGTCGACACATTCAAAAAAACCCATGCCGCCGGTGGGTTGCGCAAACGAGGGGGCAATGCGCTCGTTCACAAAAGCCGCAACCCGGCCCAGGGTCTGGCCCGCTTCGTCGACCAGCAGCCAGCGAATGAGGTTGCCGTACCGGAAATATTTGTTCTTGGCGCGATTGAAAACCCCTTCAACGTCACGGTCCAACGGCCGCACGTAGTTGGGGTCGGCAGCGTAGAGACGCACCGGGAAGCGCACAAATTCGCGAGCTTGAGCCGGTGAGGTTACTTCCAGTAAACGCATCAGAGGTTCACAAAACAAAAAAACTCAGAATGGGCCAGCAAGTTAGCAGCGAGGTGGCCGCATCGGGCAACACCCGCGCGCTATGTACGTTGGAAAAGGCCAGCCGCGCGTTGCGGAAGCCTCCTTTTCTTCGCACCTTTCAGCCCCCTATTTCATCATCTATGCGCCTCCGTGCTTTCCTACCGTTGCCCCTGTTGATGGCGCTGCTGGTTCCGGCGCCCACCGCCCTGGCCCAAACCCCAGGCGCCGCGCCGCCGGCCGCCGACACCACGCACAAGTACCAAAACCCCACAGGCGTATCTGCACCGGTCAAAAAACCGTTTTTCCAAAGTAAGGGCTTCCGGGCGGCCGTTGTGCCGGCCGTTCTCATCGGCTACGGCGCCAGCACCATCAACGGGCACGGGCTTTACAGCTCCTACCAAGTCAAAGCCGACATCCGCCGCACCTTTGGCACGTACCGCAACCACGTCGACGACTACCTTCAGTTTGCACCATATTTCGAGATTGGGGGGGTGTTGCTGGCCGGCATCGAATCGCGCAACGACCGGGTCAACCTGGGCCTTATCGTCCTAAAAAGCGAGCTAATCATGCTCAGCTCGGTGTACGTAGTGAAAAAATTGGCAGGGGTGCAACGGCCGGACTCTTCTGACCGATTCTCTTTCCCCTCGGGGCACACGGCGCAGGCGTTTTTGGCGGCCAGTATCGTGCACACCGAATTTCGGGACAAGAGCCAGTGGTACGGCATCGGGGCCTACACCATTGCCACGAGCGTGGCCGCCTTCCGAATGATTAATAACAAGCACTGGGAATCGGACGTGGTGGCCGGGGCCGGGTTCGGGATTCTGTCGGCTCACCTGGCTTACCTCTCGCACCGCAACCGCTGGGGCCGCAAGTCCATTGGCCGCGACGTGAGCTGGATGCCTTTGTGGAGCCCCGGCGGAAGCACTGGCTTGAGCGTGACCTGGCGGCCAAACCGCTAACGCAGCCTTCCGTGCGCGATACTGTTGGCAATTCAAAACTTGTTTAGCATAGAAAAAGCCTCTTTCTTACTTGAAAGGGGCTTTTTCATAACTAATGAGCCGCCTGTCGGACTCGAACCAACGACCCTCTGATTACAAGTCAGAAGCTCTACCAACTGAGCTAAGGCGGCGGTTGGCAGGCGTAAAAGTACCCCTCTCACGCCAACCTTTCCAAATACAGAAACCTAGCTGCGAATCATTCGCAGCTGTTTCTTCAGGGCCTCGATGCGTTTTTGACCTTCGGCGATGCGCCCTTCGTATTCCTCGCGCAATTGCGCGGCGTTTTTCGACCGGGCAAAGAAGTTGAGGTTGGTTTGCAGCGTGGCGTGGTCGTTTTCCAATTCGTTGATTTCCTTGCGCAGCGCCATTTCCTTGCGCGTAAGCTGTTGCTGGGCCTGCGGCCGGGCCTTGAGACGGGCCACTTCCGTTTGGAACAACAGGTCGGCGCGGTCGGAGTAGCTCAGGCCGGGGACGTGGTCGAGGTACTTGCCGAGCAAAGCCAACAGCTGCTCCTCGCTGCGGTCCGCCGTGCCGCGGCCGGGCTGCTCGTCGGTGGGGTCAAACTCCCCGGCCCAACCTGCCAGCAACGCCCGGTAACCTTCCAAGGAGCCCGGGACCTCGGCTGAAAGGGCGTTGACCTGGTCGGCAATTTTGTCAAGATGGGTGGTCTGCTCCACCGACGACTGCTGCACCTTTTCTTCGCGCTGCCGGCCCTCGAATTTTGGCCGGTCGAAGATGGCGTCGCAGGCGGCGCGGAAGCGGTGCCAGAGTTTGTCGGCCAACTTGTCGGGCACGCGGCCCACTTCTTTCCACTCCTTTTGCACCCGGATGACCACGCTGCGAGCGGCGTCCTGGTCGGCGTTATTGAGAGCTTCTTCGGCTTGCTCAATCAAAGAAACTTTTGCCTTGACGTTGGCAGATTTTTCGTTGTCAAGCGACTTGAAAAAATCATTCTTTCGATTGAAGAAAGCCTTGTAAGCCGCCCAATACTGCTTGTTCAGGGCGTCGGCCTGCGCGCGCGGCACGAGGCCGGCCGCTTCCCATTCCACTTTGATTTCCTGCAGCTCGTCGGTTTTAGAACGCCACAGGTTCACCCGGTCCGTTTCGAAAGTGGCGAATGGCAAAACCCGCTCCAGCAACGCTTGCTTCACTACCAAATTCCCCTTTTCCTGGGCCGAGCGCTGGTCGCCAAACTCCTTACGCCGCTGATGCAACACGTCGGAAGCCGCAATAAAGCGCTGCCACAGCGGCTCACGCTGGTCGTTGGGCACGGGCCCGATGTTTTTCCACTCCTCGTGCAGCTTGGTCAACTCGTCGAGGGCTTTGTTGATGCCGGTCGCCGCAGACAAGCCCTCGGCGCGCTTTATCAAGCCTTCCTTGGCCTCCAAATTACGCCGGCGGTCAAGGTCTTTCATCTCCAGGAAGCGCCCTTGCTTGCTGTAGTAAATATCAAGCAGGCCGTGGTAGGTATCCCAAATGGCTTGGCTATCGGTCTGGGGCACAGCCCCGGTACCTTTCCATTCGGCCTGCAGGGCCTTGAGCTTGGCCGAGCTGTCTTTCGTTTCGGCGGCTTCCACCAAGCCCCGCAGCTGGTCGAGCAGGGCTTTCTTGTTGATGAGATTGTCGCCGCGGCTGGCGTCCTCGGCCTTGGCATCCTTGGCGCGGTTCTCCCGGAATTCCTGCATGGCCTTGTTCAGCTCCTGCTGGCCCTCGGGTTGCTGGAATGCAAAGGCTTCGGCCCCTTCCCCACCTTCGGCGAATTTCTGGCGGGCGGCGCTGCGGGCCAAACCCACGTTGGTTTCGTACTGGCGCGTCAAATCCTGAATCTGCTTGCGGTTGCGGCGCGCGTCGGGGCGGCGCAGCAGCTCAACCAAGTACGATGCCTGCGCCGGCAAGTCCAGCAGCGTAAAGTCGGGAGCTACGGTTTCAGGCACCAACGTGTCCTCTGCCGCCGCGCCGGTGGCTTCCTCACCCGCGTCGATGGCCGCGACATCCGCCGGGGCCGCGTCGAGCGGCGTATCGGACGAAGTAGGCAGCGAGGCCAAAGCGGCCGCTTCGGTTTCCAGTTCCCCGGCACTGTGCAACGCCACGAGGGGCAGCTCGACCTGGTCCTCCACGGTGGCATCTGCGTTTGGGCCACTCACGGTTTCGGGGTCAGCCACGGGCGCGGGGTTGGCGCTGGCAATGAGCTCGTCGGCAGGCAAAGCTTCCGGGTCCGGTGACGGGACCGGGGTGGTGTCTATCGCCGGCGCCATTTCTTCACCGTAATGGGTGAGGGCACGGGCCTGCGGGGCCGACATGTCGTGGCCATCCACGGTCACGGCGTCGGGGACGTGATGGGCGGTTTCGGCAGCCGCAGCGGCTTCGGGCGTACCGGCATCGGGAGCCGATGCGGCCGCAGGGGTTTCGGCCGGCGCTTCGGCAGTGCCCGCGCCAGCGGGTTGGTCGGCGGGCAGTTCCGGGGCGCCCTGGGCCGGTAGCTCCACGGGAGCGCCGGGCGTCTCGGCAGCGGGCGGCGTTGGGGCCGCCTGGCCTTCAATTTCAGCCAACCGGCGTTGCAAAATCGTCATCCGGTCCTCGGCGGGCAAGTCGGCGCCGCCGGCGAACGGGGCGGTGGGGTTGTCTTCAGCAGCCATAATTCTTCGTGAAAGCTGGCCCAATGCAGCGGGCCAGAGGAGGGGGCAAAAAAGTGAAAATAAAACAACGTGGCGGCCCGGCGGCCGAATTAATTCAGGCGGGGGTCGACCGGATAATTGGCCAGTACTTTAAATCGCCCGCCTTTCTCCCGTAAAATATCCCGCCAAAAGGCATCAGATGCCAAAGTAAACACTTTCCCGGCGCTCGCCGGGTGGCGTATCCAACTCTGCCCTTTCATCTCGCCAGCCAGCTGCCCCGCCGACCACCCCGAATAGCCCGCAAAAAAGCGCACTTCGGCGGTGCCCACCACTCCGCTCCCAAGCATTCCCAACAGCGCCTCAAAATCGCCGCCCCAATACACGTCCTGGCCCAGTTCCTGAGCGCCGGGCAGGTCGGCACGCCGGTGCAGGTAGTGCAAGGTGTTGGGTTCGACGGGCCCGCCCAAATACAACGGCAGGGCCGCCACTTCCTGGCCCACGTGCACCGGTAAGTCCAGCACGTCGCCCAGGGTAAGCGCGGTGAGGCGATTGAGCACAAGCCCAAAAGAACCCGTGGCGGGCTCGTCGCGGCACAGCAGCACCACGCTACGCTCGAAGTTGGGGTCGCCCAAAAAGGGCTGGGAAATGAGCAAAGTGCCGGGACGCATGATTTTCAGATAATTAATTGACTGCCGAGCCGCAAGCCCTGACCAGCGGTTCTAGGCCGGGTAAATGCCAGGCCAGGACCATAACTGAAGAAAGAACGTACTTTACGCCGAAAAGCTGTTTTGCATTACCGAAGGGAAATGAAAGACGGCCGGCTGGCCAGAATTGTTCCCTGCCTTGCTCCAGATTAAACCTTCGCCACGCCCCGATTGCCCCCCCTGGCCCGAGCTAAATTACGCCTTGATGAACCTCGCCGATTTACGTAAAACCTACGCCCAGCGCACCCTGTCCGAAGCCGATGTGTTGCCCGATGCCGTGGCCCAGTTTCGGCTGTGGCTGGAAGACGCCCTGGCTGCGGAATTGGAGGAACCCACCGCTTTCACGCTAAGCACAGTGGCGGCAAATGGCCAACCGTCGTCGCGGGTGGTGCTGCTGAAGGGACTGCCCGACGAAGCCGGCTTTCTGTTTTACACCAACTACGACTCGCGCAAGGGCCAAGAGTTGGCCGGCCAACCGCTGGCCGCGCTCAATTTCTTTTGGCCCGGTTTGGAGCGGCAGGTACGGGTGGAAGGACGGGTAGAAAAAGCCCCGGAGTTCCTGTCAACGGAGTACTTTCAGTCGCGGCCGCGCAGCAGCCAGCTCGGTGCCTGGGCCTCGCCACAAAGCCAGGTCATTGGCAGCCGGGAGGAATTGGAAACCCGGGAAGCCGCGATGGCCGCGAGGTTTGGGGACCAAAACCCGCTGCCCCGCCCGGCAAACTGGGGCGGATTCCTGGTGCGGCCCACCCGATTGGAACTGTGGCAGGGGCGCCCCAGCCGCCTGCACGACCGGATTGTGTACGAACTAGAAGGCAGCACCTGGCGCCGGAGCCGGCTGGCCCCGTAAGGCCGGTTACGCCGCCAGTGGCAACGGCCCCTGTGGTATTCGTCTTCAACGCGCCCGGTGGACGCTTTTGCTGCGTTGAGGCGGATGCGTAGAAATGGCTGAGCTGATAGACAGGCAATAATAACTGATAATAGACTTTCTTTTGGCTGAAATCCAACCCCTGCGCGGCTGGCGCTACAACCCCACCCTAAGCACGAATATTGACGCTTACGTTTCGCCCTTGTTTGATGTCGTTTCGGCCAAGCAGCGGGAGGCGCTGTATCGAAACCCGCTCAATTCGATTCATCTATCTGTGCCACGGGCCGAGGACCCGGCAGCCGCGGCGCGGGCCCGGTTGCGCGAATGGCAAGCCGACGGCGTGCTGCGGCAGGACGAATTACCGGGCATTTATGCGTATTATCAATATTTCCGGCTGCCGGGCAGCGCCCACGAGTTCTGCCGCAAGGGCTTCATGTGCCACATTCGCGCCTACGACTGGGCCGAGAACGTGGTGCTGCGCCACGAAAACACCCTGCCCGGCGCCGTGAGCGACCGGGCCGAGCTGCTGGCCCGCACCCAGTTCCAGACCAGTGCCACCCACGGGCTGTACCGCGACGAAGCTTTTGAGCTGGAAACCTACCTGGACGAGGCCATGCGCACCCCGCTCTACGAAACCGAGGAAGACTACCAGGGCGCCCGCGACGTGCTGGCCGTGATTCAGGACGCCAACGTCATCCGGCGGTTTCAGGCCCTGCTGGCGCCCCGACAGGTGATTCTGGCCGACGGACACCACCGCTACGAAGGCTCCCTGGTCTACCGGCACGCCCGGCAGGCCGGCGGCGGAGCCGACGTAACCGGCCAGGAGCCTTGGAATTATCACCTGATGTACCTCACCAACGCGGCGGCCGATGACCTGCGCATTCTGCCTACGCACCGCCTGCTGCTGGACCTGCCCGGGGGCCTGCGGAACGACGAGTTGCTGGAACGACTGGCTCCCTACTTCAACATTCTGCCCAAGGATGACGTCACCGACCTACCCGAAATCATCGCGGGCAAGCCGTGGGCATTTGGCCTCTACCTGGACGGGCAGGCGTACAAGCTGCGGCTGCGCCCTGAAGTGCACGCGCAGCTGAACTGGGACACCACCCCCGAGGTGAAGGCGTTGGACTTGTCGGTGCTGCACTTTTTCGTGTTGGAAAAAGCCCTGGGCATTGTTGGGCCCGACGCCCAGCGGGCGTGGCCGGGCGTGACCTACGTGCGCAGTTTTGCCGAGTGCCTGCAGCGGGTAGACCGCGGCGAAGCCCGGGCCGCCTTCATCGTCAACGAAGTGAGCATGGCCGAGGTGGAAGCCGTGTGCCACTCAGGCGCCGTGATGCCGCCAAAATCAACTTTCTTCTACCCAAAAACCATCGGCGGCTTTCTTTTCAGCAGCATTGCCGACGAGGAAGCGGGTAATTTGTTCGACGAATACTTTCACCAAGCGGCCGGCCGGTAGGCGCGCCATGAACAAAATATTCGTCAAATTCCCGGCCGAAACACTACCCTCGCACCAGTCGCTTTCCGAGGTGCGGTTTCTGGCAATCACCGGCTGTTTGGTGCTGCTGGCTGCCAGCGCAACGCTTGGCGGGCTCTTTGCCGGGGTTTCCTACGCGAAGCTTCAGGGCTTGGGCCAGCTCGTGTACTTGGAAGACACGTTTGCGCGCCTTCCGCTGGCCCTTACTCCGGTCCGCTACGGCTGGCTACGCACGGGGCTATTTAGCTTGTTCTTTCTAAGCTTGTCGACAGCATTGGGGTTGCTTAACCGAAGCATTTTTCGGAAGGAACTTTACCAGTTAAAACAAGAAATAAAAACCACGTGGGCTGCATTGCACCGCATGGTTAGCACGTTCTCAACTGCAGAAAAATGGGCGGCGGCGGGGCTGTTCGGGCTGGTGCTGGCGGTGCGCGCGCTGGTGCTGCTGCGCTACGGGTTTCGCTACGACGAAATCATTTCCTATATGTGCTTCGTGCGCGAGGGGCCGGTGGTCGTCAGCAGCTACTACCCACTCCCGAACAACCACGTTTTCTTCAACCTCATCTGCGCCACTTTGAATCCTGTGCTGCCGCACCACCCGCTACTGGTGATGCGGCTCCCGTCTTACCTGATAGCGGCGGCTGGAACCGCGCTGAGCTACGCTATGCTGAGCCGTTTTACCAATTTTTGGCTCGCCACCCTGGTGACGGGCTTGTTCAATCTGTCGCCGGCCGCACTTTACTACGCGGCAGCGGGCCGCGGCTATTACCTGCAATTCGTGCTGATGCAACTGGGCTTTTTTGCAGTGGTGGGCTTAGGCCGTAACGGCCGGTATCAGCGATTGGGATGGCTCGTTTTTATCGGTAGCAGCGTGTTGGGGCTTTACACCATCCCCACTTACGCGTATCCGCTGACTTCTATGGTAGCGGGTCTGGCTATCATGGCCATCTTCATGCGGAGGCTGGATGCGGGACGACCTTGGCTGCCCTTGCTGCTGGCAATAGGCATCGTGAGCGCCACCACCGCGGTTTTGTACGCGCCGGTGGGCGCGGTGTCGGGCTGGCCGCGCCTGCTCACGAACCAATACGTAAGCCCTTCTCCTTGGGTCACGTTCCGCCTGTTCGCCTTGGCCAACGTCTACGAAAAAATTCAAGAACAATTCGGTTTGGTACGGCCCGTGCTGCTGGTCGGGGCTGGACTGTTAGTGGGGGCGCCGGCGCTATTGCTGCGGGCCCGGCTGCCCGCCCAGGTGCGCAGCCTGGGCTGGACCACGTGGACCATGCTGGTGGTTCCCATGGCTTTGGTCGTGGCCCAGCGCACGTACCCGCCGACGCGAGCCGTGGTGTACTTGGCTTACTTTGGGTATTTGCTGGCCGGACTCGGCGGCTGGTTCGTGGTGGCTCGCTGGCGGGGCCGCCCGGGTCCGCCGGCGCTGCAATGGGCGTTGCTCCTGGCCTTGGTGCTGGGAGCGGGCGGCTTGCGTTTTGGCGAAGTTGAAGCCCGGATTCGCAGCAGCCAGCACGAAGAAATTCAACTCACCGAAGCCTGGCACTGGCTGCAGGCCCGCCAGCCCCAGAGGGTGATGATGGCCTCGTACCAGTTGTTTTTCTATTTATACGCTGTGCAGGCCCAGCAGCCCGTGCAGTTGGCCGACCAGCCCGTTGGCGGCAGTAATTACCAGTACCTCATTCTTCCCCCAGACCCCACTAACGCCCCGGCCTGGGCCCAAACCCAGCCCAAACAACTGGTTTTTCACAACGATTTAGTCAGCATTTATGCCTTGCCAACCGGACGCACCCCAGTGCGCCAGGGCCATGCAGATAATCGCGCACAACGCTTATGAAACTGATTTTAGCTTCCAACTCTCCCCGCCGGCGCCAACTGCTCACCGACCTCGGACTGGCCTTTGAAATCCGGCTGCGCGAGGTCAGCGAAGAATTCCCTGCGCACCTGCGCCGAGGCGCCGTGGCCGAATACCTCGCCGCCCGCAAAGCGGCCGCCTACGCCGCCGACCTGGCCCCGAACGAGGTGGTGCTGACGGCCGACACCATTGTGTGCCTCGACGACGACGTGCTCAACAAGCCCGCCGACGTGGCCGAAGCCACCGCAATGCTCACCCGCTTGCAAGGCCGCGCCCACGACGTGTTTACGGGCGTGTGCCTGCGCACCGGCGAGGGCCGCGAAGTGGTGTTCTCCGACCAAACCACCGTGCATTTCCGGCCCCTTTCGCCCGCCGAAATCAGCCACTACATCGCCACCGCCCGGCCCTTCGACAAAGCCGGCGCTTACGGGGCGCAGGACTGGTTGGGCATGGTGGGCATCAACCGGCTCGAAGGGTCGTATTTCACCGTCATGGGCCTACCCACCCACCGGGTATGGGACGAGCTGCGCAAGCTTGGGGTGCTGCCCACTGGCCAGTAGTGACGGGCATAAACCCCCGGTTTTTCGGGCTGCTGGGCGGAACGTTGCTGGCCCTGTGCGCCGCCTATGCAGCCCTCGTACTGCACAGCGCCACCTGGGCCGAAGCGCGGCAACTGGATGCCCTCTTTCCATTTTATGATTGGCGTATCAGACCTTTCACGGCGGCGGCTTATGCAACTACCCGTTCGGGTCTGGGCCTGGCGGCGCTGCTTCTGGCGGGCATGGCCGCAACGCTGTTTTTTTCAGCGGATGGCCGCCGGCAAATGGCGGCACTGGGCCGAGAACTGCGGGCGGGATGGAGGGGCCTCGCCAGCGGCCTGCGTGATTCATCGACCCCGCAGCGCCGATTGGCAGGGGCCGTGTTGGTGGGCCTAACGGCCCTGCGGCTATATTTCAGCCTCGACAATCCCGAGTACGACGACGCGGTTTCGTACGAGGTTTTTGTCAGCAAGGGCTGGCTGGCCACCAGTGCCTATTACCCCATTCCGAACAACCACGTTTTTTCGAATACCCTCAGCCTCCTGTTCTATCAGGCCATTCCGGACTTCTGGTGGAGCATGCGGCTACCGGTGCTGTTGGTTAGCACCGGAGCCACGGTTTTTCTGTTTGCGGCACTGCGGCGGCGGGCCGGGTTTCGGGTAGCGGCGGTGGCCGTTTCACTGTTCAGCTGGTTGCAACTGAGCCTGTACCACGCCGGCGCGGGCCGGGGCTACTGGCTGATGACGGGGCTGGCATGCGTGGTTTTCTTCAGCACTTTGGAACTGATGCTTATGCGGGGCCGGCACCGGGCCGCCTGGGCGGGCCTGGTACTGGCGGGCGTGCTCGGCTGCTACACGGTGCCACCGTTTGTGTACGTGCTGGCCTCGGCATTTTCGTGGTTGGCCCTGGCGTACGGCTGGCAACGGCAGTGGGCGCAGCTTGGGCAGTTGGTGGGGGCGGGCATCATCATTACCCTGGGGACCGGCGTCTTGTATGCCCCGCTCCTGTTGGTTTCGGGCCTGGGTTCGCTGGCGGGCAATGGCTACGTGGCGGCCCTGGCTCCCGCCATATTTTGGGAAGGCCTGCCGGGGTACATTTGGCACAACGAGGGCTTTTTGGCGGGTCAGCGCACCCTCGGGGCCCTGATTACGCTGCCGGTGCTGGCGCTGGTTGGCTGGTTGTTCCACCTCGCCCGCCGGAAGGAGCTACCGGCCTGGCCCGCCCAGCGCTTACAACGATTGGCCCTCCCGGCGCTGTGGTTTGGGAGCTTGCCCTATGCGCTGATTGTCGTGCAGCGGGTGTTTCCGCCCGAACGAACCTTGCTCTACAAGGCCTTTTTCTTTTTTATTCTGCTGGGCTTGGTAGTCGATTGGCTGCTCGCGCAAGGGCTCGCCGCAACCCACCGCTTGCCGCGCCGGGCATTGCTGGTGGCAGCGGTGCTCTTCGCTGGCTACGAAACGTATTCCGTGGAGCGCGTGAACCCCAACGCCCGGCGCACCAACGCCGCCTACCGCGCGGGCCTGCGCTGGCTGGCCAGCCAGCCGCCCGGCCCCGTGCTCGCCCCCGAGCCCACCCACAACCTGTTCTTTCGCTTCTACGCGCACTCCCAGGAGCGGCAACGCCTCTGGCGCATCGACAACGACCAGCAAGGCCAGACCCGCTACGCCTACGTGGTGGCCTTCCCCCACAAGCGCGGGTTTTTTCAGCCCGAATTCTCTTTTGCCCCGGCTTATCAAAACGCCGAAGTCGAGATATACGTGGTGCCCAAGGGCTATCCGTTGGTTACCCGGCAATGGCGGCACTAGCCAATGTCAATGCCCCCGAGCCAACAGCGCAATGCCCGCCACGATGAGCAGCAGCCCACCGACCTGCGGCAGCGTGAGCGCCTCGCGCAGCACCACCAGCCCCAGCACCGCCGTGAGCAGCACCGAACCGCCCACAATCACCGGCGTCCCCACCGAGGCGGTCACCCCGCGCTGAAACACGATAAATGTCAGAACCTCGGCCAGCCCCACGCCCAGCCCGGCCAGCGCGGCCAGCCCCACTCCTTTGCCGGTTAAGGCCACGGGCTGTCCCTGCGTTTTCAGCCACAGCAGCCACAGGCCGCCCAGGACGGCGGCCACCAGTTGCAGGACCACCGCGCCCGCGGCGGGCGCCAAGTGCCCGGCCGCCAGCTTGATAAAAAAGTTGTAAAGCGCCAGGCACATGGCCGTGAGCAGGGCAAGCGGGAGCCAATTCATGAGGTGTGCACCATCGGTTAGCTTAAAACCAGTCAATAACGCATTTGGTCCCCCAACTTTTGCCTGAAAATCAGCAGTGGCTCAGCGTAGCTTCTCCTTGAGCAGTTCCATTTCCACGGCCGGCGCAATCCGCTCGTACAAAATATTGTAGGCGGCTTCGCTTATTGGCATGGGGACTTTGAGCTTTTTGTTGAGTTCGTGGATGGACTTAACGGCGTAGTAGCCCTCAGCCACCATGTTCATCTCCAGTTGGGCCGATTTCACGGAATAGCCGCGGCCCACCATGCCCCCGAACGTGCGGTTGCGCGAGAACTGCGAGTAGGCCGTCACCAGCAAATCGCCGAGGTAAGCCGAGGCCGACAGGTCGCGCGGCTGGGGGTTGATGGCCTGCAGAAAGCGGCGAATTTCCTGCACGGCGTTGCTCACCAGCACCGCCAAAAAATTGTCGCCGTAGCCCACACCGTGGGCAATGCCGCCGGTGAGGGCGATGATGTTTTTCATCACCGCGCAGTACTCAATGCCGTCGAGGTCAAGCGCGGGAAAGGCCTTCACGTAGCGGTTGCGCAGCAAGGCGCAGAACTCCTCCGCCAGCGCCGCATCGGGCGAGCCAATGGTGAGGTAGCTCTGCTTTTCCAGGGCCACTTCCTCGGCGTGGCACGGCCCGGCAATCACGCCCAACTGCTGCCGGCCCAGCCGAAACCGCTCGGCCACGTAGTCCGTCACCAACTGGTTTTTGCCCGGAATCATGCCCTTGATGGCCGACACCACGCGCTTGTGCTTCAGCGCGTCGCGGTCGAGCTTGTCGAGCACGGGCTGCACAAAGGCCGCGGGCACGGCCAGCACCAGCCAGTCGGCTTCCTCGATGGCTTCTTCCAAGTCGGCGGTCGGGTACACGCGGTTCAGGTCGAACTGCACGGCCGGGAGGTAGCGCGGGTTGTGGCGGGTGCGCAGCAGGTGCTGCACGTCGTCTTTGGAGCGCAGCCACCAGTCCACGCGGGCCCCGTTATCACTCAGGATTTTGGTGAGGGCCGTGGCCCAGGAGCCGCCGCCAAGCATGGCTATTTTTTCCAACGAAATGCGCTTGAAGGGAGAATGTTGAAAAATGCTAATGACTTACTTCGCGGCGTCGTCCTTCAGCGCTTCCTTGTTCAAGGTTTTGGCGTCTTTTATTTCGACGTGCACCCCGTCTTTCAGCGATTTGGCCACGGCCCGGAAGGGGCCACTGGCCACCTGCTGGCCCGCTGTTACCCCACTCACGATTTCAATGTTCTGAAAGTCGCTAATGCCGGTTTTAACGGGCGTCAGCACCGCTTTGCCGTCCTTGATGACGAATACCACTTCCTGAATCTCCGGTTTGGGCGCGCCGGCCGGAGCCACGGCGGTGGCGGTGCCACTGCCGCGGTTGGTGCCCACCCGCGGGCCACTTTTTTCGTCCTCCTTCACGCTGGCCGAATCCGAACGGGTAGTGACGGCGGCCAGCGGCACGGCCAGCGCACCGCTTTTGCGGTCGGTAATGATGTCGACCGACGCCGTCATGCCCGGGCGGAACGGCACCACGGTCTTGCCCCGCACGGTGCGCAGCAGGTGTTTGTAGCTTTCGGGCAGCAGCCGGATACGCACCTCAAATTCCGTAATGGCTTCGGCCGTGAGGGCGTCCTTGGCGGTGTTGGCGATGTTGGTCACCAAGCCCCGAAACTTCTCGTCCTTGCTTGTGTACGCGTCCACTTCCACTTCCACCGAGTCGCCGAGGCTCACGTTGTTCACGTCGTTCTCGTTCACGTTCACGCGCACCTCCATGTTGTTGAGGTTGGCAATCCGCATGATTTCGGTGCCGGCCATCTGGGTGGTGCCCACCACCCGCTCGCCTTTTTTCACGTTCAGCTTGCTCACCGTGCCGCTCACCGGCGCGTAAATGGTGGTCTTGTTCAGGTTTTTGCGGGCTTCTTCGAGCGAGGCCGAGGCGGCGGTCACAGTGCTTTGCGTGGCGCGAATCTGCTGGCGGGCGCTGTTGATTTCTTCCTGCGAGGCGTTGTACGAGGCCTGACTGGCTTCGTACTCCGACTGCGAAATCACCTTCTGCTTATACAGCGAAGCATTGCGCCGGTAGGTAAGCTCGGTTTGCTTGGCGGCGGCCATCAGCTGCTGCAAGCGGGCCTGGGCTTGGCCCACGTTGGCCCGCTGCGTTCCGACCTGCGCGTTCTGCACGTTCACCTGCGCTTGGTAGTTATCGGGCCGGATGCGCAGCAACAACTGCCCTTTGCGCACCGAATCACCCTCCTGCACGTACAGCGCAATGATTTCACCGGAAACGTCGGGCGAAATCTTTACCTCCGTTTCGGGCTGCACTTTGCCCGAAGCACTCACTTTTTCCACGATGTTTTGCGGGCCAGCTTTGGCCACCAGCACTTCCACTCCGGTCGGTTTGCCCACCCAGCCTTGTTTTTTGGCCACGGTATAGCCCACGAGCAGCAGGACAACGAGACCAGTCAGAATGTAGAGTAAGCGGTTGTTTTTCATTTCTAGCGGATGGCTCAAAGCTGATTGCTGAGTGCTTGTGAATTGTGTGTGAGACGTGGGTAGCAGCGACAGGCTGCGGGATGTAAACTAATAGCTTTAAGCTACGAGCCAACCGTTTATAAAGCCAGCGGCTTGCCCTGGTAGAAGTCCAGCACCTTGCGCCGGAAGAAAAACTCGTATTTCGCTTGAATCATATCCGATTCCGCGGCGGTGAGGTTGTTGCGGGCAATGTTAAAATCGGTGCCGTTGAGCAGGCCGTTGTTGAAGCGGATTTCGGCGTTGCGAAACGCCAGCGAAAGCGCTTCCACCTGGCGGGAGCTGGCCGCGAAGCGGCGCTGGGCCGCCAGGGCGTCGGCGTAGCTCTGCTGAATGGTTTGGCGCAGCTGCACACGGGTTTGCTCGGCGCGCAGCTCGTTCTGCTGCACGTTTAGTTGGGCCCGCTGCACGCCCACGCGGCTTTGCAGGCCGTTGAGAATGGGCACGTTCAGGGTGAACTGCAGGAATTCGCCGCGGTTGTCGGCTAGCTGGTCAAAAAAACCGTACGGCAGCACCGCAAAGCTGGTTTGCGGGGTCAGCAGCACGTAGGGGGAGGGCGCGTACCCGCCCGGCACGGCGGGGTTTACCTGAAGGATGGGCACCGGAATCGGGTCGCCGGTAGTACGCACCTGCTGGGTGCGTACCGACGAATAACCGGTTTGGATGCCGCCGGCCATCGTCAGGCGGGGGAAGTAGGCCCCCCGGGCAATGTCGATGCCGCACCGGGCGCTTTCCACCCGCAGGTCGGCAGCTTTTATTTCGGGCAGGTGCTGGCTGGCCAAGGCGTAAGTGGCATTGGGGTCGAAGTCGTTGGCCGTGGCCGCGGCGTAAGCCGTGGGGTCGGGCAGCGTGGGCACCACCACGTCGAAGCGAGCGGCGCTGGCCGGGTCGAGGTTCAGCTCCTGCACCAACGCGAGCTGGGCCAAGTCGCGCTGGTTCTGGGCCGTCACCAAGGTGCGCTCCTCGCCGGCCAGCTGGGCGCGGCTGTCGAGCACGTTGCCCTCGGCCACTGCCCCGGCTTTGAACAGCTTTTCGCTGCGCACCACCTGCGCCTGCACCGTGCTCAGGCGCGCTTCCGAGGCCCGAATCAGCTCCTGGGCCAACAGCAGCTGCAAAAACGACGAGGCCACGTTCAGCGACAAGTCGTTGCGGGCCTTGTCGATATCCACCCGGGCAGCCTGGGCATCCAGGGTGCCTTGCTTGATGGTGTTGCGCAGTTGAAACCCCGAGAACAAAGTGACCAGTGCGCTGGCCGTAAAGTTATTGCCGCGCACGTTTACGGCCTGGAATTGGTTCGTGAAAGGGTCTTTGTTGGTGCCGAAGCTGAACGTTTGGTTGGCGTTGAGGCCGGCCGTGGGCAGCAGGGCAGCCCGCTGCAGGCGCTGGGCCGCCTCCTGCTGCTGGGCGGTAAATTGAGTTTGCCGCACGCCCAAATTGTGGGCCACGGCGTAGTCCACGGCGGCTTGCAGGGTCCAGGGGCCTTGAGCGGCCGGGGCCGGCGTGCCCAAGGCAGCGGCGGGCGGGGCGGGCATGGTTTGGGCCCGCGCCCCCGCCACCGGCCCGAGCAACGCCCCGGCCAGGCCGGCCACAGCCAACGGCCGGGCATAAGTGGTAGTCCCTCGTTTCATCTCGCAGAAAAAAAAGTAATGCCTGTGGGGTTGGCTAATCGATGGTAAGGAAAAGTTGTTACGGCCTTCAGTCCAGAGTCGGAATGTTGGTGATGCGCTGCACCCAGCTGAGCTGACGCAGGTATTCCAGCGTTATTTCCTTCACGGGGCTGTCCATTTCAATAAACTGCCGGGCCGCGTCGTTGCGGCCCTTGCGGCTAACAAACATGGTGGCGATATTGCATTGGTCATGGGCGATGACCGAGGCAATGAAGGCAATGGAGCCCGGTACGTCGTGGGCATCGACGATGAGCGTGTGCAGGGAACCCGAAAAGTCGCACGGAAACCCGTCGACTTCCACCAGGCGCACCACGCCCCCGCCCCGACTCTGGCCCACTACTTCCACGCGCTGGCCGGTGCGCCCGTCCAGCAGGTTCAGCTTGATGGTGTTCGGGTGCATCGTTGAGGCATTGGCCACGCTTTGAAAGGTGTAGTGCAAGCCCGCGGCGGCCGCCAGGTCGAGGGCCGTGCGGATGCGGGTGTCGTCGGGCGCAAAGCCCAGCAACCCGGCCACAATGGCCCGGTCAGAGCCGTGGCCTTCGTAGGTGCGGGCAAACGAGTTGTAAAAGGTAATGACGGCCTCGGTAGGAACGGCGCCCAAAATGCGGATGGCGGCCCGGGCAATGCGCACCACCCCAGCCGTGTGCGACGAGCTGGGCCCTATCATTACGGGGCCAATCATATCAAAAATGCTGGATTTCTCGGCCATTGGGAGGCACCGTGGGTGCGGTTGCGGGGCTAAAAGTAGCGAACGGGGGCCACAAGCTGGCCAACAAGTCTGAGCCGTGAACGCCGTGCCGGCGCGGCAGCCCGGAGCTGAAACGGCCCGCGCGGCCCGCAACCTGACAAAGAGGCCGCTCACCCTAAGAAGTTGCGGGTTGTTTGCCGCAGCGCCAAAAATGGCCCGGTTAACCAGGGTAATTTGCCGATATTTGTCCCGGCGCCACCCAGCCGTTTTCCCCTCACCTCACCCCCCGTTCTCATGTCCGCCTCTCCCACCCCGGACGACTTTTCGCCCGAAGTGCTGGCCCAGTTGCGCCGTTTGCAAGCCAAATATGCCCCCGATGGCCAAGACCTGGCCGCCTACCTCGAAGGCCTTTACCACACCAAATACATTAACTATTGGGATTACATCGAGCTTGACACGCTGCTCTCGCTGCAGCGCCCGCTCACCCCGCTGCCCGACGAGCGGATTTTCATCATGTACCACCAGATTTCGGAGCTCTACTTTAAGCTCTGTCTCTGCGAGTACGAGCAAATCGGCGACCTCGCCGCGCCTACCCTGGGCGAAGTGGTGCTGCGCCTGGGCCGCATCAACCGGTATTTTGAGAACCTGATTGATTCGTTCGACGTGATGGTGGACGGCATGGACAAGCAGCAGTTCCTCGACTTCCGCATGGCCCTGATGCCAGCTTCGGGCTTCCAGAGCGTGCAGTACAGGATGATAGAAATTGCCAGCACCGCCCTCGAAAACCTGACCGACCAGGTGAAACGGCAGGCCCTGGGCGAAGCCTCGGCCCACGATTACGGCCAGCTCCTGGGCTGCATTTACTGGAAGGCCGGCGCCACCATCGAAGCCAGCGGCGCCAAGGCCCTCACGCTCATTGAATTTGAGCGCAAGTACACCGCCGACCTCGTGCGCCACGCCGCTGCCTTTCACGACCGCAACGTGTGGGCCGTGGTGCAACGCCTGCCCGCCGACGACCGGCACCATCCCCGCCTGCTGCGCGCCCTGCGCCAGCTCGACGTGGGCGTGAACGTGAACTGGCCGCTGATGCACTTCAAATCGGCGGTGCGCTACCTGCAGCGCAACCCCACCGACGTGGCCGCGACCGGGGGCACCAACTGGCGCGAATACCTGCCCCCCAAGTTCCAGCACCGCATCTTCTACCCGCAGCTGTGGAGCACGCAGGAGCTGGAAGATTGGGGCAAAGGCTGGGTGGAGCAGGTGCTGGGGGAGGGAGCAGACGTGCAATAACGTTCCGCCATAGAAAAAAGCAGTTAATTATGCTGCCATTTTTCCCTTTTCTGCCCGCGTCTCCCCCATCCGCCAGTACACCAGCAGCGACAGAAACGCGCAGCCCGTCACGTACCAGTAAAACCATTCTTCCACGCCGTGGTCCTTGGCCAAGAGCGCCACGTACTCAGCGGTACCCCCAAAAATGGCCACGGTGAGGGCAAAGGGCAGCCCCACGCCCAAGGCCCGGATTTCGGTGGGAAACAGCTCCGCTTTCACGACGGCGCTGATGGACGTGTACCCACTCACCACGAATAGCGCGGCCACCAGCAGGCCCGCCGCCAGCCAGGCATCGTGCGTGTGGGCCAGTTGGCGCAGCAGCGGCACCGTGCCGAGCGTGGCACCGATGCCAAACATGAGCAAAACCGGGCGTCGCCCCACGTTGTCAGAAATTGCCCCTAGCAACGGCTGAAACAAAAGGGCCACTGCCATCACGCCAAAAGAAATGAGGGTAGCCCGCTCCTTGCTGAAGCCCGCTGTGTTGACCAGGAATTTTTGGGCGTAAGTCGTGAATGTATAGAAAGCTAAAGTGCCCCCCAGGGTCAGGCCCACCACGGTGAGCACCGCCCGCGGGTGTTGCCGCAGCAGGTGCAGCTGGCTACACTTCGGGGCCAGGCCTTCGCCTTCCGCATCGGCAGTCAGCGCCAGCCGGTGCTGCTCGAAGGCGAGGGTTTCGCCCATGTGCGTGCGCAGGTACAAGGCACCCAACGCCGCGGCGGCCCCCACCACAAACGGCACCCGCCACCCCCACTCGCCCAGCTGCGCCGGCGTGAGCAGGTGCTGCAAAGCCAGCTGCACCACCAAGGCCAACAGCTGCCCACCCATGAGCGTGAGATACTGGAAACTCGACCAGAAACCGCGGTGCCGCGTCCCGGCCATTTCGCTCAGGTAAGTGGCCGAGGTGCCGTACTCGCCGCCCACGCTGATGCCTTGCACCAGCCGGGCCACCAGCAGCAACGCGGGGGCCAAAAAGCCAATGCTGGCGTAGCCGGGCGCGACCGCAATCAGCAGGGAGCCGCCGGCCATCAGCCGCACCGAAAACAGCAAGGCGGCTCGCCGGCCGTGCCGGTCGGCGTAAGCGCCCAACAACCAAGCCCCGAGCGGCCGCATCAAAAAACCAACCGCGAAAATGGCCGCAGTATTGAGCAATTGGGCGGTGGCACTTCCCTTGGGAAAGAACACCGGTGCGAAGTACAGAGCAAAAGCCGAGTAAGCGTACCAGTCGTACCATTCCACCAAATTGCCAATAGAGCCGCTCACGATGGAGCGCAACCGGGAAACGGGAGCGGATTGGAGAGTGGCAGCCATGCAGCAAAGTAACACGGGAGCTGCACCCCAACGTCCTGAGAAATCAGTGTGCACTTCCAGCGCCCGGCTTGTTGTTAAGTTCATCCACACGAGCTGCTCGGCCCCAGTACCTTTGTGTGAGCGCTCGGTTGTGCGCTACTAACTGAAGGATAGCTACCTTTCTTATTACACAAATGTTAAAACAGGAGTTGGAAATCTTACTTCGCCCAGAGGTGGCTTTTGACGAACTATCTCGATACGAAGCCATTTTGCAGGCGGCCGGTTTTAAACCAGGAGAAGCCGATTACGTGCAGCTGTTGCGATGCTCAATTGACGCCCGGGGCCGCCAGCCCATGGTGAGACTGCGCGCCATCATCTATTTAGAAAGGCCGCCTGCTGACTTATTTGGGCCTTGGTTTATATATCCAAATGTCAAAGTTGAAAGCAGGTCCGTACTCATTGTGGGAGCGGGACCGGCGGGGTTATTTGCCGCGTTGCGTTGCCTGGAGCTGGGCCTAAAACCCATTGTGCTGGAGCGGGGCCGCGATGTCCGCACCCGGCGGCGCGATTTGGCGGCCATCAACAAAGAGCAAGTTGTCAACCCGGACTCCAACTACTGTTTCGGAGAAGGCGGGGCCGGAACCTACTCCGACGGCAAACTTTACACCCGCGCCACCAAACGCGGCGACGTGGGACGGGTGCTGCGGCGGCTGGTGCAGCACGGTGCTGCGCCCGACATTTTGGTGGATGCCCATCCCCACATCGGCACCAACAAGCTGCCGGCGGTGGTGCAGGCCCTGCGCGAAACCATCACCCAGGCCGGCGGCGAGGTTCATTTCAACACGCGCGTCACGGATTTGCTGCTGGATAACAATCGGTTGCGGGGCGTGGAAACGGCCGATGGACGCGTCCTGGAAGCCGAGGCCACCATCCTGGCCACCGGCCACTCGGCCCGCGATATTTACGAGCTGTTGCACCAGCGCAATGTGCTCATCGAAGCCAAGCCGTTTGCGTTGGGTGTGCGCGTGGAGCATCCCCAGGCCCTGATTGACCAGGCCCAGTACCGCCGCGCCGACCGCGGCCTGCTTCCGGCTGCTTCTTACTCCTTGGTGCATCAGACGGAAGTTGACGGGCGGCAGCGCGGCGTGTTTTCGTTTTGCATGTGCCCCGGCGGATTCATTGTGCCAGCGGCCACTGCGCAAGGCGAAGTGGTGGTGAACGGGATGAGCCCGAGCCGCCGCGACTCGCGCTTTGCCAACTCCGGCATTGTGGCCGCGGTCGAGTTGGCCGACCTCGACGTGGCGCAGCACGGCCCGTTGGCCGGCCTGCGCTTTCAGCAAGCCATCGAGCAACTGGCCTGTCAGGCGGCGGGCGGCACGCAGCGGGCCCCCGCCCAGCTCCTGGGCGACTTTCTTAATAAGAAATCTTCAGCCAGCTTGCTCGAAACTTCTTACCAACCCGGGCTCGAGGCGACGCGCATGGACGACGTGCTCGGAGCCACGCTGGCCGAACGGCTGCGGCAAGGCTTCCGCGACTTCGGGCGCAAAATTCCCGGCTACGCCACCAACGCGGCGCAGATTGTGGGCGTGGAAAGCCGAACCTCGGCGCCGGTTCGAATTCCCCGCGACCCGGCCACGTTGCAGCACCCGCAAGTGGCCGGGCTCTTTCCATGCGGAGAAGGCGCGGGCTACGCCGGTGGCATCGTTTCGGCCGCCATGGATGGCGAGCGGTGTGCCGAGGCCGTACTGGCTTCGCTCTAGTCGGTTCGGCCCAAAATCCGTTTAACCCATTTGTATCATTGCGTTGCCCTTTCCAAATGAAAAAGACCCTCGTCCTCGGCGCTTCCGACAACCCCGGCCGCTACAGCTTCCGGGCCGTGCACATGCTGAAGAACCACGGCCACGAAGTGGTGCCCGTGGGCATCAGGAAAGGCCAGGTGGCCGGGCTCGACATCCTTACTGACCGCCCTCACCCTACCGACATCGACACCGTCACGCTGTACGTGGGGCCGCAAAACCAGGCTAGCTGGTACGACTACGTTCTGAGTCTGAAACCCAAACGCATTGTGTTCAACCCCGGCACCGAGAACCCGGAGCTGGAGCAGCTGGCCCAGCAGCAGGGCATCCAGACGGAAGCGGCCTGCACCTTGGTCTTGCTTTCGATTGGCGCGTATTAGTTTACCATTCACTGCCGGCAAACGGCCACTGATGCCCCGGCAACCACTGCCGGGGCTTTTTTGTGAGCCAAGAAATAATGTGGCGGAAGCAGGCAACCCCGGCCGTAATTTTCGCATCTGCCGCGCGAACCCGTTCTGCGCCCCTGCCTTTTGCCCACCCATACCGTGACCGAAACCGACCTCATTGCCGCCTGCGTGCGCGGCGAGCACCGGGCCCAACGCCAGCTCTACGACCAGCTAGCCGGGCTGATGCTCACCGTGTGCCGCCGTTATCTCAAGCGCCGCGAAGAGGCCGAGGAAGCCCTGCTGCTGGGGTTTGCCAAGATGTTCCGGGCCCTGCCCAACTACCGCTTTGCGGGAAGTTTCGAAGGCTGGGTCCGCCGCATCATGGTAAACGAAGCGTTGATGCAGCTGCGCCAACGCGAAATGATAACGGTGTCGTTCGAGGAGTTTGCCCAACCCGAGAATCTGGCCACCACCCCCGCCACCGCCGATACCCAACTGCAAGCCGAGGACCTGCTCGCGCTGCTGGCCACTTTGCCCGTCGGCTACCGCACGGTGTTCAACCTCTACGCCTTGGAAGGCTACGGCCACCAGGAAATCGCCGAATTGCTCGGCATCAGCGAGGGCACCAGCAAGTCGCAGCTCAGCAAGGCCCGCGCCCTGCTGCAACGCCGCCTCAGCCTGGCGGCCGTCACGCCCAACTAACTCGTATTATGCCTACCGACGATATTGACGATTTATTCCGCAGCCAGCTCGACGGTCACCCGACGCCGCCCGGTGAGGCACTGTGGGCCCGGCTGCAGGCGGCCACGCCCCCGCCCACTGCTGCCGAAGCCCAAGCCGAGCGGCTCGATGCCTTGTTCCGTACGGCCCTCGCCCAGCATTCGACCCCGCCCGCCCGTGCGCTGTGGGAGCGGCTGGAAGACGAGCACCTGCGGCCGCGCAAACGCCGCCCGGCGGCCTGGTGGCCCGTGGCGCTGGCCGCCGCCCTGGCTCTCTTACTGGCGGCGGGTGGCGCCGGCCTGTGGCTGAGTTCGCCTTTTGGCCGTTACCACGGCGAACCGGTGGCCCAGCAGCGCGCCGAAAACGTTCGGGTGGCAACAAGTCTATCGGACCGCCTGCACCCTAGCTCGCCGGCCTCCCCTATTACCGCCAAACTAGCCGCTTCGGCCGGCTCATTGGCGGCCGATGTCGGCTCAAAGCCCCAGCCTTCTTCGGTGCTTGCCGGGAAAAATAAATTGCCACGGGCAACCCCCTCGCCGACCTTGGCATCTACCGCTTCGAAGGCCAACGCTGCCGCCCCCGGGCTCCGGCCTAAGCAACAAACGGGCCCGGCCCGGCTCCTGGACGCAGCCGCCGCACCAACCCGATTGGTGGCCAATCGCCCCGGTTTACCGACTGCCACTGACGAGCGGCAGTCGGCCCCGGTGGTGGTCAAAGCACTCCTTCCCGCCGCGGAAATCGTCCCGGCTCCTGCCACACCGGCGCCCGTGCTGGCCACCGCCGGCGAGTTGATAACGGTGGACGTTCGCAACGGAGCAGCTCCGGCCCTGCGGCCCGCCCGGGCCATGACGGCGGCGGTGGCCGCTGCCGCCGAAGCCCCCGAAGGCCGGCGGCGCTTGGGCGGCCGCTTGCTGCAACAGGCCGGCCACCTGGTGCGCGGCGAACGGGTGAGCTTGGCCGAAGTAACCGGCCTGCCCGAAAGCCTGACGCTGCACGCCACGGTAGGCGGCCGTAGCCTCACCAAATCCATTCAATTGTAACGCAATTCTATTTCCTCAAAATCATGCAACGCGCTTTTCTCTCCTTTTTTCTGTTGTTGGCGGTGCAATTGGGCGGCTTTTCGGCGGTCCTGGCTTCCGCAATTGACCGGCCGGTGGCGGCCAAAGACACCATCGTGGTGCGCCTGCCCAACCAAGCCACCCTTACCCTGACGGTGCGCGACGCAGCCCAGCTGCGCCAAATGAAAAACTACCACCTCGACTCGCTCACCTCGCAGCTGGCCGGCTACATTGCCCAGGCCGAAACAGCGGCCAAAAACGCCACCACCGACCAGGTAACCCTGCAATTTTACCCCGACAAAGACCAGCCCGGCAAAAACTTGCCCGAGCAAATTCGCATCACCACCCGCAAAAAATCGCCGAGCACCAACCGGGTGGACGTGGTGCTGAACAAAGCGTTTGGCGTGACGGTGAGCACCGACGCAGACGGCTCCAAATCATACAGCACGAGCGAAGGCAAGTCCAAAGAGCAACGCCAGGCGCACCGCGACTCGACGCGGCTGAAGAGCCTGAACGAGCATTCGCACCACTCCAATTTGATTTTGGACCTGGGCCTGAATGCGCTGGTGAACCAAAAGCCCTACTTCGCCCCCGGCGGCCAGCCCGAAGCGGTGGACCTGCGCACCGAAGGCTCCCGGTACGTCAACATCGGCCTCGACTACAACTATCGGCTGGGGGGCAAGCGCAGCCCGGTGAGCCTGATTGTGGGCCCCGAATTTGCTTTCAACAACTACATGCTCAGCGGCAACCGCCGGTGGGTGAATGAAAACGGCCGCACCGACATCGTTCAGAACCGGGAAGGCCGCCAATACCAGAAAACGAAACTGGCCACGTCCTCCGTCAACCTGCCGCTGATGCTTCAGGTCAAATTGCGGGATTCGCACTACAACAGCACGCTTGTGCTTGGCGCAGGAGGGTTCGTGGGCTACCGCATCAAGTCCTGGACCAAGGTGAAATACACGGATCAGGGCAGCACATACAAGGACAAGGAAGACGGCAGCTACAACATGGAAAACTTCCTCTACGGCCTGCAGGGCACCATCGGCTACCGCAGCCTGGAGCTGTTCGCCAAGTACAACCTGAACCCCCTGTTCAAGGCCGGTGCCGGCCCCGACACGCAGGTGCTGAGCTTCGGCGTGCGGCTGTTGGGCAACTAGCGGCGCGGGTTGGTCATGGCGAGGCGAAGCCGAAGAAAATCGTCCCGGTTAAAACGACCAGCCGGCTGTTGCGATGAATTTTTAGGCCGCCTGCAACTAGCCCTGACTCTGTCCCGAGCCGGGGTTAGTTGCATTAGGACCCTGGGCGCTGGGAACAGGAAGGATTGCCGCGTTTAGCTCGAATCCACGCGCGGCGACAACTAGTGCTCCCGAAAAAAATTATCGAGTAAAATAGCCGCCGAAATGGCCACGTTGAGGCTTTCGGCCCGCCCGCTGGCGCCGCGCGGAATGTGCAGGCGCCGGGTGAGCCCGGCCTCCACCGCCGACGTGAGGCCATGCGACTCGCTGCCCATCACCAACACGCCGGCAGGCTGCAAACGGAGGCGGTGCACGTTCTCGCCGCGCAAATCGGCGCCGAAAACGCCGACCCCGGACGGCAACGACGCGAACCAACCGGCCAGGTCGCGCTCCCACACCCGCACGCGGGCAAAAGCCCCCATGCTGGCGGCCACCGTTTTGGGCGCGTACGGGTCGGCGCAGCCGGGGCTGAGCACCACGCCGGGCAGGCCGTACCAGTCGGCTAGCCGCAGCAAGGTGCCCAGGTTGCCGGGGTCGCGCACTTCGTCCAGGGCGAGCAACAAAGCGCCCAGCGGCAGCGTGGGGGGGAGCAACGCTTCGGCCGGGAGGCGGGCCACGGCCAGGGCCGTAGTGTTGGCGGCGAGGGTGCCCAGTTGGGTGAGTTCGGCTTCGGAGGCCGCGGCCAGCGGCAACGCCCCTGGCCAAGTGGCCCGGTGTTGGGCCACAAAATCGGCCGTGGCCAGCACGTGTTCAACTTCCAGGTCGGAACTTAGCAGCTCCAACACGCTTTTGCCGCCTTCCACCAGAAAAGCGCCGTGGCGTTGCCGATACTTTTTTTGGTGCAGCGACTGCACGTATTTGCCGAGTGCCTTGAAACCATTGCCGTTGAAATATTCCCCGAAGCTACGGCGCCCGCTGCGCGGAGGCCGGCGCCTGGGCCAGTTGCTGGGGCTGCTGTGCTTGGCCGCCTGCTCCCCGTTTGGACTGCTGCGGCCGGGCCAGCGCTTGCTGAGCCGGGTCGAACTAAAAGGGGTGGTGCAAGCCGACAAGGACCGCCTGACCGCCCTGGCCCAGCAAAAACCCAACACCCGCTTTCCGTTGCCAAAGCTGGCCATTTACCAGCTGGGCTTCAAGTTTTACGATTCGGCCCGCATCAAAAGCAAGCTGCGCGACATCCAGGCGAGCTACGCCACGCGGATGAAAGCGGCCGGCACCGACTCGGCCCTGCTGGGCAAGCTGCTGTCGCGCCGCGAGCGCCTGATAAACCGCAAGCAGCTCGCCCTTGACAAGGGCAACGCCATCATGCGCCTGGGCGAGGCCCCGGTGATTTACGATTCGGCTTTGACCCGCCGCTCGGTGGAGCAGATGATGACCTACCTGCACGCGCACGGCTTTTTCCGGGCCCGCGTGACGGCCATCGACACGGCCCGCTACCAGCGCGGCGTGGTGCTGCGGGCCCTGAGCGCCGTGCTGCCCAGCAAGCCCGATTCGATTGACGCCGCCAAGCGCTACCGCCGCGCCACGGTCACGTTTCAGGTATTTGAAAATCAACCGTTCCGCTACCAGCTGCAACCGCTGGCCATCCCCGACTCGGGCGTGGCGGCGGTGGTCGGCCGCGGCCAGGGGGCTTCCCTGCTGCACGACCACGACCGGTACGACGAAGACCTGATTGGCCAGGAACGCACCCGCCTCGAAACCCTGCTGAAAAACGCGGGCTACTTCGATTTTCGCCAGCAGTACATCACCCTGGAGGCCGACACCAGCTTCACGCCGTTTGCGGTGCGGCTGCGCACCTTCATCGCCAACCCAGCGCCTGGCCAGGGCCACCGCGTGTACACGCTGCGTTCGGTGCGTTTCGTCACCGATGCCGGGGGGGGCCGCACCCTGCGCGCCGCCACCGGCGACACCCTGCGGCGGGCGGGCACCCCGGCGGCCCAACGCGCCCGCCCCAGCCTGGGCCTGCGCACCGACACGGTGACCATCGATTCGGTTCGGTTTGCGGCTTACGACCAGAAATTTACTACCCGCCTGCTGGCCCGCAAGGTGCTGCTTCGCCCCGGGCAGCGCTACAGCCTAAGCCGCACCATGCAAACCCAACGCTTGCTGGCCGACCTCGACATGTTCCGCTTTCAGACGGTAAACTACCGCAAGGTGCCCGACCTGCCGACCGCCGACAGCGCCGGGGTGCACCCCAACACGGGGGAATTGGTGGCGGTCATCAACGCGTCGCCGGCGCCCAAGTTCTCGGAAACCGACGAGTTTGGGGGCACGTTCGTGGCCAACCTGACCGGGCCTTTTGTGAACGTGCGCCTGAAAACCCGCAACCCCTTCGGGGGGGCCGAAGTGCTGGAACTGGGCGTACGCGCGGGGTTCGAAGGCCAGCTCACCCGGGTGCCCGTGCCCGGCGGCAAGGACACGCCTTTGGCCGTGTACACCACCCAGCTCGGGGCCACGGCCTCGCTGGTGCTGCCGCAGTTTCTGGTGCCGTTCAACACCAACCGCTTCCTGACTAAGTACAACCCAAAAACTCGCATCACGCTCTCCGAAACCTACGTGAACCGGCCGGAATACACCCGTTCCAATTTCGAGTTTGCCTTCGATTATATCTGGCAGCGGTCGGCGTTTCACCAGTACGTGTTTTCGCCCGTGGTCATCACGCTGGTGAACACGCCGTTTCAGAGCGATTCGTTTAAAATACGGCTGGAGCGGCTGCAACGGGTGCAGGGCTCGTCGCTCTACCGCTCGTTCGGCAAGCAGATTGAGCCGAGCATCAGCTTCACTTCCCTCTACAACTCCAACGACTTCAACCAAACCCGCGATGCCCATTACCTGCGCCTGTTCGCCGAATTTGGGGGCCTCACCCGGGGCCTGTACCAAAACGCGCTGTACGACCAAACCGGGCTCAACGTGTACGACTTTGCGCGGGTGAGCGCCGACTACCGCCGCTACTACCACCTCACCCCCAAGACCTTCTTCGTGTGGCGGCTGAACGGCGGGGCCGTGCACGCCCTCACGCACACCAACGGCCAGTACATCGTGCCCTACGACAAGTCATTTTTCGCGGGCGGCTCCACCAGCCTGCGGGCATGGCAGCCGCGCCGCCTGGGCCCGGGCGGCTACACCACGTTCCTGACGTCGGGCGAGCGCGACTACGTGTCTGAACAGCCGGGCGAGCTGCTGCTCGAAGGCAGCGCCGAGTACCGCTTCCCCCTCTACAGCTTCGTGAAAGGGGCTTTTTTCACCGATTTCGGCAACGTGTGGGGCCTGCAGGAAGCCAAGGACGAAAACCCTGCTTCGCCCAATTTTGGCAATTACCTACGCCCCGGCGCGCAGTTCCGGCTGAACACCTTTTACAAGCAGGTGGCCGTGGGCTCGGGCATCGGCATCCGGTTCGACTTCACCTTTCTCATTCTGCGGCTCGACATCGCCACGAAAGTATACGACCCCACCGCCCCCGGCCGGCAGCAATGGGCCTTGCGCAATTTTGACACGCGGGCCAACCCCATTGCCTTTAATCTGGGCATCGGCTACCCGTTTTAACGCTTCGCTTAATGAAGAATGAAGAATGAAGAAGTTCGGCCAAATTTGCCGATTCCTCATTCTTCATACTTCATTAAGCGAAGCGTCAATACGCCAGCAGCTCTTGCAGGGCTGCGGCTACTTTGGCGGCGCTGGGCAGCATTTGCTTTTCCAGCTCCACGTTCAGGGCAATGGCCGGCAGGTTGGCGGCGCCCAGGGTGAACACCGGGGCGTCCAGGGCTTCGAAACAATGGCGCTGGATGCGGCCGGCCAGGCTTTCGGCAAAGCTGTTGAGCAGCGGCTCTTCGGTGAGCACCAGCACCTTGCCGTGGCGGCGGGTAGCGGCCAGCACGGCGTCGAAATCGAGCGGGTTGAGGGTGCGCAGGTCCAGGATTTCGATTTGGCCCGGCAGTTCCCGGCTGGCGGCTTTGGCCCAGTGCACGCCCATGCCGTAGGTCACCACCAGGGCCGTGGTGCCGCGCGCCAGGTGCGCCGGGTCGGCGGCCTGGGCCACGGCGGCCACGCCCAGGGGCAGCACGTAGCCGGCGGCCGGCTCCACGGTTTTGGCGTCTTCGGTGCCGGGCACTTTGCTCCAATACAGGCCTTTGTGCTCCAGCATCACCACGGGATTGGGGTCCAGGAAAGCCGCGCGCATCAGCCCTTTCATATCGGCCGCGTTGCTCGGGTACACCACTTTGATGCCCCGGATGGTGAGCAGCATGCTTTCGATGGACCCGGAATGGTAGGGCCCGCCGCCGCCGTAAGCACCCACCGGCACCCGAATGAGGGCCGGAATGGGAAACTTGCCCAGGGTGAGGTAGCACGATTTCGACAGCTCTTCGACCAGCTGATTCAGGGCGGGCCAGATGTAGTCGGCAAACTGAATTTCGACAATGGGCCGGGCGCCCACGGCCGCCATGCCCGCCGTGCTGCCCACGATGTACGCCTCCTGAATGGGCGTGTTGAACACCCGCGAATCCCCGTACTTTTTGGCCAGCAAAGCGGCTTCCCGAAACACCCCGCCCAATTCCCCGCCCACGTCCTGCCCGTAAAACAAGGCTTCGGGAAACTCCCGCAGGATGTCGTCCACGGCGTGCAACGCGGCGTCCACCATCAGGACTTTCTCGGCGCCCGCGGGGCTGCGGTCTCCGGCTTCGGCCATCACGGCAGCGGGGGCAAATTCGTGGTCGGCGAAGGTGGCCGGGTCGGGATTGGGCGCGGCCAGGGCCAGGGCCCAGTCGGCCCGTACGGTGGCTGCGGCCGCGGCAGCCAGGGCATCCAACTCCTGGGGCGCCACGCCGAGGGCCAGCAACTGCCGGTGCAGGCGCGGCAACGGGTCCTGCGCCTGGTGCGCTTCCAAATCGGTCCGGTACCACTCCCGCCGCACCCCGCTGGTGTGGTGGCCCAGCAGCGGGCACTTGGCATGCACCAGCACCGGCCCGCGGCGGGCGCGCACATGCGCAAACGCTTCGGCCAGTCCCTCGTGCGACGAGGCCACGTCGGCGCCATTTACCCGCAGGCGGTGCAGGCCAGGAAAGCCCGCGGCAAACTCGTAGGCATCCATGGCCCGCATTTCCCGGCCGGTGGCCGAAATGCCCCAATCGTTGTCTTGCACCAGGTAAATAATGGGCAGACGGTGCAGTACGGCCATTTGCAGCGCCTCGGCCACTTCACCCTCGGTCATTGCCCCGTCGCCGATGGAACACAAAACCACCGGGTTTGAATGAGGGATGGGGAATGGGGAGTGGGGAATTTCTCCGTTTTCCAACGACTCATTCCCCGTGCTTAATTCTTCATTCCTGGGCAAACGAAGGCCTTGGCTTTCGAAATAAACCAGCGCGTGGGCCATGCCCGTGGCCGGAATGGCCTGCATGCCGGTGGCCGAGCTCTGGTGCGGAATCACGGGGAGGCCTGGCCGCCGCAACGACGGATGCGCATAGTAGGTGCGGCCGCCGCTGAACGGGTCGTCGGCTTTGGCCAGCAGCTGCAGCATCAGCTCGTAAGGCCGCAGCCCCAGGCCCAGCAGCAGGGCATCGTCGCGGTAATACGGAGCCGCGTAGTCGGTTGCTTCCAACAAAAAAGCGGCCGCCAGTTGCACGGCTTCGTGGCCCCGCGCGGTGGCGTGCACGTAGCGGGCCGCCGTGGCCTTCTGCTCTTCGTAAAGGGCCGCCATGGCGGTGGCAGTGTGCATGAGGCCGTAAGCCCGGCGCAGCAAATCCGGGCTGGTGCCCGGTACCGGGGCAGCGGCCGGGGCCGCAAATGCCTGGGCCGCCGCGGCCGCCGCCGAAGCGACGCGGGTAGCGGAGGGGTCGGAAGTTTCGGCAGCAGCGGCAACAAATTCGGGCATCAGAAGCATGGCAGGTGGGGCCGCAAAAGTACGCCTCCCCGCCGTCCCTATCTTTGGCACGGCTACCCGGCACCTTCCCAACCCGCGCCGCTTGCCGCCTGTTTCCCGCCTCGACGTTGATTTTTTTGCTGTGAATCCTTCCGCCTCCCCCACCGTTCGCCCCGAAGTAGAAACCTGGCTCGCCGATTTCCAACTCCGGCTGTGCCAGCAGCTGGAAACCGCCGACGGCGGCCCGGCCACCTTCCTCGCCGATGCTTGGCAGCGGGAGGGCGGCGGCGGCGGCCGCAGCAAAGTATTGGAAACCGGCCTTATTCTGGAAAAAGGCGGCGTGGGCTTTTCCGCCGTGTGGGGGCAAATGAGCGAAGCTGCCACCCGCCAACTGCACATGCCCGACCCGGCTTTTTACGCCACCGGCGTGAGCGTGGTGCTGCACCCGCGCAGCCCGCGCGTGCCCATCATCCACATGAACGTGCGGTATTTCGAGGCGGGCAACGGCGAGGCCTGGTTTGGCGGCGGCATCGACCTCACCCCCATTTACGTCGACGAAGGCCAGGCCCGACGCTTCCACGCGCGGCTGCGGGCCGTGTGCGACCGGCACAACCCCGGCTACTACCCCAAGTTCACGCGTTGGGCCGACGACTATTTCTTCCTGCCCCACCGCCAGGAAACCCGCGGCGTGGGCGGCATTTTCTTCGACCGGCTCACCATCGGCCCCGATGGCCGCGCCGAGCAGCTGTTCGCCTTCGTGCAGGACGTTGCCGAACTGTTTGGCCCGTTCTACACCGAAATCATGGCCGAGAACCACGCCCTGCCTTACGCCGCCCGCGAGGAAGCCTGGCAAACCCTGCGCCGCGCCCGCTACGCCGAATTCAACCTGGCCTTCGACCGCGGCACCCGCTTCGGCCTCGAAACCGGGGGCCGCACCGAGTCCATCCTCATGAGCCTGCCGCCGCGCACCGGCTGGGCCTACAACCCCGCCCCCCCCGCCGCCGGTTCGCCCGAAGCCACCACGCTGGCCTGGCTACGCAAAGGCGTTGATTGGATTGCTCATGCTTGAACGCCTGCAAGCCCTCGACCGCCAGCTGCTGCTGGCCGTCAACCACGGCCACAGCCCAACCCTCGACGCGGTAATGGTGTTTGCCTCCAACCGCACGGTGTGGTTTCCGGCCTACACTTTGTTGGTGGGGATGCTCATTTACGGGTTCCGGCGCCGGGCGCTGCTGCTGCTGCCTTTGCTCATCGCCGCCGTGGCGCTGGCCGACGGCATCACCAGCCGGCTGTTTAAGCCATATTTCGGCCGGCCCCGGCCCTGCCACGATGGTCGCTTAGCCGACCTGCTGCTCTTGCCCGATGGCTGCGGGGGGCAGTTCGGCTTCCTCTCCTCGCACGCGGCAAATTCCTTTGCCCTGGCCTTTTTTTTGGCCATCGTGTTGCCTCCGCACCGTTTCCGGGCGCTGAAGATTATAGTATTTATCTGGGCTTTTTTATTATCCTATAGTCGTATGTATCTTGGCGCCCATTATCCGACCGACGTTTTGGGCGGGGCGATGGTCGGCAGTTTACTTGGTTGGGGCGCCGCAAGGGTCTTTCAACGGTGGCAACTGCGCTGGTGGGGCCCGCTGCCAAGCTAGTTTTCTTTAAGCCATGCCTGATTCTGCGCGCCGTTTTCTGTTCTTGCTGTCCAGTACCCGCCGCATGGGCAACAGCGAACAGCTGGCTTATTGCGCCGCTCATTTTTTGCCCCCCCAAACCGAGCAACAGTGGCTGCACCTGCTGGATTATCCCTTGCCCGATTTCGTGGACCTGCGGCACAACGGCGTCTACCCAGCCCCGACCGGAAACCCCAAGCTGCTGCTGGAAGCCACGCTGCACGCAACCGACCTGGTATTCGTTGCTCCCCTGTACTGGTACAGCCTGCCCGCGCCGGCCAAGCTCTACCTGGACCACTGGGGTGCTTGGCTGCGGACGCCCGAACTCATGTTTCGGGAGCAAATGGAGGGCAAGAACTTATGGGCCATTGTGGTGAGCAGCAGCAATCGGGACGAGACCGACCCGCTCGAAGCGGCCTTGAAGCTCACGGCCCAATACCTGAAAATGCGTTGGGGAGGATTTTTGTACGGCACGGGCTCCCGCCCCAACGACATTCAGCAGGATGCGGCCGCGATTGCGCAGGCCCAGCCCTTTTTTGAGGAAACGGTGGCCCCGCAGCTCCCGGCAACCGAGCTGCTATCCAATCGATAAAAAAGTGCCCCGTTGAATCGTCAACGGGGCGCATTCAGAGGCCTACTTTGCCGCTCGGCGGGCTCCAGTATGGCCGTCGCCCTCGTCGCCCTGACCGGGCTTGCTGGTTTTTTTCGCATTTTTCCGGTCGTCCTCCGAGAGCGAGCGGTTCAAATCATCGGACTCGACAAAATCCCCGTCATCGCCACGGCGGACGAAGCGCTTGTCGCCCTCGTGGGGCTCAATTATAGCCATTCCCGAGTTAGTAAATGGCCGGTCGAACGATGTAGAGATGCAATATTTTGCGTCTCGTCGTTGCTGATGTTGTTACCACTGCGCAGGTTTGTGCAGCCCCGTTCGTTCAACGACGAGACCCAGAATATTGCGTCTCTACGGCCACACACCAACCTGAGAACTGCCTTAATTCACGTTTGGACATGGCTGGCAAACAGTTAAGCAGAAGGGATTTCCCTCCCACGCGGGGCCGTCTGCCGGGTTGCCGCCGGTTATTTGCCCAAAAGCTTGGCCACGTACTTGCCCACGATATCGAATTCCAAGTTCACCGTGTCGCCGGCCCGCAACTGTTGGAAACTGGTGTGTTCGTAAGTATAAGGGATGATGGCCACCGTAAAGCCGTCGTCGGCGCTTTCGAAGCAGGTGAGGCTGGTGCCGTTTACGCAAATGGAGCCTTTTTCGACGGTGAGCCGGCCCGGTCCGGCCGCGTGCCCGAAACGAAACAGCCACGAGCCCGCTTGGTCCGTAACGCTGCGGCACGTGGCCGTGGCGTCGACGTGGCCCTGCACGATGTGACCGTCGAAGCGGCCGTTGGCGGCCAGGCACCGCTCCAGGTTCACGAAACGGCCGGGCTGCCACTGGTTCAAATTGGTCACGCGCAGCGTTTCGTCGATGGCCGTTACCACGTGGGTGCCAGCGGCCGCGTCCACGGCCACCACCGTGAGGCACACGCCGTCGTGGGCCACGCTTTGGTCGATTTTTAATTCGGCGGCAAAAGGCGATGCCACGGTGAAATGACGGTTGCTGTCCTGGGTGTCGACGGCCACGATGGTGCCCAGCGCTTCGATGATTCCGGTGAACATAAAATAAAAAGCTGCAGATGAATCAATAAAAACAAAGAACGGCGCCACCGCCGGGTGGGCCGTTCCATTAGCCGTGTCAACCGCTACGGCATGGCCGCGGTTTGCAAATTACTTGTCGTTTTTTTCAAACGGCCGCCAGTCCAACTCCCCCGGCAGGCCCCCGGTTTTTTTGCGCAAAAACACGGTCTGGTCGTCGTCCTCACGCTTCCCGAACGTGACGTCGGCGCGGCATTCCAGGCAGCGCACCGAGGTGTATTTGAACTTGCCCTGGGCCACCCGGCTGGTCAGGTCCAGATTGTCCGAACCGCAAATGCCGCAGGCGGCCACGTCGGCAAAGCTCAGCCGTTCGTACTCGGCCACGGTCTCGTGGAAATTATTGCCCTGCACGGTGAAGTGAAACTGGCGGCGCCCAATGCGCTTGGTCGTCATCATTTGCAACATGAATCCTGTTTTAATTTAAGTGAATTAAAGGTTTAAAATTACAAAATATACTCCTCAATAACAAGCAAGTAACGCCCTAATTTCACGCAAAAAAAGGAGCCTTAGGGACTCCTTTTTCAATCACTAGTACAGGGTTTATTGCTGCACAAATTTCACCGTGCGTCGGGTGGTTGCCGAACTGACTTCGCACGTGTACACGCCCGCGGCCAAGTGCCCTAGCTGCAACGGCGCTTCGGCCGTGGCGGCGGCCAGTTGCTGCTGGGCTACCACGGCGCCCCGGGCATCGAGCACGCGGATGAGCAGCGCCTGCCCGAGCATTTCGGCGGGCAATGCCAGCGTGAGCGGCCCCGCACCGCTCGGGTTGGGGAAAATGGCCAGCCCGGGGCTGGGCCCCACCCCGGCCGTCGTGGCCAGTGGCGAGTTGGGGTGCAACGTGTTGTAAGCCGTTACAAAATTGGGGATGCCGTAGCCCAACACGTTGTCGGGCGCGGCGGCCTGCGATGCAGTGCTGCGCAAAGCGACAATCACCTGCTGGGCCGTGAGGGTGGGATTAGCTTGCCAGAACCCGGCCACCATGCCCGCCAGAATGGGACAGGCATAGGACGTGCCACTGCCCCGAAAAACGTTGCCGTTGGCTGCCAGCACGGCCGAAGCCACGCCCATGGCCGCCAACGTGGGCTTGAGGCGTCCGTCGGACGTGGGGCCGTAGGAACTAAAACTGGCGTGGTTGCCGAGCGAGTCCACCGCCCCTACCGACATAATGGAGTCGGCGTCGGCCGGGGCCGAAATGTAATGCCAGGGATTAGCGCCCTCGTTGCCGGCGGCGCTCACCACCACCATGCCCACGCGGGCGGCCACCGTGGCCGCCCGCGAACTAATGGCGGTGCGGCCGTTCATGTCGCCGTAGGTGTAGGACACCGAAGGGGCATCAAAATCGGTGTAGCCCAGCGACGAGCTGATAACGTCGACGCCGGAAGAGTCGGCATACTCGGCGGCGGCCAGCCAGTTGGCTTCTTCAATCGGGTGTTCCGAATTGACGTCTTCCGTGATGCACAGGTGGTAGCTGGCCTTGGGGGCCGTGCCAATGTAAAAGCCCGTTGAGTTGGCCCCCATCGTGGACAGGCAGTTGGTGCCGTGGGCGTTGCGCAGGTACACGTTGTTGCCGCCATCTACGAAGTTGCGGGTGCCCAGCAGGCGCTGCTGCTGGTACAACGGCTGCAGGGCCGGAATCTGGTTTACGCCGGGAAAGCCGGCATCGAACACGGCAATCTGCATGCCTTCGCCGCGGTAACCGGCGTCGTGCATGGCCAAAGCCCCGATTTGCTGGTTCTGCCGGTACGCTTTGCCGTACTGCGCCCGGGTGGCCTGGGTGCGCGCCGCCGCGACGGGCACCTGCACCGGGGCCGGCGCAGCGGCCGGGGGCTGGTAGCTCCGGTTGAGCGTGACCGCGCTGCGAACCTTGGGCATGGCCAAGACGCTGACCAGCGTAGTCGAATCACAGGAAATCACGGCCGCATTGAACCAGCGCGAGGTATACAACACCTGCGGGCGCCCGGCCAGGGCCCGAATTTGGGCCACGTAAGCCGGGTTCACGGGCAGGTCGCGCGGGAGCAGAGCAATGCCCTGCCGGGTGCGGCGGGCCAGGGCCCGCGCCGAGAGAAACGCTTGGGGCTGGCTCAACGAAAAGGGCGTGCCGGCCTTGTCGCGGAAGTACACCAAATGGCGCCGTACGGTGCCCTGGGCCACCACCGGGCGCGCTGCAAAAGCACTAAGCGCACCCGCCAGAAGCGCGAGTGCCACCTTTTTTGTAAAAAGACGCATCATTACACGAGAAAGAATGAACTGGGCAATTAAGACCCGAACCCGCTATTTTGGGCCGTAGTCAACCAAGGTTTCCGTCCGAGAAAACCCGTAGATGTAGGCATTGGGCACGAAGGTAACGCTGCCGGTGCGCGGGTCGGTGGTGTAAAACCGGGCGTAGCGGCGGCGGCGGCGCATCACCGGCCCCACCCCTTTGGCGTACACCTGTTCGTAGGTTTTGACGTAGTAGCTGTCGTCGGATTTTGCCAGTCCCTCGTTGCTTGTAGCCAAGGTGAGCGGGTAAGTTTGAACAGCCCCGGCCCGGGTGGTGAAAGGCTGGCCCACGCGGGAGTAGCGGCGCGTTTCGGCCGTGATGGTGTCAGCGGTGTTGTTATTGTAAGCATTAAAATTCCACAGCCGTCCCTCGCGCACTGGAAAAATAAGCTCCAGCGTCTTCAGGTTGTTGCGGGTCAACGCCACCGATTGGGGGGTGGGGGTAAGAACGAACACGCTGTCATCGACCCAAGTCGTGGCTGGCGGAATGCGTTTGGCCCGCACCAGCCGGTAGGCCGGCTGGCCGGCCGCGTCGGCAAACGCGGAGACAATGGTTTCGCGAAATTGGTAGTTGCTCACCTGCAGCGTGCTGGTGGGCTGCGAGTTAGTAGCTTGGGAGTAGGCCGAGTCGGCAACGACGTAGGTCCAGAAGTTGTTCACTGCCACGGGGTAATAGTCCACGCCCTGCTCGGGGGCGGGCTCCGTTTTGTCGCGGCAGCCGGCCGCGGCCAAACCGAGCGCCACCGCCACGAATTGCCCCACGCGGCGCAGCGCTGGCTGCTGGGTGGTCAGGAAGGAAACTACCGGAACAAGCATAAGGGCAAAGTCAATGGGTAAAGCTACTCAACGGCCAGCTTCGGCCAGCGCCTGCGGCAATGGCACTTCGCTGATAACGTGGCGCTCAATCCAGCCGCCGCCCAGCACGTCGGCCCCGTCGTAGAACACGGCGGCCTGGCCGGGCGTGATGGCGTGTACGGGGCTTTCAAAGTACACCCGGATTTTGCCGTCCACTTCTTCCAGAAACGCCGGGGCGCCGTCGTGGTTGTAGCGCACTTTCACCACGGCGGGCACCAGGCCCTGGCCGGCCAGGCTGGCTCGCTTGCCCATGTTGAGCTTGCCCACCACGGTGGTCGTGCAGGCCAGCTCGTCGTAGTTGCCCAGCACCACTTCGTTGGCATCGGGCCGGATTTCGAGCACGAACGCCGGATAGCCCAGCGCCACGCCCAAGCCCTTGCGCTGCCCAATGGTGTAGAACGGGTAGCCCTCGTGCCGGCCAAGGACGCGGCCGTTTTTGGTCACGAAGTTGCCGCCGGCCACGCGCGCCTCCAAGCCCGGCACGCGGCGGCGCAGGAAGCTGCGGTAGTCGTTGTCGGGGATGAAGCAGATTTCGTAGCTCTCGGGCTTGTTCACCAGCTCGGTAAAGCCCCGGCGCCGAGCCTCGTCGTAAATCTCGGTTTTGCGCAAGCCGCCCAACGGGAACAGCGTGCGGCTCAGGCTTTCCTGGCTCACGCCCCACAAGGCGTAGCTCTGGTCTTTGTGCTCATCGAGGCCCTTGCTGACCACAAACCGGCCGGCTTCAGCGTCTTGGCGGATGTTGGCGTAGTGGCCGGTGGCGATGAACTGGCAGCCGAGCTGGTCGGCGCGGCGGAGCAGGGCGTCCCACTTGATGTGGGTGTTGCACAACACGCAGGGGTTGGGGGTGCGGCCGGCCAGGTACTCGTCGGTAAAGTTGTCGATGACAAAATCGCCAAACTCGTCCCGGATGTCGATGATAAAATGCGGAAAGCCCAGCTGCACGGCAATTTGACGGGCGTCGTTGATGCTGTCGAGCGAGCAGCAGCCGGTTTCCTTTTTCGAGCCGCCCGCCGTGGCGTAGTCCCAAGTTTTCATGGTCATGCCCACCACTTCGTAGCCCTGCTCGTGCAGCAGCACGGCGGCCACGCTGGAATCAATGCCCCCGCTCATCGCGACCAGGACGCGCCCTTTTCCTTCGGTATTCATAATGGTGGTGCAATTCACCCGGAGCTTGAATGGTTCCGGCCGGCAAACGCAAAGGTAACGCCCGTCATTGCGAGGAGGCACGACGAAACAATCCGTCCTGTCGCAACCCGACATTTTATCAAGCGACCAGCCCTGGCCTGGCACTGGGCAGTACCGGGGCTATTCACATTTCCAGGCTTTTTTACCTTATAAAGCTGGTCGCTGAGAACAGGACGGGTTGCTTCGCTACGCGCGTAATGACAGGAACGACTTATTTCCCCCGTCCTTCCATGATAATCTTGAGCGTGTACAGCAGCACGCGAAAGTCCATGGCCAAGCTCATGTTTTCGATGTACAGGATGTCGAATTTGAGCCGTTCCACCATCTGGGCCACTGTTTCGGCGTAGCCATATTTTACCTGGCCGAGGGAGGTGAGGCCGGGGCGCACGCGGTGCAAATGGCGGTAGTGGGGCGCAATTTTTACGATTTGGTCGATAAAAAACTGGCGTTCCGGGCGGGGCCCCACCAGGCTCATGTCGCCTTTCACCACGTTCCAGAACTGCGGCAGCTCGTCGAGCCGCACCTTGCGCATGAAGCGGCCCCAGGGCGTGATGCGCGGGTCGTGGTCGGAGCTGAGGGCGGGGCCCTGCTTTTCAGCGTCGACGTACATCGACCGGAACTTGATGATGCTGAACGGGTGGCCGTTTTTGCCAATCCGGTCCTGCCGGTAAAACACCGGCCCCGGCGAAGAAAGCTTTACCATGACGGCAGTGAAAGCATACACCCAGCAGGCCAGCAGCAAAAACAACAGCGACCCCGCCACGTCGAACACCCGCTTGAGCACCACCTGCCACACCGGCATCAGGTCCTGCTTGATTTCGATGAGCGGCGTGCCAAACAAGTGGTTCACTTTCACCGAGCCCAGCAGCATCTGGTAGAGGTCGGGCAGGATGCTGACGCGGGCGGGAGTGCCTTCGAGCAGGGCCAAAATGTCCTGGATGAGCAGGTGTTCGCTGGGCTCGATGGCGATGACGATTTGTTCGAGTTTGAGGGCCCGCACCAAAGCGGGCAAGCGGCGATAAGAACCGTGCGCGGGGAGTTCGGCGGCCAGGCCAGGGTCCACGGTGTCGCCGACGGGGGCAAACCCCACCAGCCGTAACCCCAGGTGGCGGCTGGTGCGGGCCAGCTCGTGAAAAGTATTCAACGCCAACGCGTTGGAGCCCACCAGCAGCGTGGGAAAGAAGATACGGCCCCGGTACACCTGGCGCTGCACGCTGCTCACGGCCCAGGTGCGCAGCACCGCCGAGATGAAAAAATGCAGCAGGTAGTAGGCGGCAAAGGTTTTGTAATAGGCCCGGTAGTTCACCACGCCCTGGTCGTCGAGCAGCAAGGTGAAGAAAATAACCACGGCCCCGAGCACCGACACCTGGGCCAGGCGCAGGATTTCGGCCAGGCGCGACTTGCGGTAAATGTCCCGGTATTCGCCGAGGAGGGCGTAAAGCAAGGTCCAGAACGAAGCAATCATCACGGCCGAGCCCGAGAGGTAGAACAGTTGGCCTTCGATGAATTTGTAGCCCGTCAGCTCGTTGAGCAGGTATTTGCGAACCAGGAAAAAGGTCATCCAGGCCACCAGGGCCGCCCCAAAATCGGCGGCCACGAGCTTAATGTATTGAAAGCGTCGGAGGAACAGCAAAGCAGCGGGAAGGGTAGTAAATTCGCGGCCAGTGGAGGAACCCCGCGTCCGGCAAAGGTAGCGCCTGCGGCCAGTGCGCCGGCCGGCACTTTACCCGGCGCCGGCAACCGCACCGCCCACTCCGGGCGGCGCCCGTTAGTTGCCCGGCTCCCGCTCACGATGAAATGTTGCCCAAAACGTCACGCTGGTCCGCCGGCTCCATCATCTTTGCACGGCCACGTGCCCGCTGAAAATTGACCGATACCTACCGTCACCAAGGGCTGCGCCGCGCCCTGGCCCGCGAGCTGCGGCGGCGTGGCATTCACGACGAGCGGGTGCTGGCCGCGCTGGCCGCCGTGCCGCGCCACCTCTTTTTTGACCCCGCTTTCGAAGCCCACGCCTACCAGGACAAGGCTTTTCCCATCGGTGAAGGCCAAACCATTTCCCAGCCGTACACCGTGGCCTACCAAACCCAGCTGCTGAGCGTGCAGCCCACCGACCGGGTTCTGGAAGTAGGCACGGGCTCGGGCTACCAGTGCGCGGTGCTGCTGCGCCTCACGCCCGATGTCCACAGCATCGAATTCAAAGAGGTGCTGTTTGCCCGCACCCGGGCGCGGCTGGCCGCCCTGGGCGCTGCGGGCGCGGCGCTGCACTGCGGCGACGGCTCGGTGGGCCTGCCCGACCACGCTCCTTTCGATGGAATTCTGGTGACGGCGGGCGCGCCCGGCCTGCCTCCGGCCCTGCTGCGCCAGCTGCGCTTGGGCGGCCGGCTGGTAATTCCGGTGGGCGACAGCCAGACCCAGCGCATGGTGCGCGTGACGCGCGAAGGGCCCGAAACGTATGTGCGCGAAGAGTTTGAAGATTTTCGTTTCGTGCCGCTGCTGGGGGCCAGCGGCTGGCGCGCTTAGCAAGCAGCGGCCAGGTGCACCCCTGAAGTGGGCCGGGACTGGCGTAACTTGCTACCCAAATTTAACTGGCGCGGAACGTCTCGTTGGGTAACCGAACCAACACGAGCTTTCCTGCAAACGAGGCAGTTACCAACTTCTACAAACGATGATGAAACGGATACGAATGGCCCGGCGATGGCTGTTGGGAATTGGGGTGTTGGTATTGGGCCACGTGGCGGCCGCGCAAACTCCGGAAGGGGTTGTCCGGACTTATCCGGAGCACAAAACCGGTTTCCGGTGCGCGTTTGACAGTGCCCAGCAAGCTGCATTTGCCCGCCAGCCGGGGGCCGCGGCGGCCTACCGGGCCTTCCTGCGGGAGGTGGCGGCCCTGAGCCCCGCCGCCCAGGCCCGCCTGCTGGGCGCCCCCGACGTGACGGTGCCCGTGGTGATGCACATCATTCACACCGGAGGCAGCAGCAATATTTCGGACGCTCAGGTGCTGGACGCCGTGCGGGTTATCAACGAAGACTACAGCAAGACCAACCGCGACTCGGCCGACGTCATTCCTTTTTTCCAGCCGCGGTTCGCCAACATCGGCTTTAAAATGAAGCTGGCCAAGCTGGACCCGAACGGCAACTGCACCACGGGTATCACGCGCACTTACTCCACCGATGGCAACATCGGCGACGACCGGGTGAAAGGCCTGATTGTGTGGGACCAAAGCCGCTACCTCAACGTGTGGATTTGCACGAACGCCAACGGGGCCGGGGGCTACGCCTACCTGCCCTGCGCGGGCGGCGGGGTGGACGGCATTGTGATTCGCAACGCCCAGTTCGGCAGCATCGGCACGTCGTGCGGCGCCAACCTGTGCGTGCGCTCCCTAACCCACGAAATAGGCCACTATTTTGGCCTTCCCCACACCTGGGGCGGCAGCAACACCCCCGGGCTACCCAGCAATTGCGGCCTCGACGACGGCATTGCCGACACGCCCAACACCATCGGCACGCAAAACGGCTGCCCGTTGAATTTTTCGCCCTGCACCGACCCGCAGTCGGGCCAGCCCATCCTGGCCAACGTGCAGAACTACATGGACTACGCTTCGTGCACCCGCATGTTCACGCTGGGCCAGCGCGCGGTGATGCGCGCTTCGCTGGCCTTGGGCTGCCGGCAGCAGCTCACCACCCCCGCCAACCTCATTGCCACCGGCACCAACGACGGCTTCGTTGGGGGCGCTTGCGCCCCCACGGTGGCGTTTCAGGCCTCCGCCGCCGTGATATGCGAAGGGTCGGCCGTCACGTTCACCGACTATTCCTACAACGCGAACCTGAGCACGCCGGGCACGGCCTACGCCTGGCAGTTTCCGGGCGGGGTGCCCGGCACGTCCACCCTGCGCAACCCCACCGTTACTTACCCCACGGGAGGGCTGTACGATGTCACGCTGAGTGTGACGGCGGCCGGGGCCACGGGTACCACGACGCGCCCCGCGCTGGTGCAGGTGCAGGGCGGCAGCGCCGGGTTGACGGGGGCGGTGGCGGAGTCGTTCGAAAACCCCGCGTTTCCCAATAACTTCCCGGCCCCCGACCTGCGCAACTGGACCGGGGCCTCCACGCTGCCTTCGCAGGCGGCCCGGTGGGTGCGCATGAGCAACGCGGCCGGGGGCCTGCAAGCTAGCGACGGCACGGCCTGCGTGGTGGTGCGCAACGCGCTGCTGCCCGCCGCCACTCAAACCTTCCTCACGTCGCCCAACATCGACCTGCGCGGTTTTTCGGCCGCCAACCCGCCGGCGCTCACCTTCGACCGGGCCTACGCCTTGCGGCCGGTGGCCGTGAACGACTTTCTGAGCGTCCAGTTTAGCGCCGATTGCGGGACGACCTGGATTACGCAGCGCAACTATTTCGCAACGGAGCTGAACACCCGCGACACGCTACGGGTGTACGGCTTCACGCCGACGAGCGCGGCGGACTGGCAACCCTTGCGCCTGGAAATTCCGGCCAGCTATCTGGGCGGGCATTTCCAGTTCCGCTTCCGGATGGTGAGCAACGGCGGCAACAACACCTACCTCGACCGCGTGGCGGTGGGGCTGGCGGCCCCGCTGGCCACCCGCGGGGGAAGCGGCCCGGCCGGGGTCCGCGTATTTCCCAACCCGCTCACGGCCGAAACCGTGGTGCAGTTTGAACTGAAAACCGCTGGCCCGGTGGAATTACGCCTGACCGACCTGCTGGGGCGGCTGGTGCAGCCGGCCACCCACGCGGCCGGCCGCGGTGGGCCGCAAACACTGCCCCTGGTACCAGCCGCCGGAAACTGCCCCGCGCCGGGCATTTACCTGGTTGAACTGCGCACGCTCAGCGCGCGTTGGACCGGCAAAGTGGTGATAGAGTGATTTATCGCCGAGCCTAGCTAAGCAAATTCCGCACTTTTTTGGTAAATTTGGCACCTTGTATTCTAGCAACTTTTTCAAACAAGGGTTTCCCCAACTTCCGACCCTTCTCAACATTTTCCACGTAATTTTCTCATGCTGAAAAAACTTTACCCTGCGCTGCTTAGCGCTGCGCTGGCACTGACTGGCCTTGGCGCCAGTGCCCAAACCACCCCCGGCCTGGCCCGGGGCGCCTGCGGCTTCGACGAGCAACAGGCGGCCTACTTCGCGGCCCACCCGGCAGCCCGCGTGCGCTACGATGCCCTGAACCAGATGCTGGCCGCACTGCCCCAGCAGCGCGGCTTGGCGCTGCCCACGGTCACTATTCCGGTGGTTGTCCACATCATCCACGCCGGGGGGGCCGAGAACATCTCCGACCGGCAGGTGAACAGCGCCATTGCGCAGCTGAACACCGACTACCAGAAACTGAACGCCGACACGGCCAACACCATCCCCTTGTTTCGGCCGATTGCGGCCAACCTGGGCTTTCAGTTTCGGCTGGCCAAGCTGGACCCGAACGGCAACTGCACCACCGGCATCACCCGGACCTACGCCCCGGAGCTCATCAACGATGACCGTTCCGGCGCGGTGAAAAGCCGTATCCGGTGGGACACCAACCGCTACCTCAACATTTGGCTGGTGAGCACCATTGGCACGCCCACGGCGGGCGGGGGCTTCATTTTGGGCTACGCGCAGTTTCCTGGCCAGAACGGGGCTACGGACGGCTTGGTGATTCGCAACGACTACTTTGGCGACCAGGGCACCGGCTCGCCCAACCGGGCGCTTTCGCGCACCGGGACCCACGAAATCGGCCATTACTTTGGCTTACTGCACCCCTGGGGCAACGGCGCGGTGGAAACGCCGGGCAACTGCGGCGACACCGACTTCATTGCCGACACCCCGCCCACCATCGGCACCTACACATGCAACCTGAGCTTCGCGCCCTGCGGCCCCATCGCCAATGTGCAGAACTTTATGGACTATGCCTCGTGCGCCACTATGTTCACCCAGGACCAGAAAAGCCGCATGGTGAACGTACTGCAAACCATCCGCACCAGCCTCACCACGGCCGCCAACCTGGCGGCTACCGGCACCAACGACGGTTTCGTGGCTCCCAACTGCGCGCCGATTGCCGCCTTTGCCCCGGCCCCCGGCGCCCGCACCAGCGTGTGCGTGAACACGCCGGTTACCCTGCGCGACTACTCTTCCAACTTTACCGCCGCTGGCGGGCCGCTCGTGTACAGCTGGTCGGCACCGGGCGCCACCATCGTCGGCTCGGCCACGGGCCAGACCATAACCGTCACGTACGCCGCCGCCGGCTTCTATTCCATCACCGAAACGGTGGGCAACAACGTGGGCAGCACCAGCAGCACCCAAACCAACATCATCCGGGTGGAAGGGCCAACGGGCGCCGAAATGGCACCTTATGCCCAATCGTTCGAAGACCCCAACTTCCCGAACCTTTTCGCCGACCCCACCGTGCGTAATTACACTACGTCGGGCGTGACCAGCGCCGGGGTTGTGGCCAACTACCGGTGGGCCCGCCAGGCCGCGCTGCCCGCCGCCGATGGCAGTGCCTATTTGATTGTGTCCGACCGGCTGTACACGGCTGGCGCGGTTACCACGCTCGTCACGCCCAACATTAACCTGGGCGGGGTGCCGAACGCGGTGCTGAGCTTTTACCGCTCCTACGCCCTGCGCAATGCCGGCACCGACGACCAATTGCGCATTTCCTACAGCACCGACTGCGGCCTGAGCTGGTCGGCGCCCACCGTTTTCAACGCGGCGGACTTATCTACCCAGGGCCAGACACCCATCGACGGTTTCGCGCCGGCCAGCGCCGCCGACTGGCAGCGCCTGGTGGTGGCCATTCCGGCCCAGTACCAGGGCAGCGGCTTGTTTAAATTGCGTTTGCAGATGGTGAACGGCAGCACCCAGGGTAACAACTTCTACTTCGACAACTTGCGCGTCAGCGGCCCCTTGGCCACCAAAGCCAGCGCCCTGGCCGGCCGCGGCATCAGCGTGTACCCCAACCCGCTCACCAACGAAACGGCCGTGCACCTGAGCCTGGCCACCGCCACCAAGGTGCAGGTGAGCCTGACCGACGTGCTGGGCCGGACGGTGCTGGTGCTGCCCACCAAGATGTATGGTACGGGCCAGCAAACCTTGTCGCTGCAAAACGCCGCCCGTCCGTTGCGCGCCGGCCTGTACGTCGTGCGCATTGTGCTCGACGGCGAAACCTTCAGCAGCAAGCTGACGGTGGAATAGCCGTTGAAATTTTGGTTTAGGGAGTGAATTTTACGGTTCTTCCCTCTCCTAATGCTTCGCAAATAACAAGCCCCGACCAAATTGGCCGGGGCTTGTTGTTTATAAAAAAGGTCCGCTTGGTCCCGGGCGTACCTTTGCGCAAGCCTTACCGCGGAATTCCGAATACCCCAAACGCCTTTTCCTAATGCGCAAGCAAAAACCCGTTGCCGACTCCTTCGTCATCATGACCGAGCTGGTGCTGCCCAACGACACGAACACGCTCAACAACCTGATGGGCGGCCGCATGATGCACCTGATGGACATTGCCGCCGCCATCTCGGCCCAGAAGCATTCCAACCGCATTGTGGTCACGGCCTCGGTCGACAACGTGTCCTTCCGCGACAGCATCCGGCTGGGCAACGTGGTGACGCTGCAGGCCCAGGTGACGCGGGCGTTCAGCTCCAGCATGGAAGTGCACATCGACGTGTGGGCCGAAGACATTCCCAGCGGCACCAAGCTGAAAACCAATGAGGCTTTCTTTACTTTCGTGGCCGTGGACCAGGCCGGGCGGCCCATCGACGTGCCCGAGGCCCTGCCCGAATCGGAAGAAGAAGTGCGGTTGTACGACGGGGCTTTGCGCCGTCGGCAGCTGCGCTTAGTGCTCGCCGGCCGCATGAAACCCGCCGAAGCCCAGGAGCTCCGGGCCTTGTTCCAGCTAGAGATACCCACCGAATAACCCGCGCCACTGCGCTAATTTTTCCAGCCATGACGGACCAAAAACTGGCTTTCCTGCAAAATTTCTACACCGACATAACCCTGTACGTTCCGGTCGAGCCGCCCACGACGCCAGTTCCGGCTCCGCCCCCGGTAGCCGCCGCGCAGCTCCCCGAGCGGAAGCTGGCCGCGGCGGCAACCATGCCTTCCCGGTCGTACAGCAACCCCACGGCCGGCCTCGAACGGTTGGCCTCGGGCTTCCACCAGCCCCTGGCCGCGCCGGTGGAGGACCCGGTCCCGCAGCCACTGGCAGCTCCGGTGCCGGCCCCGGGCGTCCCCGCAGTGCCGCCCGCCATGCTCACTCCGTTTAGCGTCTTGGGCCAGAATACCCAAGGGGTTATCCTGTTGTTTCGGCTGCCATCCGACCAGTTTCTAAAGTTGCACCGCAACGTGTTTCTCAACAAAATGCTGCAGGCGCTCGATTTGGCGATGGATGATGTGCTGCTGGTGAACATCGAATCCGACCTGCCCGTCGCCCTCGTCAACCTCCGCCGCCAACTGGCCGCGACGCACGTCGTGGCCTTTGGCAAAAACCTGCTCGACACCACCATTCGCAACACCCAGATTTACGAGCCGGTGCAGTTCCCCAATCTGGGCCTGTGCTACCTCTCCTCCGCCACCGTCGAGCTGGTAGAATACGATGTAAGCCTGAAAAAGCGCCTCTGGCCCGGCCTGAAGCGCATGTTCATGCAATAGAAGCGTAAGGCCTGACCCACCGTTTAGCCCACACAAAAAGCCCGGCCGTGGTGGCCGGGCTTTTTGTGTGGGCTGAGTATTGGCAGTCAATCCTTATTTAAGCACCTGAGCCAGCTTGGCGGCCAGGGCCTCGCCGCGCAAGTTCTTCGCAATAATCTTGCCCTCCGGGTCCAACAGAAAAGATTGCGGAATGGCCTTGATGCCGTACGCGGCACCGGCCACGCTGTTCCAACCGGCCAGGTCCGACACGTGGTGCCAAGTGAGGCCATCGGCAGCAATGGCTTTTTCCCACTTGACCTTGTCCTGGTCCAGCGACACGGAATAAATGGTAAAGCCTTTGCCCTTGTCTTTGAATTGGTTGTAAGCCTTCACCACGTTGGGGTTTTCCTGGCGGCAGGGCCCGCACCAGCTGGCCCAGAAATCAAGCAGCACGTACTTGCCGCGCAGGCTGCTGAGGGCCAGCTTGGGGCCTTCGGGCGTGGGCAGGTTGATGTCGGGGGCCAGGGTGCCGGCAGCGGTGGCCCGCAGCGGCTCCAGGCGGGCCGTCAGCTCTTTGGTAAAGGGCGAGTTGGGGTTGGCTTTGCGCTGAATGGCCGCCACCGAGTCGGCAAACTGGAATTCTTCGTCCGGATTCAAGAACGCGCCAACCGCGAAGCCGCCAACCACCGACGCGGCATTGCGGCGAATCAGGCTTTTCACCCGGGCCGTGTTGCGGCCTTGAATGGCGAAGTATTCCTTTTCCAGGTCTTTCATCTCGGCGGTTTTGCCGGCCTGGCCCGCGGCGTTGTAGCGCTGATTCAGGCTTTCCATTTGGGCTTTGGTGCCCTGCATCACTTGGGTTAGCTGGCGGAGCACCTCGGCGTCCGGGCTGCCTTTCACGAGGTAGGTGGTGGGCAGGCTTTTGGCATCGCCGTTCACTTGCACGTGGGTTTTGTTATCGAGCAGCAGCAGCACCTGGTTGGCCTCGTCTACTTTCAGTTGGAAAATGCCCGCCGATGCCGCGGCCCCTTTCAGCACGAAGTGGCCCGCGGCATCGGTTTTGGCCTGGCTCTTCTCCACAAACTGGTTCGAAGTCAGCTCTGATAAGTGCAGCACGGTGCCAGCCGGGGCATTTTTCAATTGGCCCGAAACCTCGTAACCGTCGGCCGCGACTGCGTTCTGGCAAGCGTTGGTGAGGCCAAGCACCGTGGCAGCAACAAACAAAGAATTAATCATGGGGCGGGTCATGGACACGTAAACTTGAGCATTGAAGGACAAACGCGCGCCCGCAAAGGTATTGTTCCGCGGCGGGGCATTGCACCGGCCAAACGCCGACTGCCAGAAATACCTACCCTTCCAGCGCGGCGCGCAGCAGCTGATTAGCCAGCTTGGGGTCGGCCTTGCCGCCGGTGAGCTTCATCAATTCGCCCATGAACATGCCGGTGAGCGACTTTTTACCGGCCCGGTACTCGGCCACCTTGGCCGGGTTGGCGGCCAGCACTTGCTGCACCAGCTCGCCGAGCTCGCCCGTGTCGGCCTGCGTGAGCAGGCCCAGGCTTTCGGCCGCGCCCGTGGCGTTGGCCTGCGGGTGGTCGACCAGGTGCGGAAACAGCTGCTTGCTGGCCACCGAGTAATTCAGCTTGCCGGCGTCAATCAGCTCGATGATGCCCGCCAGCTGGCCGGGGTCGAGCGGGAAGTCCTCCATCGGCAGGGCCCGCTCGTTGAGGTAGGACTTCACCGGGCCCATCACCCAGTTGGCGGCGGCTTTGGCGTTGGGCGTGAGGCGGGCCAGCTCATCAAAAAACAAGGCCACGTCTTTCTGGTCAATCAGCACCGAGGCGTCGTAGTCGCTCAGGCCCAGCTCGCCCACAAAGCGCGCGTAGAGCTGCTGCGGCAGCGCCGGCAGCTCGGCCGCCACGCGGTGCAGCCACTCGTCGGAAATGATGAGCGGCGGCAAATCCGGCTCGGGGAAGTAGCGGTAGTCGTTGAGGGTTTCCTTGCTGCGCTGGCCGCCGGTGGTGCCGGTAGCGGCGTCGAAGCCGCGGGTTTCGCTGTCCACCGCGCCGCCGGCCTCGATGATGCCCACCTGCCGCTCGATTTCGTGGGCAATGGCCCGCTGCACGTTGCGGAAGGAGTTCATGTTCTTCACTTCTACCTTCATGCCGAACTGCGCGGCCCCGTGCAGCATCACCGACACGTTGGCGTCGCAGCGCAGCGAGCCTTCCTCCATGTTGCCGTCGCAGATGCCGAGGTACTCCACCAGCTTTTTAATTTCGATGAGGTAGGCGTAGGCTTCCTCGCCGGTGCGGATGTCGGGCTCACTCACAATCTCAATGAGCGGCACGCCGGCGCGGTTCAGGTCCACCAGGGTTTCGGTTTCGCCGGCCAGGTGCATGCTCTTGCCCGCGTCCTCCTCCATGTGGATGCGCGTGATGCCGACGTGCTTGGTCGAGCCGTCGGGCAGGCGCACGTCGAGGTGGCCGTCGTAGCAAATCGGGGTTTTGTCCTGCGTAATCTGGTAGCCCTTGGGCAGGTCGGGGTAAAAGTAGTTTTTGCGCGCAAACAGGTTGTCGCGCCGAATCTGGCAGTTGGTGGCCAGGCCCAT
>Ga0123336_10000209_pt1 | contig 61066 bp, 54 predicted proteins | sample SSSSmetaG_FD_96466 | JGI IMG/M metagenome (GOLD analysis project Ga0123336, IMG submission 96466) | Glacier valley bacterial and archeal communities from Borup Fiord, Nunavut, Canada, to study Microbial Dark Matter (Phase II) - ​SSSS metaG | ecosystem: Environmental > Aquatic > Freshwater > Ice...
ACCTTTTTCATATTAGGACAATGGGATTCAGGGGAGAGGCGCTTGCTTCCATTGCAGCCGTTGCACAGGTAGAACTAAAAACAAAAAGGGTGGAAGATGAAGCAGGCACCTGTATTGAAATAGAAAACAGCATGGTGCTGAGGCAGGAACCTTTTGCGGCTTCTATAGGAACAACCATCGCGATGAAGAACCTCTTCTTTAATGTTCCCGCCCGCCGGAATTTCCTTAAAAGCAATGCTGCGGAAATGCGTCATATCATCGATGAGTTTATCAGGGTGTCACTGGCCTTTCCTTCCTTATTCTTTTCTTTAACCAGCAACGGACAGGAAGTTTTTCATTTGGAAAAAGGCACTTTAAAACAACGCATCGTTCAGCTGCTAGGCAACCAGTACACTTCAAAACTGGTGGCGGTAAATGAAAATACCGATTACCTGAACATTTACGGCTTTGTGGGCAAACCGGAAACAGCTAAGAGAACCCGTGGCGACCAGTATTTGTTTGTGAACAACCGCTTTATAAAGAGCGCTTATCTTAACCATGCGCTGATGAGCGCTTACCAGCAGCTGCTGCCTTCAGACAGCTTCCCACTGTATGTATTGTTTATTGATCTTGATCCTACACAGATAGATGTCAATGTTCATCCCACCAAGCAGGAGATCAAATTCGAAGACGAAAAAATTATTTATGCTTTCGTACAGGCAGCAGTAAAACATGCGCTCGCCCAATTCAGCATAGCACCCACGCTGGAATTTGACCTTGACGTAAATATCCAGCAACTAGAATCGGTAAGCAAACCGTTTACAGAAGAAAACCAGGCCGCGGCCATGTCTTCAAGTCTTTTCCAAACATTTTCACAGAAAAACCAGGCACATTTTATTGAATCGGATAAAAGTGAATTAAAACACTGGAAGGATTTTTATGAGAGTCCGAAACAAGAACTTACCGCTGATGCAGACGTTTCCCAGCCGGCAATTCAACAGGCTGCTTCTTTCAATTCTTTATTATCAGGTTCTTATAAAAGCCATAGCGGTAAAATTGCCGAGAATGCTGTTCTAACGCAGCTTTTGAATACTTATATTATTGCATCTTCCGATTCAGGTTACCTGCTTATTCATCAGCAGGCCGCCCATGAAAGAATATTGTATGAAAGATATGCCGCGGCTATCCGGGGCCATTCAATGGCAGCGCAAAGAAGTCTGTTCCCGGCAACTTTACAGCTTTCCGCACAGGATGCGTTATTGCTAACGGAACTTGTTACCGACCTCAACCATCTTGGTTACCTGGTAGAGCCTTTTGGAAACAACAGTTTCGTGATCCAGGGAACACCGGCCGACCTGGTACAGGGCAATGAGAAGCTGGCTATAGAAAATCTGCTTGAACAATACAAACATTTCAGCAACGATATAAAATTTTCAAAACGCGAAAAACTTATACGTTCGGTGGCATCGCAGAACGCAGTCAGACCTGGCAAAATGCTTGCGCAGAAAGAAATGAAATTACTGGTAGATGAATTATTCGGGTGCGCTACTCCTAATGTTACTGCTGCCGGCCATCCCACTTATATTGAATTTAAAAAAGATTACCTGGAAAAATTATTCAGGGTGGTTACGTAAGGCCGGCATGGTATTAATTTTTCCTTCTCATATCACTTAAAAAAGCTGCAACAGCCTGTCTTACGGCTGCGGCGCTGCCTTCATGGTTATTTACCAGCACTGAAAATATGAGCACTTTGTTTTTAGGGGTGATAAGAAAACCACTAAGCGCTATCTGCCCGGTAAGTGATCCGGATTTTGCAAACACATAACCTTTATCTTTCTCAAAATAATTAAGAAGTGTTCCTGCGGCACCGGGAAAGATCGCTTTTATTCTTTCCATTCCAAATTCCTTTCTCATTCTATTTAATACCCAAACAAAATCCTGCGGCGTAAAAAGATTGTACCGGCTTAACCCGCTACCATCTACCCAGACCGGCTTTTGAGGCAGGTCTTTCAATATTGATTTAAGCAGTGTATCAATGATCACGGCATCTTTCATGTAACCGAGCTTTTCATTAGAAACCATCAACAAAGTTTGCTCTGCATAAAAGTTATCACTCCGGTACATCATTATTTTATACAGCGAATCCGATGGCTGGGAATAAATTGTTTTCAGCGTAGCGCCAGCGCTGCCTGGCATAACAATAATCTGCTTATGAACCGTATCTTTCAATAATTCAAGCGCCGATAAAACACCGTTGGTAATAAAAGGGACCTGTTGCTCTTTAAACGCTTCGTTACCCTGGTTTAATTCAAAGTAATTTGAATCTTTTCTTCTCTTTACAAAAAAAGTCTTATTAAGTGTATCGTCATTGAATCTGGCTTTCCAGTTAATCTCAGGTTCGGAATATACGAATGTCTGCATACTGTCTAATACTTCGGCTTGTGTGTTTTTTTGTGATGCCTGTATCCATTTTATTAAGTTTCCATAAACGGGGAGTGAGCTTCTTTCTGACTGGTAGTCTTCATTATAATCATCCCAGGCCCAACCCGATCCTAAGGCTTCTTCCTTCCAGGCATCATTTATCAACACCAGTTGTTTCGTTGTCTTTCGAAGTGTTTCAATAACCGGTTGCTTTTCAAAATCGGAATGTAACAAACTGGGATCACCGGTAGGATAAATAAAGAAAGTATCCGCGTTCTCCCGGTAATGAATACCCGGCAGGGAATCTTTTAGGAATTTCATACCGGCATAAAGGGTGAATATTTTTGTATTGGAAGCAGGGACAAAATATTTATCATCCTGGTAATTGTATAAATACTTTGCATCGTCAGTATTGTAAATTGAGATTCCGACATGAGCGTTTTTAAATTCAGGCTGCTCCCAAAACTCTTTTTTAAAATTTCTTATCGGATGATCAGTTGTAACGGTTGTGTCTCGGTTTATAGTGCCGCTAATTTTTGCAGGTGCAGCACAACCGGCAGGTAGAAAGATAAGTAGTATTATAAAACGTGCAATGTAATTCAATGGTTATCGTTTACGTTTTGAAGTCAGTTTGAAAGTGTTGAGTTAGCCGACTTTATACTAACTGCGCTCCTGCGCCCTTAGCCACCGTTCCGGAATCTCGTTACTGCTGGCCAGCAGATAATCTTTATAAGAACAGGCAATGAATTTTTTATCCGGGAGTTGCATCCACCACCGGCCTGTTTTTTTACTTTGCAGGAAGATGCTCTGAACTTCATTAAAAATAGTATGGTATTCATTAAATGAATTCCTGTCTTCTATCGCAGCTTCCTGTTTGCCTTTACTTCTTCCATCAATCACGTACCATAACATTTGACTGATCTGCTTTGCCGTTAAATGCTCCCTGTCTTTTTCAGGATCAAAACCATAGATACCTATAGTATTGATATTAGGACTTAACCCGGCATAACGCAACAGGGTACACGCTTGTTCCCCGTCAAAACCATTTGGTGTAAGTGCATTAGCAGGAGCAAAAGCATTGGCGACCGATGACATATCAAAACTCAATAAATGACAATTACGGATCACCGGTTCCATTTCTTCAATACTGTCTTTTACTTTTCCAACACGAAAGCAATCGAACCGTAACTTATCCATCGTTTCTAAAATGCCGGGGTGCACGAAATAGCTTTGAAAACCAATATGATTATAATGGCGGATATAATTGGGTTCACCAGTAAGCATTTCCATCAAAAACTTTTCACTTGGCTGTGGCATTTCAATACTAAGATTAATCTTCGCATCTATGCAAACAGCTTCGATAATTTGTTTACGATCCCTGTATGCGGAGTACTGCGCCAATGTAAGGTCGTGAGAGCCACCGAGGACAATAATCATTTTTCCCAGGTCAGTCATTTCTCTGACAACCATTTTCAATGCAGCATAAGTATCCGCCAGTGTAGCCCCTTGTTTTACATTACCGATATCTGCAATCTTTACATCAGGATGCCAGAAAAAAAGCTGGTAAAATTGCTGACGGATAGCATCTGGTGCATGACCTTTCTTTTTCCGGCCATCATTTCCTCTCTCTTCATTACAACCTACCAGTACGATATCAACCTGTGCCATATCAGGGAATTTATCTTCGTAAACGGTAATAAGCCTGCCCAGCTGTCCTTCTTTGTATGCTTCATCATCCGCCAGCATAGCGATGTTCAGGGGGTCAAGGAAATCAGTGATCGGCATCTTTAATTTAAAGTTTAAAGTTTAAAGTTGGTTACGAACTTCCAAACTTCCAAACTAACTTTAATTCTGAACGTAAACTTTAAACTATCATCTTCTTATATTTGCTTTATGGAACAGTTGTTACAGCAAATTGAAACGCATAAAGAAGATATAAGTTCTTTTGTGGCATCAGATCAGGAAGCGGTAGAAATTTTTCGTATTAAATACCTTGGGACGAAAGGGCTGGTGAAACAGGTTATGGGTGAGATGAAAAATGTACCTGATGAAAACAAAAAAGCATTTGGCAAACTTTTAAATGAGTTCAAACAGTTTACTGAAAATAAATTTGAAACATTAAAAGAGGCCGTCGCGTCGAACGTGCAACTTTCACACGTTACTAAAATTGATATTACACTTCCCGGAGATGCGCTGCCTGTTGGCACGCGCCATCCGGTGAGCCTTATTAGTAACAGGATAGTTTCCATTTTTCAAAGACTTGGTTTTGCTGTAGCGGAAGGTCCTGAAATAGAAGATGACTGGCACAACTTTACCGCTCTTAACCTGCCCGAAAATCACCCTGCCCGCGATATGCAGGACACATTTTATCTTAATCAAAATCCGGATTGGATGCTCCGTACGCATACTTCGAGTGTGCAGGTAAGGGAAATGGAGAAAGGCAAACTGCCAATACGCATCGTTTGCCCGGGACGCGTATACCGTAATGAAACCGTTAGCGCCCGGTCGCATTGTTTCTTTCACCAGGTAGAAGGTTTATATATTGATGAAAACGTTTCTTTCGCCGATCTCAAACAAACGCTTTACTTTTTTGTGCAGGAAATGTTTGGTAATGATGTGAAGATCCGCTTCCGTCCCTCCTATTTTCCATTTACCGAGCCGAGTGCTGAGATGGATATCAGTTGCTTAATCTGTGGTGGCAAAGGTTGCAATATTTGTAAACACACCGGCTGGGTTGAAATACTTGGTTGCGGGATGGCACATCCAAAACTTTTAGAGAACTGTGGTATCGATAGTAATAAATATACCGGATATGCTTTTGGTATCGGCATCGAAAGGCCTGCAATGATGAAATACCAGATGAACGACCTCCGGCTTTTCAGTGAAAATGATTTGCGGTTTTTAAAACAGTTCACAACAGCTATATAGTAACACCAGGTCAATATGATTTTAGTTACAGGCGGCACCGGATTTCTAGGCGCTTACATTATAAAACATTTGGTGATTAAAGGATATGATGTAAGAGCTATAAGAAGAGAAAACAGTAAGCTTCCTTTTTTTATTTCTCCTGATTTATTAACGAACGTTGATTGGGTGGATGGTGATATCCTGGATATTATCAGCCTTGAAGAAGCTATGAATGGAGTTGACATGGTTGTACATGCCGCCGCTAAAGTTTCCTTTACCGGTAATGACAGAGATGAACTGTTTAAAATAAATATTGAAGGCACTGCCAATGTAGTAAATGCCGCGCTTGATAAAAATATAAAACGCCTGATCTATATAAGTTCAGTAGCGGCGCTGGGAAGAACTTCAAATGGCGAAACAGTAGACGAAAAAAGAGAGTGGCAGGATTCAAAAATCAACACAAACTACGCTGTAAGCAAATATAAAGCTGAACTGGAAGTCTGGCGTGCAATGGGTGAAGGGCTTCAGGGTTGCATACTTAATCCAGGTACTATACTTGGTTATGGCGACTGGAACACATCGTCGTGTGCGATCTTTAAAACTGTTTATGATGAATTTCCATATTATACCAATGGCGTCAATGGCTTTGTATATGTTGAAGATGTAGCGATGGCCACTGTTCAATTAATTGAAAGTGACATTAATTTTGAACGCTTTATTGTTAATGGTGACAACTGGTCTTTCAGGCATCTTTTTAACAGCATAGCCGATGGCTTTAATAAACGACATGCCACCATAAATGCTACTCCTTCGCTCGCTGCTATCGCATGGCGTTTTGAAAAATTAAAATCATTGGTAACAGGTAAGACCCCCCTTTTTTCAAAAGAAAGCGCCAGGGTTGCGCAATCAGCAACCTGCTTCGATAACAGCAAGCTGTTAAAATTTTTTCCAGGCTTTACCTATACTCCACTCGAAGAAGCCGTGCAAAAAATTTGTGCCGCGTATAATAAAAATGCTGCCGGTTAGTTAAATAGTTTATCCGCCTGCTCATGCGCAAGGCAAAATGATTAGTTTGCACAAACTGACTTTTGATAACACATGGACAGGCATCACCATTGCTAATTAATGCACCATTTTATGAAGAAGCTTCTAACAGTATTGCTACTATTAATTTTTCAGACAGGCTTTACCCAGATGGAAACTTTCGTTACTTCAGGTAAGGTGATCGATGCAGATAGTAAACAACCTATGTCGGGTACCTCTGTTTTTTGTCAGAATACCACGATAGGGAGCATTACTAATAACGAAGGGGGCTTTGCTATAAGATTGCCAAAAGGCGGATATGACCTCATCATCTCATATACCGGTTATGAAACACAGAGTGTGCATATCAATAATACCAATGCTGCCGACTTAACCGTAGCGCTTAAAGCAAAGGATAAACTATTGACAGAAGTCACCGTCTCTGGTAGCAATGAAGATGCAGACGGACTGGCAAAGTATGGGCAGTTTTTTAAAGACAATTTTATCGGCACTACTCCCAACGCCGCAAAATGTGTTATTCAAAACCCCGGGGCGTTGCGGTTTTTTTTTAATAAGAAAAGAAACCGTTTGAAGATAAAAGAAAAAGAAGATCTTATCATTATCAATAACGCCCTTGGTTATAAAATTAAATACCAGTTAGATTCTTTTTCGCACGAATATGCAACAGACATAAGTGTTTACAGCGGCTATCCTTTTTTTGAAGAACTCGATGGCACTCCTGAACAAAAAGCAACCTGGAAACAAAATCGTATTAAAGCTTACAATGGATCACGCCTGCATTTTGTAAGATCATGGTATGACAGCACCTTACAGGATGAAGGCTTCTCTTTGGAATGGATTGACTCCACTAAAAAAACGCTTTCGGGAAAGTTAATAGAAAACCCTTACGACAGTGTTCACTATTCAGTGGGAGACAATGATGATGTTGAAATAAACTGGCGGGGCAAGCTACGTGTATTTTATAAAAATGAAATGCCCGATAAAAAATTCCTTACGCAGTACAAATTGTCTGCAACAATGAAATCGCAGGTTACCATTCTCGATATTGCAGATGCTTTTGTTATTGAACAGAACGGTTATTTTTATGATCAGTCCGACATTGTAAACACAGGCTACTGGAGTTGGGAGAAAGTAGCGGACTCGCTGCCTTATGACTACGACCCTGAGTAATGATTAATAGTCATGTCAGATTATAATGAATAGTAATTGTAGTTTTAAAGTGCAAATTGTATTAAGCTTATACCAAGTTTAACCTTACATTTCATACCTGATAACCTCACACCTCAAACCTACAAATTCTTTATCTTCTCCCACATTTCAGGAATACGTTTTATCCATACGAGCTCTTTCATTTTTTGTCTCGCATCTTCTACCGGTGATCCGAAATATGATTTACCTGCTTCAAGATTATTAGAAGTGCCGCTTTGTGCCATCACCACTACGTTATCCCCGATTGATAATGTTTTACTAATGCCTACCTGTCCCCAGAGTGTAACACCATTACCAATGTTCACGGCTCCGGCGATAGCTACCTGCGCTGCAAACAAACAGTTTTTTCCTACAACAGTATCATGACCTATGTGAACCATATTATCAAGTTTTGTCCCTCTGCCTATTACTGTATCATGACTCACTCCTCTTACTATTGTACATCCGGCTCCTATCTCAACATCATCTTGGATGATCACGCGACCACAGCTAATCATTTTTTTATACCACACTTCCCTGTCTTTTTTAGTGTTGTAATAAAAAGCGTCTGAACCTATTACTGTACCCGCTTCTATGGTTACATTGTTTCCTATGATACAATGATCCATGATAGTTACATTAGGATAAATGATACAGTTATTACCTACCGACACATGATTGCCGATGAATACATTAGGATACACCACTGAGCCCTCGCCGATGAGGGCGGTGTCACTTATAGCCTTAACAGCAGGCTCAAAAGGACGGAAATGTTTTACGATTTTCAGGTACGCTTCAAAGGGCTGTTCAACCAACAGCAATACTTTACCTTCAGGTACGGAGGTTTGTTTATTGATGATAATAATACTTGCAGGAGAATTGATACACTTGTCATAATACTTTGGATGATCGACAAACACCAGGTCGCCAGGTTCTACTTTATGTAATTCGTTAATGCCCGTCGCCAGGGCCTTCTTATCACCAATTACCGCTGCTCCAACAAAATCTGCAATCCATTGCACTGAAACCGGAGAAGGAAATTTCATAAAAAAATTTCTGCAAACCTACATTAAAATGATGGTTGATGATTAAGCGCATTGGTTATTCAGGCGAGCTTACAAGTCATCGCTATAGGCAGGCAGTTGTATAAAATACCCGTGTCATGTCAATCATCAAGTGTCCTGATGACCTGCTATCAACCTTCAGTTGTCTGTGATCCGATGTAAAATTTTTGATCAGTGATGTAATTACTATAGTCGGTGATGATGTCTTTATTAAGTTGCCCATATACTTCATCTGTCTTATCCACAACATTTTTAAAAATGTGCATAAAATATTTTTAATATTTATTCCAGTTAGAGAAAATTATTTTTAATATTGTGTATGGAAATTTATTTCCTGGTACTTACTAACCCATCTACATATAAGCCCGAATATTTTTTCGGGCTTTTTTGTGTCTTTACCTGATCGGTTAATGAAATGTTTTAATTGATTTACACTTATCTTATCATCCTTGTATCGTTACTTCATTATATATAAGCCATACCTGGTGCTGTCGCAATTTTCCTTTAGGTCTTCAGAAATCAAGGGTATCAATAGTAAGCAAACATTAAAAGATTTGTTCAACGTCCCGCCTGATGTATATCCTGTTGGCCGCCTGGATTATGACAGTGAAGGTTTGCTGATACTTACTAATGATACGGCTCTCAATCATCGGTTGTTACATCCTTCCTTTACTCATGAGCGTGAATATTGGGTACAGGTAGAAGGTGTGATAAACCAGCATGCGCTTGATCAGTTACAATCAGGCATCGAGATTACGGTTGATGGCAAACCTTATGTTTGTAAAAAAGCCAGGACTGAAATCTTTGATGCCGATCCGATAGTGCCTCAAAGAATTCCACCTGTAAGATTCAGGAAAAATATTCCAACGAGCTGGATCAGATTAATTTTAACAGAAGGCAAGAACAGGCAGGTACGAAAGATGACAGCCAAAGCAGGCTTTCCTACACTTAGATTAATCCGTTACCGTATAAGCCGGTTAACCTTACATGGATCAGACCCAGGAACGATAAGAGAATTAGACAGGAATGAAATATACGGCTTGCTTTTTAAAAGTAAAGACTAAGGTTGTTACAGATAGTCGCATAACCGGGTTACAAGTGCAAGGCAGTTGGCTGGTAGCTATAAACTATTTCTTATCTTGCTAAAAATAAGTATCAAGCATGCTGAAATCAATGACAGGTTTTGGAAGGGCCGAACAAAATGTTGGTGACAAAACTTTCCTGGTAGATATAAAGTCACTCAATGGTAAACAGTTTGAGCTTCAGTTAAAAATGCCTGCCTTTCTTAAACCCTTTGAATTTGAGATACGTAAGATCTTATCGGAAAAACTGGGAAGAGGTACCGTTGATTGCAGCATCAACCTTAAACAGACCGGCTCGGCAAAACCAGTTACTATAAATATCGATCTTATCAAAGCATATTATCAGCCTGTCTATGAACTGGCAAAGGAATTAAACCTCGATCATTCCACTATCCTCAGTTCCCTGTTAAAGTTACCTGAAGTAATAACCCCAACGGGAGATACCTTAACGGATGATGAATGGAAACAATTTAAAAACGTAATGGAAGCTGCCATTTTCAATCTAAATTCACATAGGATCGATGAAGGAAAATCTTTAGAGCAGGAGTTGTTACTTCGTATAAATAATATGCTGAAGCAACAGGAAGAAGTAATTGTGTTAGCCCCGTTGCGGCAGCAAAAAATTCGGGAGGGACTGGTAAAAGTATTGAATGAGCACGTTAGTAAAGAGAACTATGATGAAAACCGGCTGGAGCAGGAATTGATTTTTTATATCGAGAAGATTGATATTACGGAAGAGCAGGTTCGTTTGAAAAATCATTGTGATTATTTCAAAACAGTTTTGATGGAAGAAACAGAAGAGAAAGGTAAAAAATTGTCTTTCATTTTACAGGAGATAGGCCGGGAAATCAATACCACCGGGGCCAAAGCCTACGACGCTTCTATTACAAAATGTGTTGTGATGATGAAAGATGAACTGGAAAAAGCAAAGGAACAGATATTGAATGCGCTCTGAAGATTAAGAAGACCGGGATTAATAAATCCTATTCAGATAGCTGATCGTTAAGAGCAAACCTTTAAGAACTGTTTGATACGTTATTAACTACTGGATGCTGAACGCTTAACTTTGCCTGACCTTAGTACCGGGTTATTATGAGGTAGCATTAAAATCAATGTTTTGAAAAAAGTATTTATTCCGATCGCCTGTTTTCTTTCTTTGTCATGTACAAAGATTAATGTCTTTGAAAAAAATGTTTCTTTTAAAGAGCACGCCTGGCAAAGTAACGTTAAGCCCATTATTACTTTCAACATCTCCGATACTGGCTCCTTGTATAATTTATATATCGTACTGCGTCATTCGGATGCTTATGATTTCAATAATATCTGGGTAAAATGTACCGTGATAGTTCCGGGTGATACCTCAAAAAAAAGCAGGGACTATAACCTTCCGCTTGCTACAAATGATAAAGGCTGGTCAGGCAACGGGATGGACGATATTTTTGATCACCGGGTTTTAATACAGCCTCGCACAAAATTCAACAAGTCCGGTGATTACCATTTTATACTTCAGCAGATAATGCGGGAAGATCCATTGGAAAATATTTTCAACGTAGGGATGCGGGTTGAAAAGGTGAATTAGTTAAGATACTTGCACTATGTTCTTCAGGATAAATCTAATCAACCAGCCGCCCATTTAAACTTTTCTCTTTGAACTTCACATCATCCATAAATCTATACAGAAAAAAAGGGCTGGCTATCGCTATCCTTGTTTACTGGTTTTTGTTGTTGTACATTATTGCGGCGCTGGTATTCTGGTTTATAGAACTGCAAAGCCAGAATCAAAAAATGACCAGCTACAAGTTGATGGAGTTGAGTGGCAATGATCCGGCTTACCTTAATAAACTTGAAGCCATTACAAAAGAGGAGCGGGGTAAACAGGCACAGTATGTTGGTGAGGGATCTTTCTTCCTGTTATTTATTATGGTAGGTGCTGTTTTTATATACCGCGCCGTTCGCAAACAACTCAGGGTGTCTCAGCAACAGCAAAATTTCATGATGGCTATTACGCATGAATTAAAAACACCTATTGCCATAACAAAGCTTAACCTTGAAACACTGCAGAAGCACCGGCTGGATGAGGAGAAGCAACGAAAGATATTACAGATGACCTTGCAGGAAACCGAAAGATTAAATTCTTTAGCCAATAATATCCTCATCTCTTCACAACTGGAAGCCGGTGGTTACAGCTTGTCTAAAGAAGAACTGGACATATCATCGCTGGCGGCAGGTTGTGTTATTGATTTCAAAAACCGTTTTGCAGGCTACACCTGGATAATAGATATCGAAGATGATCTTGCAATTACCGGTGACACGCTGCTGCTACAAATTATGATTAATAACCTGTTGGAAAACGCAATTAAGTATTCACCTAAAGAAAGTACCATCAGCTTTAAACTCAGGAAGCAAACGCATGCTGTTGTTTTAAATATTATAGATGAAGGTCCGGGCATACCGGATTTGGAAAAGAAAAAAATCTTCGATCGTTTTTATAGAATAGGCAATGAGTCTGTTAGAAAAACCAAAGGCACCGGGTTAGGCTTATATTTGTGTAAGAAGATTGCCGCCGATCATGATGCAACTATACTGGTAACAAACAATATTGGTAACGGAAGTAATTTTTCTATCCATTTCAAGTTGTGATAAATAGCTACGGGGTAGTGCACGAAAAGATAACATAATGACTAAGGAAATTATTAAACCGTCTATATTACTTGTTGAAGATGAGGAAAATCTTCATGAAGCGCTTAAGCTAAACCTGGAGTTGGAAGGGTACGAGGTTACTTCCGCTTATGATGGAAACAAAGCACTGCTTGCTGTACAAAACGAATACTTCGACCTTATTATACTGGATATCATGTTGCCTGAAATTGATGGCATCACTGCTATGGAAACCATCCGGGTTCAGAACAATGCTGTACCTATTCTTATACTGAGTGCAAAAAATAACAGTGCCGACAGGGTATTGGGTTTAAAAAAAGGTGCTGACGATTATCTCACCAAGCCTTTTAATCTTGAAGAACTCTTATTAAGAATAAAAAAACTCATCACTAAAAATAAAAAACTGCTTGACAAAGATACCGTTGGCGATACCTACAGCTTTGGAAATAACACTATTGACTTTAAAGCGCAGGAAGCAAATACAAAAAGTGGTGAACGGGTTCAATTAAGTAAAAAAGAAACGATGCTGCTGAAGTTGCTTATTGAAAATAAAAATGAAGTAGTGCCGAGAGAGAAAATACTTCAGGCGGTTTGGGGATACAATGTTTATCCTACTACGCGAACCATTGACAATTTTATACTTAGCTTTAGAAAGTATTTTGAAGAAGACAGTCGCAACCCGCAATATTTTCATTCAGTAAGAGGCGTAGGATATAAATACAGTGAGTAGTTACGGAGGTTGCTATAATTTAAATGTTGCAAACCGAACTTCTTATTATGAGTAAACTCCCGCTTAAAGAAATTGAAGAACTGGTAGTTGCCGGTATCATCCCGCAGGAAACAGCTGCAAAAATCAATAATTATTACCAGGAAAAAAAGCAGTCTGCTCCAAATACTTTCGTCATAATATTAGGCATCATAGGCGCGCTGCTATCAGGCAGCGGTATCATTTTGATTGTAGCGCATAACTGGGACGAACTGTCTATACCGGTAAAAACTTTCTTAGCGTTTCTTCCATTGATTATAGCGCAGGTAGTTTGTGGTTATACCTTGATAAGAAGAAAATCAGACAGGGTCTGGATAGAATGCAGCAGCATGATTTTATTTTTTTCCATTGGCGCCTGCATTTCAATGATAAGCCAGATATACCATGTAGATGGCTCATTACCGGAATTCTTACTTGTTTGGGTGCTGCTAAGTTTACCTGTAACATATTTTTTACCGGCTAATACAGTTGTATTGTTTTGCATAGCAACAATCACGTGGTATGTTGTAGAGAAGGGTTACTTTGATAGATATAGCAACATTCCATTTATGTATGTAGTAATACTTGCTATTACTATTCCGCATTATCTGAGGTTGTACAAAAGAAGCAGGGAAAGTAACTTTTATACATTACTTAATTGGTTTGGAGCTATTTCAATCACAATAACACTAGGCGCGTTTGCCGGTAAAGGATCTAATTTTTCTGAGTGGATATTTCTGCTCTATTGTATTCTTTTTTGTATCTGGTATGTTGTAGGGCGTCTGTCTTTTTTCGAATCTCAAAAAATATTTACAAATCCTTTTTTAGTGATTGGCACTTTAGGTATCATCATAACATTACTTACCTGGAGCTTTAGTTTTCTCTGGAAAGAATATCACCTGCCGCCGGCCAGGGAAATAGTTAGCTTTCCATTATTTTATCTTATTGCTGCGGGGTTAGTCGTTGTTTCATTTATGATATGGAAGACAGATCGTTTTCAAATCCAAAAGCTTATTGATCCTATGGGTTATAGCTTTGCAGTTTTGTTATTGCTGATGCTTTTCTTTTATAAAGTTCCATCGATTGCGGTATTCATCATAAACGCATGGACGATTTTTATCGCTGTCTTTTTTATCCGCAAAGGATCTGCTAAAAATCACTTGGGCATAGTAAATTTTGGACTGATAATTATAGCGGCGCTTGCGGTCTGCAGGTTCTTCGATGACCGGATTCCTTTTGTGTGGCGTGGTGTTTTTTTCCTGGTCACAGGTGCCACCTTTTTTGCGGCTAATTATTTGTTGTTGCGTAGGCGGAAACTACAGGCTTTTGTAAAAGGAATATAAAAAACAATAACATAAAAGATTGTATCAACCTGAATTATACATTTTCAGTTTACATAATAGAGAGTCAGGATTTACCGGATATTTAATACAGAACCATTGCTTAAAAATCACCCCTGAACCATTTGCGAAGCAACGATCTGGTTGTTTTCCGTATCAACCATTACCACGTTATATACCGGTGCGCCTTCGTATGGCTCAGCAACGGAAACTACTCTTCCCCCGTTTTCAGCAATTTTATCAATTACTTCTTTATAATCATCCACTTCAATAATTAAGGTCGTTTCTTTCAGTTCCGTTTTGTTTCCGAAGGAACACAACGCTATTTTACCATGCCCACTATCAAGATTTGACCAGAATGCAGACTTTTGCAATGTTATAAAACCAAATGTTCTTTCATAGAACAGGATAGCCCTGTCCATATCCTGAATCAAAAGCATGTGCATAACGCCGATTACTTTCATTTTAATTTGTCTTATGGTGAAAATTATTTGAAGATAGACTTTCTTAAAGTCTAGGTTTAAATAACGGTGGCAATCGAGTGTATCTTCTGTCTGGCCGGAATCTTACCTATTGTCTTGATAAATAAATGTAAGTGTCTTCTCAATAATAGCAAAAACATGTTTTTCCCACTATCCGCTTTCAGCTATAGCTGGCTTTATCTGTTTGTTTCTTTTCAATGATATCTTTTGGATTAGCTTTAAAGTAAATTAACAGGTATTCTTTTCTATAAAATTATTTGTACTCAATCTTTAAAACCAGCGTCGAATGCTTAAAGTATTTATATGGCCGGGGTTCTTATTACTAATACTGGCACAATGGCTGGTACCGATGCAGATGATCTGGAAAAAAGATAAGGTACTTGATAATGGGACATCTTACAAATTTCAAACAGCGCCGGTAGACCCGGGCGACCCATTCATCGGAAAATATATCATGCTGAATTTTAAAGAGAACTCTTTTAAACTAAAGGACACAAAAAAGTTGTCTTATAACAGCAGCGTATATGTTAGTTTCTCCGCTGACAAAAATGGCTTTGCAAAAATAAAGTCCATCGACATAAGCAAACCTCAGAACACCGACTTTCTTGAAACAACCATCAATTACATCAGTGCTGAAAAAGACAGCTCCGCAATTTTTATCAACTATCCTTTCTCTAAATTTTATATGGAAGAAAGTAAAGCTCCCAAGGCGGAGAAAATATATGGGGAAAGAAATTCAGATCACTCTTTAAAAGTTTACGCACTAGTAAAAATTTATAATGGTGATGCGGTGATAAAAAATGTTTTTATCAATGACAGCCTGATAACAGATGTTATCAATGCCCGCAACAAAGTCAGGTGAAAGAATCCTGAACATCTTTTATGACCGATGCGGCTTTCTGAAGTGTTTGCTCCATATCGGTTGTGGTATGCATAGGTGTATATAAAGCAATCTCACACTCATTCAACAAAGATTGTAAACGGTATACCAGGCCACTGTCTGCGCCTTTAAGCTGAATCCTGCTAATCATATTGTATTTGTTAAGTTCCGTGGGTGGGACATTCATTTTCTCGGCCATAATTTTCCAGACAGACCGGTTTATCTCTTTATAAAAGTCATTGCTGCTGGCTTGTAATAATTGCTGGCGGGCTCCTTCCAACGGATCTGTTTCAGCATCAACAGGCTCCATGATTAAAAGCGGCGCCTGGGTAACCATAGAAATTTTTTTAGCTTGTTGAGAACGGAATTTCTTCCACTGGAACACTGCCAGAACGCTCGCTAAAAGTATAGTCAATATTCCAATCAGGATATTTACATCAGCAGCATCAAACCAGTTACTCCCTTCAGTTGACTTTCTATTCAAACTGCTAAAAAGTTGATTGCCTTTTTTCTTAACGGCAGGGGTAACATGAATCGGGAAAGAATCTGATCGCAATGTTTTATATGCATTTTCAGCCGGATTAAAATACGAAAATACTATTGCCGGAAGCTGGTAATTTCCGGTATCCCTGGCAACGAAGTTATATGTAAAAGTTTTTGATCCGCTAAGCGGATAAATTGACTTGTCAATCTTCTCTTTCGTCACCGGGTCGAATGCTTCCATACTATCGGGAAGCGTTAACGTTGGGGGGTTGATTACCGTTAAATTGCCTGCTCCGTTTATCGTTAACAGTAGCGCAATTTGTTCACCGGCTGCCACCGTTTTATTTTTGCACGTTGCCACCATAGTGAATTTTCCGACGGCTCCGTTAAAGCTCGCTGGCTTATTGGTAACGGGCAAGGGTTTCACAGTGATGGTAACAGGTTTGCTTGACAGGGTAAAAGAATGCTCCTCCATCTCACCCCGTACTCCATCATTCATAAACTCATCCATTAATTGCTGCATCCGGTTACCTGAACTTTTATCTTTAATGGAGGTTTGTTTTATAAATGTCACTTTATTATCTAACTCAACCGGATCAATAATAAATGTTCCTGATTGAAGTGGGATCAGTTGCGTTTGCCTGATAAGATGAACGTTGTAAGGTCTTCCATTAATTGTTTGTACCGATGGCCGGTTAGCCTCCGGGTTAACCATATCATATACGCTAAAGCCATTTAACGATGGTCGTTTCAATACCCTCGATTCCGACTTAAGTCTTGAACACAGTTTAAACGTTGCCATAATCGGCTCTCCCTCATAACAGGTTGTTTTGTTTATATCAGCTTTTACAAATAAATTCTTTTTGATTTTATCTGCAACGCTTTCTCCAGGTCTCAAAGTATATTCTTCCTCCACCGTAGGCCGTTCTTCCGGAAACACGGGCGACATTCCCGGAAAAAGACTATTATTATTTGACTTATTATTGTTGCCTGAAGCGCCTTCACTTTGAACGTTGATCGTTATAGCCTCCGAGCGCATCGTTTTTCCATCCGCGATAGCAACACCTCCCGGAATTATAATCTTTCCTTTTATAAGTGGTTGCAGAATAAAGGAAACAGACTTGTATTGAGACATTGCGCCATTCACATAAGTCATTCCATTAGATTGCATCGGACCCTGTATCAAACGTAAGTTTTTAAAAGAAGGAGATTCTAATTTTTCTACAGACTTTGCATTCTCGATAGTATACTCAACCTGGATATAATCGTTTATACCAGGTTGCCTCTCATTTACAACAGTAGAAAACTTTACCTGTGCTATCGTGAAAACAGTAAATGATAATGCAATAACTGTTGTCAAAAAATGCTGTAAATATTTGCCGGGCGATTTAAAATTTATAGGCATAAACACTTCCAATAATTACCACTAATACAAATATAGAATTTGCTGTCTTTTATAATATTTAAATGTCAGTTAAATAAGGAAACTTGAAGTCAGAATATGTCTTCCCCGTACCTCATTACCTCACACCTCATTACTCAATACCCCTTACAGATCCCCGAGCTGCGGCCTCACAATAATATCTTCCACTACAGCCTGGGGAGATAAAGATGCAGCGGTATATATCAATGCGGCGATGTCATCCGCCGCCATAATGCGTTGTGGCGAAATATCACTTCCCTTCCATGAATCTGTATATACTGCTCCCGGCAAAACAGCTGTTACTTTGATGCCATAAGGTTTCATTTCTTCTCTCAAATTTTTGGAGAAGCCCAGCAAAGCAAATTTGCTGATGCTATACGCGCCACCGTTTTTATACGCGTTGAGAGAAGCGATTGAACAGATATTAAATATATGTCCTGTCTTATTCCCCATCATACCCGGAAGCAAAACCCTGGTCAGGTGATAGGCGCTGCAAAGGTTTGCCGCCAGCATATTTTCCAGCAGGCCTTCCTCTTCATTATATATACTTCCGGGCTGAAACTGACCTGCATTGTTTATCAATATATCAACCTTGCCTCCAGGCATTTTAGCGGCCTGGCTCTGTGCCCAGTTACCAAAATCTTTTGTTAACGATTTTTTACTCAGGTCTGTAGCCAGGCATTTAATGATAGAACCTGGAAATTTTAGTAATAATTCTTCCATCGCCTTATACAATTGCACTTCGTTTCTTGCGCATAATATCAAATTGTGGTTATTAGCAGCAAACTTTTCAGCCATCGCCAAACCCATACCTTTACTGGCACCTGTAATAATAACATTCATAATTATGTATTGAATTGTAACGCTGGCTATCGTCTGTCAGGTTTATAAAAATTCATCTGCGTGGCTCGCAAAATTCATCCTCAAAAGATCAGTCAGTCTAAGCAATTTACACTTTGTAACTTTGATTGTATTCCTTTATAATTAACCGGTTAAACAAAAACATTTTATCTTTGTTTGAACCTCATAGATGCCGTTAAATACTCATTGCTTCAGTCCTGCCTTTTATATTAATATACATGAAATACAAAGACCTGTTTTTTGACCTTGATCATACTCTATGGGATTTCGATGCCAATAGCAGGTTGACGCTTCTTGAACTTTATGTAAGTTTTGAGCTGGAAAAGAAAGGTGTGGATAATTTTGATCGCTTTCATAAAAACTACCTGGTAAATAACGACAACCTCTGGGCGCGCTACAGGAACGGCTTAATTAAAGTAGATGAATTAAGATGGAAACGTATGTGGCTTACACTCATTGATTTTAAAATTGGTGATGAACCCCTCGCGAGATCGATGGGCGATCAGTTTCTGGACTTATTGCCTTTTCGTACAATCGTATTTCCGCACACTATTGAAGTATTGCAATTTCTGACTGACAAAAGCTACCGGCTCCATCTTATTACCAATGGTTTTGAAGCTACCCAGCATCAAAAATTAAAAAACGCCGGACTGGATAAATTTTTTATTGAAGTAATTACTTCGGAAGCCAGCAATAGCCTCAAACCGCATAAGGAGATTTTTGAGTATGCGTTTAATAAAACCAAGTCTCGTTACCATGAATCTGTTATGATAGGCGACAGCATCGAAGCAGATATTCAGGGTGCTATCAATGCCGGCATTGACCAGGTCTATGTTAATCACCTGAACATTGAACCTGCTATTCACCCCACCTATACTGTTTATTCCTTAAAAGAACTGGAAGCCATTTTCTAATATCTGATGGTGTACCTGATGGAAATATATTTATAAAGAAGCTATTACTGTTAAGCCGCCCCTGACAACCTGGTTAAGTTCTACAAGCACTTTAGTTCCAACCGGCAAAAGCAGGTCTACCCTGCTTCCGAATTTTATGAATCCCATCTCTGCGGCCTGCTCTACCTGCTGGCCTACCTGGAGGTAATTTACAATGCGTTTTGCTACGGCGCCAGCTATTTGTTTAATCATTACCTCACCACTTTCATTCCTGATTACTACACTATGCCGCTCATTTTCCGTAGATGATTTGGGATGCCATGCTACAAGATACTTTCCTTTATGATATTTACTGTACACTACCTGTCCGCTCACTGCATTCCTATTTACATGAATATTCGCAGGACTCATAAAGATTGATATCTGAAGGCGCTTCTCTTTAAAATACTCATCATCAAAAGTGTCTTCGATAACAACAACTTTACCATCACAGGGAGAAATAATTTTTCCGCCATCTATATTTAATACTCTCCTGGGAATTCTAAAAAAGGAGATCACAAATAATAGCAATACGAAAGTCATAATGAAGATTATCCAACTTATAACCGGCGAAGAAAAACTGATATAAGTGAACGAAGTCAGGTTAATGATTGCAAATGCAATAAAACAGATTACAATCGTTTTGTAGCCTTCTTTATGAATCGTCATTAGAAAATATTAATCGTTAAAATTAGGCAATGGAACGTGAGGGGCAAAATAAAGGTAAGTGTTATTGAAACAACCGACCAAGGTATCATTCAGTCTATCGAAGATTATGCTTAAGATTTTTTAATGATGACAAACAGGATATATTCTACAAAACTTTTATTTTAAGCGCATCTATTTCATAAGTTAGATTATTAAAAATTTCTTCAACGCTTCCTTCTCCTTTTACGTAGACTACTTTTCTAAACCTATCATAGTATTCTGCAACCACCGAAGTTTTTTTGTGGTACTCAATTATCCTTGCCCTGACCACTTCTTCATTCAGGTCGTCGCTGCGACCGGAAGTTATACCGCGGTGTAAAAGTCGTTTGACCAATTGTTCTTCACTCACTTTTAAAGCTAACACTACGTTAATTGATGTTTGATGCTGCAGTAATAATTTGTCCAATGCCATCGCCTGCGCTTCTGTACGGGGGAATCCATCAAATAAAAACCCATTGCTATTACTGTTTGCTTTTAACGCTTCACTGATCATACCGATCACCACCTCATCCGGAACCAGCTCACCTTTATCCATAATTTTTTTAGCCTCTAATCCTAACAACGTTTGTTTTTGAATTTCACTACGCAGGAGATCTCCTGTTGAGAGATGTTTTAGGTTATACTTAAACACCAACTTCTCAGACTGAGTGCCTTTTCCACTACCCGGAGGACCAAATAATATAAAGTTAAACATAGTGATAATTATCCTTAAGATGAACTAATTAAATGACATCATATTCTCCTATATGATAACACTTACAGGTAAATTTATTTTATAATGGTAAATATAATGGAACAACAACAATATTTGAGATGCCTGATAGATTAGTTACGAAAAATCAGATTAAAAATTTGATTATAAGTTTTTATGTATGACCATTGATCAGGTCTTAATTTCATATAAAAATCCCGTATAATTAAAAAGGGTTTATTAGCGGTAGACCCGAATTGTATTCTTTTTAATTTAGTATTGCAAAGCAGCAGGCTAATAAAAGTTACATAGCATGAATAAAAGTCTTGCAGGCTGATATAGTAAGCGTTTGATTTAATACAATTTTGCCCAAAATATTAGCTAAAGTTTACTAAAATCATTAGTGTGTATAAATAAAAGCTACTAACTTTGCCCATTCAATAATTTTGAACAAATATTATAGCTATGTCAAATGCAGAAAAACTCAAGGCACTAAAACTTACAATTGATAAGATTGATAAAGACTTTGGTAAGGGAAGTGTTATGATGATGAACGAGCGCTCCCAGGAGCCGCAGGAGGTTATTTCAACCGGTTCAATTGGACTGGATGTTGCATTGGGAATTGGAGGATTACCTAAAGGACGGGTAGTAGAAATTTATGGTCCGGAATCCTCCGGAAAAACAACGCTGGCTATTCATGTTATTGCCGAAGCACAGAAAAAAGGTGGTATGTGCGCGATCATTGATGCCGAACATGCATTTGACAGCGCCTATGCCCGCAAACTCGGTGTTGATGTTGATAATCTTTTAATTTCTCAGCCCGATTATGGAGAACAGGGACTGGAGATAGCTGACCGGTTGATTCTTTCAGGTGCGATTGATGTAGTAGTAATAGACTCGGTAGCAGCACTTGTGCCAAAGGGTGAACTGGAAGGAGAAATGGGAGATTCTAAAATGGGTCTGCAAGCCAGACTAATGAGCCAGGCGCTAAGAAAGCTTACGGCAACAATCAGTAAAACCAATACCATCTGTATCTTTATAAACCAGCTACGGGAAAAGATAGGTGTCATGTTCGGAAATCCTGAAACCACTACGGGCGGTAACGCTTTAAAATTCTATGCTTCCGTACGGCTTGATATCCGCCGTATGGCACAAATTAAGGATGGTGAAGAAGCAGTTGGTAACAGGGTGAAAGTTAAAGTGGTCAAGAATAAGGTGGCACCTCCGTTCAGACAGGCTGAATTTGATATCATTTATGGAGAAGGAATCAGTAAGATGGGTGAGATAATTGATATGGGTGTTGAACTGGGCGTTATTCAAAAGAGTGGAAGCTGGTTCAGCTATGATACCACTAAATTAGGGCAGGGGAGAGAATCAGTTAAGCAATTAATACAGGACAATCCCGAATTAGCTGCTGAACTGGAAAAAAAGATCAGAACTAAAATCAGTGAAACGGCATTAGCGGCAGCAGCTGTTTAGTGTAGGTTTTAAAACTTATAATTTCATGATCTTTTAGTCCCGACCAGGTGAACATTAAAGTTTATTTAAATACAATTAAATGTATTAACCTGTAGATGGGTTAGTAAACACAAACGGCTTTCATAATGAAAGCCGTTTTTTATTATTTAAACCAAATATCATTTGTGCTTGAGTGTGTCGCGCTTTGCTACTATACATCAATAACAACAGGAATATCAATTTTACATTATCTATATCAAGAGATCGATGAAATGGGCGATTTACTAATCAGGGGCAACATATAATAAAAAAGGGGTCAGAATAGAAATTCAACCCCGTTTTAAAATCCAATATCCTATGAAAAACCGTTACAATATTAATTACTAAAAATGGATAATACAATATTTTTCGCAATTTGAGTATTTATACGCAAATAATCTTATAATTAATTTTTCACCAGTTTTTTGATAATAAACTGGTTTGATTCTTCCTGAAAAATAGTTATTATATAAACGTTTTTCTCCAGGCAGGATACGTCTATTATCTGCATGCCGGGCTTAAGGTGCTGTATAATTCTTGGTTTACCAATTATATCAGTAATTCGTAATGCTACAGGGTATTTAGATCTTATCATTAATAATTTATCAACCGGGTTTGGATAAAATTTGCAAAAGACACTGTCTGCAATACCTGCAACGATTGTATTTGAATAAAGGCTCTTGTCCTCTGATGGCTGCATTTTTATCCTGTAATAATTCCTTGTCATAGCAAGACTTTCGTCTGTAAATTCAAAATTCATTTCCCAGGCTTTGGCTTTTATGGCCCCGATAACTTCAAAATCTTTTGAATTGATACTTCGTTCAATAATATAAAAGCCGCTTTTCCCGGTAGCGCTCCATTGTAACAATATTTTACCGCTAATCATACTCGCTTTTACTGTAATAACCATGACACGTGAAATTGAATCTTCCGGTATTAGTGTACTGATCATCGCTTCCTGTGCAGGTGAAGAAATGTAAGTAACCAGTAGAAAAAATAACCGGCAAATGGATTTCATCGTATGAACAATAAAGTAAAGTTGTAAGCAATCAATTGAGCTTTTAATAACGCAGCAAATCAATTATCGCATTCATTCCATTTGTTAGATAATTGATAAAGTGGTTACGGTTCCATTCATAAAGGCTTTACCAACGGAGGTAACAAAAATTAAATAAAAGAACGATGCTTTTGGCACCTGATCATATAAAGGGATTTCCATTGCTTAATAATAATTTTAAGTAAATTACCATTGACAATAAAAGCATACCTACTTTGAAAATAAAATTTCGCAATGGTCTACGTGTAATTGTATGGATTATTGCCATTTTTATTGGGATGTGGCTTATTGTCTGGGGCTATGTTATCATTAATAAAAAGAGCCTGCTCTCGAAAGTCAATGCCGAATTAACCACGAAGGTTAGAGGCGAAATTAGTATAGGCGATATTGAACCAAGCCTGTTAAGTACCTTTCCAAATATTTCCATACGTCTCTCCCAGGTTGTTGTTAGAGACTCATTGTGGAAATTTCACCACCATGACTTGTTTAATGCTGACAGAGTTTTTATTAGATTTAGACTATTAAGCCTTTTTACCGGCAGTCCCGATATAAGCAAAGTAATTATTGATAATGGCGCCATCTTTATCTTCAGTGATACTGCTGGTTATTCAAATGAATACCTCTTTCAATCGAAGAAAACTACAGAAAATAATAAGTCCACTTCAAAATTAAGTATACCCGATATCGAGATGAAGAAGGTGCTGCTCACAGTGGATTTAAAAGACAGAAAAAAGCTATATGATTTTAATATCTCCCAGCTTAATTGTTACATCAGACAAATTGAAAATTCGCTTTCCTTAAATGTAAAGACAGACCTGGTAGTTAAAAGTCTTGCGTTCAATACAGAAAGAGGAAGTTTTATAAAAGAAAAACCTGTTAGAGGCAAGTTCAATTTAAAGGTCGATCTTACCCGGAAGAAATTGGCCTTCAATAACATCGAACTTAAAATAGATGATCACCCGTTTAGTATAACCGGAATGTTTGATTTTACTTCCGTCCCGCTATTGTACTATTTTGATATAAAGACCAGCAATATACTATTCAAAAATGCTACTTCCCTTGTGACTGATAAAATACGGCTACGCCTGGACAGCTTTACCGTAGAAAATTCAATCGATATATCAGCTGTAATCGATGGAAGATCGCTTCCTAATAACACGCCGGTAGTTGATATCGATGTAAAATTTAAAAACAACAATGTTACTATTCCAATCGGTAGGTTTGATGACGCTTCCTTTACGGGGCATTTTAATAATAAAGTAGTAAAATCGGAAGGTTGTTCCGATGATAACTCCGGGTTATATTTTACGGGCTGCACTGCAAAATGGGAAAACCTTGCTGTAAGATCAGATTCGGTAAAAATTATCAACCTGAAGCATCCTGTAATGGATTGCGATATTCACGCCGCATTTGAACTATCAGCACTTAATGAACTACTCGGTACAAATAATATAGCGTTTGTGAGTGGCAGCTGTAACGCTGATGCCAGGTATCATGGGATTGTTATGAAGGCTGATACTGCATCAGTCGGTATATTTGGCAACATTAATCTGCAGCAGGCTTCCATAAGGTACGTTCCCCGTAATTTACTATTTACCGATTGCAGTGGAAGCCTCGTTTTCGACGACAAGGATTTTTTTGTTAAACAATTAAAAACACATATCGGGAACAGTAATTTAATTATGAATGGCGCTGTAAAAAATTTAACCTCCCTAATAGATAAAAGTCCTGAGAAATTAACCCTGAAATGGAGTATCACTTCACCAAAAATTGTCTTGAGTGATTTTATGTCCTTTCTTAACAAAAGATCAACGGCTGCACCTAAGAAAGCTTCAGCGAAAAAGATAGTAAAGCTTGCTAACCAGGTTGATAAATTATTGAACGATTGCAGTGTAGAGTTACAAGTGAACGCTGACCGGTTGATTTATAAAAAATTCAATGCTGATAAAGTGGCCGCCAACCTTCAGTTAACCGACAAAATGGTAATCCTTAAAAATGTATTGGTTGAACACGCCGGTGGTACACTTGCTTTGAATGGATCTTTAACAGAAGACATCAATCAAAACCAGATCAAAATAAATTCAAATATGGTCAATGTAGATGTTACCAAAGTTTTTACCGCATTTGATAATTTTGGACAAGATGGAATTATTGATAAAAATTTAAAAGGACGGTTGACGGCAAATATTGCCATCACCGGTTCAATTAATAGTAAAGCTGAAATCGATCAGGATAATTTGAAAGGTGAAATTGATTTGCATCTTAAAGACGGAGCGCTTATAAATTTTGATCCGGTAAAAAAAATCTCTCAAACCGCCTTCAAGAACCGGGATTTTTCTGACATACACTTTGCAGATTTAACGAACAAATTAGAAATCAACGGCACAAAAATTAAAGTTAACCGGATGGAAATTCAATCAACAGTGCTGACTATGTTTGTTGAAGGGACTTATGATGTCAGGAAGGGCTCTGATTTCGGAATACAGATCCCTTTAAGCAACCTGGCAAAAAGAGGCGCTGATTTTGAACCTAGGAACAAAGGTGTCAACAGTAAAACAGGGATGAGTATTAATTTACGGGCCAGAACAGGGGAAGATGGAAAAGTGAAAGTTTCCTGGGATCCTTTTAAAAATGCATTAAAAAAGAAAAATAAACTCATCCGTAAAGATAATTTTTCAGCAGATTCAACAGAGATTAAAAAATAAGCATCCAGGTATCTTCCAGGCAATTTAATACTCTCAATATACGGGCGAATAATCACCGGTACATAGAAAGAAGCTACAATGTCAAATGCTTTTTATAATAGACAGATCGGCAACATAATAATAATTAGTTTTGCAGGTTTCAATTATTAGAGCATGGCATTCAAAATACATTCACCTTATACGCCGGCAGGAGATCAGCCCCAGGCAATTCAACAGCTTACTCAGGGGATACTGGAAGGAGAAAAATACCAGACACTGCTGGGTGTAACCGGTTCAGGAAAAACATTTACTATAGCCAACGTCATCCAAAACCTGCAACGGCCCACACTGGTGCTTACACATAATAAAACACTTGTCGCTCAGTTATACGGTGAGTTTAAGCAATTTTTTCCTGATAACGCGGTAGGATATTTTGTAAGTTATTACGATTATTACCAACCGGAAGCTTATATGCCAGTTAGCGACACCTATATCGAAAAAGATCTTTCCATTAATGAAGAGCTGGATAAACTACGGCTTCATGCCACCACTCAATTATTAAGCGGCAGGCGCGATATTATAGTAGTAGCCAGTGTAAGTTGCATTTATGGTATTGGCAATCCCGTTCAGTTTGAAAACGGTATCACCCGTGTGGAGCAGGGGCAGGTAATGTCGCGCCAGGGATTTCTGCATGGCCTGGTCAATGCTTTGTATTCACGCACCCAGGGTGATTTCGCCCGCGGCAGTTTCCGGGTAAAAGGCGATACTGTCGACATCAACCTTCCTTATGTTGACCACGGTTTGCGGGTAACTTTTTTTGGTGATGAAATTGAAAGTATCGAAACCCTGGAACTATCTACCGGCAAGCGTATCAGTAAAGTTGAGAGTGCCGCCATCTTTCCTGCCAATTTATACCTTGCCCCAAAAGATATGCTGCACCAGGTGCTGAATGAAATCCAGGACGAATGCGCAGCGCAGGTAACTTATTTTAAGAGTACCGGAAAGTATATTGAAGCCCAACGTTTAAGTGAACGTGTTAATTACGATATTGAAATGATCCGTGAACTTGGCTATTGCAACGGTGTTGAAAACTATTCACGATTTTTTGATCGCCGGGTGCCAGGCACAAGGCCTTTCTGTTTGCTGGATTATTTTCCAAAGGATTTTTTATGCGTGATAGATGAAAGCCACCAGACTATTCCCCAGGTAAGCGGGATGTATGGCGGCGACAGGAGCCGCAAACTCATATTAGTCGATTATGGCTTCCGCCTGCCAAGTGCACTGGATAATCGTCCGTTGAATTTTCATGAGTTCGAGGGGATGCTACACCAGACTATCTACGTATCCGCTACACCGGGAGAATTTGAACTTGACAAAACAGGCGGTGTGGTAGTAGAGCAGGTTGTTCGTCCAACAGGCCTACTGGAACCGCCTATTGAAATCCGCCCCAGTGTAAACCAGGTAGATGACCTGCTTGATGAAATAGATAAGCGCATCACCAAAGGCGACAGGGTGCTGGTAACAACTCTTACCAAACGCATGGCGGAGGAAATGGATAAATACCTGGCCCGCATTAATATAAAATCCAAATACATACACAGTGAGGTTGATACCCTCGAAAGAGTAGAAATCCTTCGTCAGCTAAGGCTAGGGGAGATAGATGTGCTGGTAGGAGTGAACCTGCTTAGAGAGGGTCTTGATCTTCCGGAAGTTTCACTTGTGGCAATTCTGGACGCTGATAAAGAAGGCTTTTTGCGTAATGAAAGATCCTTAACCCAAACTGCCGGCCGCGCCGCGAGGAATGTGGATGGACTGGTAATCTTCTACGCCGATAAAATGACGGAAAGCATGCAGAAGACAATTGATGAAACAAACCGCCGCCGCGAGAAACAGGTTGCTTTCAACATCGAGCATGGTATCACTCCTAAGACAATTACAAGAAGTAAGGAACATGTTTTTGCACAAACATCCGTACTCGAAATAAAAGGATATAACGCAGACTCCCCTCTTGCCACAAGTGGTGAAGTAAATGTTGCCGCTGAAGACCAGGAAACTTATCAAACCATTCCCCAAATGCAAAAAGCCATTACAAGAGTTAAAAGAGAAATGGAGCAGGCAGCTAAAGACCTTGATTTCATGGAAGCAGCGAGGTTAAGAGATGAAATGTTTAAAATGCAGAAGACACTGGAAGCGATGAAGAAATAGAAAAAGCAGGATCATGTATGGGGTATGAGGTTATCAGATATGAATATCCGGTTGGCGCGGGCCATAACTACGGAGGCCTGGAGACAGGGAGGAATACATGGTCAATATAATAATCAGAAACCGTGTTTCTCTGTGCCTCCGCGACTCAACTGCCTCATACCTTTTATATCACTTCTTTTTCCATTGAAGTATTCGATTGCCGCGCGCCACATCAACAGGTTAATACCTTTTAAAATTTGCAATTCATTTGTTCTTAAGATCAAATTTTAGGTTATAGATCCAGACACCAATGTTTTCCATGAAGAAGCATTGGTGCACTTGCGCCTGACTTGGCCCGTATGATTAAATGGTTTCTAAAAACTTCACGGGTTGATCCTTCTCCTTCTTTTTGCTAACTTCGTAATATGGAGAAAAAACTATTTTTACTGGATGCACTGGCATTAATTTATCGTGCTTATTATGCCCTCATCCGTAATCCCAGGCTCACCTCGAAAGGCCGTAATACCAACGCCCAGTTTGGATTTACCAATACCCTTATCGATCTCATCAACAAAGAAAAGCCCACTCACCTGGCAGTGGCTTTCGATACCAATGCCCCCACGGAAAGACATACCGACTTTTCAGCGTACAAGGCAAACAGGCAGGAAGCTCCTGAAGACTTGCGCGATTCACTGGAAGATATAAAAAAGATTATCCGCGGATTCAATCTTCCTGTCATTGAGTGCGATGGTTTTGAAGCTGATGATGTAATAGGAGGCCTGGCCCAGCAGGCTGAAAAACTAGGCTACGAAGTGTTTATGGTAACTCCGGATAAAGACTTCGGTCAGCTGGTAACAGATAAAATAAAAATATACAAACCGGGCTACCAGGGTAATAAGGAAGAAATTCTTGGAGCCGAAGAAGTCTGCGCAAAATGGAATATAAAAGATGTATCGCAGGTTATAGATATTTTAGGATTGATGGGTGACACTATTGATAATATTCCCGGCATCCCGGGTATCGGAGAAAAAACCGCTTCTAAACTATTGGCAGAATATGGTACACTGGAAAATGTGATCGCTAACGCTGACAATATCAAAGGATCAGTAGGCGAGAAAATCAGGGCCGGTAAAGAACTTGCTATCATGAGTAAAAAGCTTGCGACTATTGTAACGCATGCGCCCTGCGAGTTTCATGAAGAAGATTTCAGGATTAAAGATTATAACAATAAAGTGCTTCAGGAACTATTTATTGAACTGGAATTTAAGGCACTTGGAAAAAGAGTGCTTGGAGAAAATTTCAACGTTTATGCTGGCACTCCCGAGACTGTTCAAAGCGATTTGTTTAGTGATCCTGTTACAGAGAAACCAAAAGTTTTTATACCCCCGGTAGAAGAGGAAGAGTCAAAAGATAGCGCCGGTTACAATGCACAACACAATGCCGGCAATACAGCACACGCCTACTTCGCTATCCGGGGAGAAGCTGCGATACAGGAGTTGATTCAAAAATTAAGGCTACAAACCGAAATCTCATTTGATACGGAAACGACCGGTATCGATGCTAATAATGCTGAGCTGGTAGGACTTAGCTTTTCGTTTATTGCAGGAGAGGGATATTATGTGCCTTGTCCGCCTGACAGGGAAGAGACTTATAATATCCTGAATTGTTTTGAAGCACTTTTTGCAGACCCTTCTAAAACCTGGATTGGTCAGAATATTAAATATGATCTGCTTGTAATGAAATGGTATGGTGTTGAACTTAAAGGAAATCTTTTTGATACCATGGTGGCGCATTATGTGATAGAACCTGAAGGGCGCAGGAACATGGACCTGTTGAGCGCACAATACCTAAGCTATGAGCCTATTCATATCGAAGAATTAATTGGCAAAAAAGGCAAGGGCCAGGGTAATATGAGAGACGTGGAACTGGACAAAATAAAAGAATATGCTGCGGAAGATGCAGATATCACTTTACAATTAAAAAATACTTTCAGTCCACTGCTGGCATCAAGAGGTGTTGAGAAAGTTTTTAAAGAGGTTGAAAGCCCGCTGGTTAAGGTATTGACTGACATTGAATTTGAAGGTGTAAGAGTTGATATGGATTTTCTGAATACCTATTCAAAAGAATTGGAAATTGAAGCCAAACGATTTGAAGAAAGCGTTTACACCCAGGCGGGAGTACGGTTCAACCTATCTTCTCCAAGGCAGCTGGGAGAAGTTTTGTTTGAAAAACTAAAACTTGATCCTAAGGCAAAGGTTACAAAGAGCGGTCAGTATGCAACCGGGGAAGATGTACTTAAAAAACTGGCGCATCAAAATAAAATCGTTGACGATATTCTTGGTTACAGGCAACTAACAAAGCTTAAGTCTACCTATATTGACGCGCTTCCGCAGATTGTTAATTATAAAACGGGAAGAGTTCATACCAGTTACGGGCAAACGATCGCGGTAACGGGAAGGTTGAGCAGTAATAATCCTAACCTGCAGAATATTCCTATAAGAACGGAAAGAGGAAGAGAGATAAGAAAAGCTTTTATTCCAAGAGACAGCGATCACTTACTCGTAAGCGCCGACTACTCGCAGATCGAGCTCCGCATTGTTGCAGCTATCAGCGCTGATCCGAATATGTGCGAAGCCTTTAAACAGCGTAAAGATATTCATACCGCCACCGCAGCAAAGGTTTTTAATGTAGAAGAAAGTGCTGTAACCAAAGAGATGCGCTACAAAGCAAAGAGCGTCAACTTCGGAATCATTTATGGACAGGGTGCTTTCGGGCTTGCAGAGAACCTGGGCATTTCAAGAGGAGAGGCTAAAGATATTATTGACAATTATAAAAAGCAGTTCCCTAACATCCAGAAATATATGGATGACACCATCAACTTTGCGAGAGAACACGGTTATGTACAAACGCTGATGGGAAGAAAGCGCTGGCTGAAAGATATCAACTCACATAATTTCACGGTGAGGGGTTATGCAGAACGAAATGCTATTAACTCACCGATACAAGGCACTGCTGCCGACATGATAAAACTCGCGATGATAAAAATTCACCAGAAGTTTAAAGACAGCAATTTTAAATCAAAAATGTTATTGCAGGTTCATGATGAATTGGTCTTCGACGCGCATAAAGAAGAAGTGGAGGTCATTAAACCTATCATCATTCACTGTATGCAAACAGCTTTACTTTTACCCAACGATGTTCCCGCCGATGCAGAAATTGGTGTGGGAGAAAACTGGCTGGAAGCGCATTAATACAATTGTTATTTTATAAAAAAATTTTTAAGTAAGAACCATTCAACAAATAATAGCAGTCAATGTAGTGGCGTCTTTTCTTCGTTCCGGGAAATTGAACGTATAAAACCATGGGTAACTATCAACAGTTTTAGTAAACCGTGTTATAACCCTATTTGAACCAGCCCTTTGGCATTCAATAAAAAATTTTTAACTTTCATCAAGCACCATAATTCGCAATGAGCAATAAACGGCATGCCCATGTACAATATTTATAAGACTTTACAGCATCATTTCGGGTACCCGGCTTTCAGACTTAACCAGGAAGAAATTATCAATACCGTTCTTTCAAAAAAAGACGCCGTAGTACTGATGCCCACAGGTGGAGGTAAATCAATCTGTTACCAGCTACCGGCTTTATTACTTGATGGTGTTACTATTGTTATCTCCCCATTGATAGCCTTGATGAAAGATCAGGTAGATGCACTTCGCGTGACTGGCGTTGCTGCTGCTTTTCTAAATTCAACTTTGAGTTCTTCCGAACAGGAAATCATATCTCAGCAGTTACTTAACAACAAGCTTAAACTCTTGTACCTGGCACCGGAGCGCCTGTTGGGAGGAAGCCTGTTTATACAATTCCTTAAACAAATTAAAGTGTCGCTCTTTGCTATTGACGAAGCACATTGCATCAGCCAGTGGGGACATGACTTTCGTCCGGATTATCTTGTTTTAGGAGCATTGAAAAAACAATTTCCGGATACACCAATAATAGCTTTGACCGCAACGGCAGATACACTTACAAAAAAAGATATCATTGCGAAACTGAACCTGGATAATTTCAGTTTATTTGAAAATAGTTTTAACAGACCCAATATCCATTATTTTGTAAAACCAAAACATGATTATTTTAATCAGCTTACCCTTTATCTGAGAGAACATCAGGACGACAGCGGCATCATCTATTGCCTCTCCAGGGTCTCGACTGAAAAACTTGCAATGGATCTTGAAGATGCAGGATTTAAAGCCGCAGCTTATCATGCCGGCTTAGAAAAAAATCTCCGTGAACAAAGGCAGGATAAATTTTTACGTGATGAAATAAAAATCATTGTAGCAACGATCGCTTTTGGTATGGGAATTAATAAGAGTAATGTGAGATTCGTAGTGCATGCCGATTTGCCTAAAAATCTTGAAGGCTATTACCAGGAAACAGGTCGTGCAGGAAGAGATGGTATCAAAAGCGATGCTATCCTGTATTACAGCGCCGGTGACGTAATGAAATTAAAAAAGTTCGCCAGCGTAGAGGGCAACCCGGAACAGACCCGCATCATGTTAAAAAAGCTGGATCAGATGGCTGCGTTTTGCGAAACACGTAGTTGCCGGAGAAGATATTTACTAAATTATTTTACCGAAGAGGCTCCCGAACATTGCGGAAGCTGCGATATATGCCTGAGTGATTTTGAAAAAGCGGATGCTACCATTGAAGCGCAAAAAATTCTAAGCGCCGTAACACGTCTGCAAGAACGTTATGGTATGAATTACATAATTGATTTCCTGAGAGGAAGCAGTGTTATAAGAGAAGACCAGCGATCTATAAAAACTTTTGGTGTTGGAAAAGATATAAGCAAAGATCAATGGCGGCGTTATATAAAAGATATGTTACAGATGGGATGCCTTGAACAATCGAAAGGTGAGTATCCTGTTCTAAGGCTCAATGAAAAAAGCCGGCGAATATTAAAAGGCGAAGAGCGCTTGCAGCTTGTAGTTTCCATAAAAGAAAAGAAAGAAGTCACTTCAAAGCAACAAGACACTGCCACGGCGTATCCTTTGTTACTGCAGGAACTGAAACAGCTTCGGGAAAATATTGCCCGCAAAGAAAATATTCCATCCTACCTTATTTTTTCCGATGTAACCCTGGTGGAATTGTCAACTTACCTTCCATTGAATCTTATTGAGCTGGCAAAAATTTCCGGTTTTGGAAATGTGAAACTAACAAAATATGGTGCGGCATTTTTAAATGCTGTAAAAATTTATTGCCGTGATTATAATCTTTCTACGCAAATGCAATTAAAAAATGCAAAGCGTCAACGCACAAAATCCGCATCGGCGAATTCTGAAACCAAACGCTATAGCTTGCAATTGTTTCGGGAAGGGAAAAAAACTGAAACGATAGCTGCCATGCGCGAGATAGCAGTAAGCACTGTAGAAAATCATCTTGCTTTTTTTGTTAGAACCGGCGAGTTGGATGTTCATGACCTGGTGCCAAAGGAAAAAGTAAATATTATTTTGAAAGAGGTTCAGGTGATGGAAGGTCTGGCCCTCGCCCCGGTAAAGCAAAAGCTTGGAGACAATATTTCTTACGGCGATCTCAGGGCTGTTATAAGTTACTGGGAATGGATGAAGGAGGCGGGAATCGAGATTTAGTTGAGCTCATGATCTGGTTTGCTATTAGCTGTCAGCGATCAGCTCACAGCCGTTAGCTGTTGGAAAACTTATTACTTATAGACTGATGATTTATTTCTCATAAGATTAACGCTATAAATTTTAACCAATCCCAGGGCTATCATAGCAGGTGTATATTGTGTTCTTGGCATAATGTGTTACGAATATTTCTTAAGATTACTGAAAGCTTAAGGCAGGTAGCTTTCATTCGTCGGTTCGTGCTTGATACAAACACTAAATGCTCCAGACCGCCACCTCAATTTTGTCTCAAAAAAACGTCCTCAACTACAGAAGTGTAGCCGCAAAACTGCTATCAGCTTTTAGCAATTTTGAAATAGGTTATTTATCAGGCATAAATTTTTCTGATTATTAAGTGATAACATTGAATTTTTTTTATCTATGACCAGCGACCAAATCATAAAACAGTTTATCGATGGAATGCTTCAGACCAGCTTGCTGGAATACATAGCGGTTTTTTTTGGTATCGCCAGCGTTTGGTATTCAAAGAAAGAAGACATCCTGGTTTATCCTGTGGGACTCGTAAGCACTATCATATATACTTACCTCAGCTTAAACGGTCACTTGTTCGGGGAAGCAAGTGTAAATGTTTTTTATACAGTCATGAGTATTTATGGTTGGATATTATGGACGCGAAAAGACACGCAGCAACATCTTCTTATAATGATCTCCCGGTCTTCGTTGCGGGAATGGACCTTTCAACTCTCCTTTTTTGCCGTGATGTATGGAGTTATTTTTATATCGTTAAACTTACTTAAAACATATTTTGCTCCCGGCGCTATACCCTGGGCTGATGCACTGGCTTCCGCCACAGCTTATACCGGCATGTGGCTGATGGCAAAAAAGAAACTGGAGAGCTGGTATTGGTGGATAGCTACCAACACGGCTTCCATACCTTTATACTTCGTAAAAGGGTATGTTTTTACCAGCGTCTTTTATTTTGTTTTACTGATCATGGCTTTCTGGGGATTAGCAGCGTGGAGAAAGAAACTGGTAGACGTTTCTTTGCTCCTTTGAAATTACCATCGGATAATTTATCAGCTGCATTGAAAAAGAACAGGTAATATCTTAAGTAGGAAACATTAAATAATCAATGAAAAAAATTGTTATCATAGGTCCTGAATCTACTGGTAAGAGTACCCTGGCAATGGAACTGGCTCAACAGTATAACGCTGACTGGGTAGAAGAGTATGCACGCAGGTATCTCCTTACGAATGGCACAAGTTACAGCTATGATGATTTACTTACTATTGCCAGAGGTCAGCTGATGTTGGAAGAAGAGATTGCAACAAAGTCTCTTAATGATTTACTTTTTATAGATACTGATATGTATGTAATGAAAGTGTGGTGCGAATTTGTCTTTTCAAATTGTCATACCTGGATCCTTAACCAGGTAGTAGAAAAAAAATATGATTTGTACCTGCTTTGCAATACCGACCTTCCCTGGGTAAAAGATGAATTAAGAGAATACCCGGATCTTAAAAGCAGGGAGTTGTTATACCACATGTACAAAGATATCATGGTCAATCAATCTGTTCCCTGGGTTGAGATCAAAGGAAACAATTCTCAAAGGCTGAAGGCAGCAACAGCATTTATTACCAAAAATATTTTATAGAAATTCTTAACAGGAACCCACCTTAATGTATGCATGGTATAAAAGATAACTCAACACCTCACACTTATCCACTTAAAATTTCATTATTAATAACGTCACTTCATGCATCGTTTAACATTAAGCGGACCTAATTACGTTCAATAAATAATTTTCTGTATATCCGGATCTCTTACAAGGTTATTCATCTGCCGCATAACCCATGGATATTTAGCCGACACATAAAGCGACACAGGCTTCACGGTATATCTTTTAGGATTAGGCAGGCAGGCTGCAATCATTGCCGATTCCTGCCGGGTTAATTTTATCGCGGACTTTTTAAAATTATGCTGCGCCGCAGCTTCAATTCCGAAAATACCTTTACCCATTTCAGATACGTTCAGGTACATTTCAAGAATTCTTTTCTTCCCCCAAATCAGTTCAATCATAAATGTAAAATATATTTCAAATGCTTTCCTTATCCAGCTCCTGCCCTGCCACAAAAAAACATTTTTCGCAACCTGCTGACTAATAGTGCTGGCACCACGAACACGATCTGGTTTTTTCTTATTATAAGCCATCGCCTTTTCTATGCTCTTCCAATCAAAACCCTTGTGATCTGCAAACAGTTGATCTTCTGACGAGATAACCGCTAACTTAGCCGAAGCAGGGATCTCAATCCAGCTTATATAATTGCGCCGCAGTCCGTTGCCGGTTATTAAACTTGACAGCTGTGTAAGTGTCACAGGTGGATTGATCCATTTTAAAGCAACCAGGTAAACTAATTGCGAGATAAATATGACAAGAAAAATCCTCCTGGTAATCAGCCATGCGTGGGATGATGATTTTTTTTTCTTCTTCATAATTAAATAATTCCGCTGCAATATTATCTAAATTTATTTGCGCAGATTAAGATATATTGTTCACAAAATCTTATAAGAATGGTTTATGATTTTCAGACCGCATAAGAAAGGAATACTGTTAGAAAGTGAAACAGACAGGGTGTAAATGATTCGCAAATATTCAGCTGGCAGGAAGAGGATGCTGACCATCTATAAGAAGGATAACATTATTAAAAAGGTCGAAGCTTTTCATTCATACGAACATATTCCACAATATATCTTTTACCATTTTTGTTATTGATCTTACGCAGGTGGCTTAATAAATAACCAGTCCCGGCAACACCCAGTGAAATACCCAGGCTTCTAAGATTCGCAGGATCTGTTACAGGTTGTTTTAAATATTTCCCATTTACAAGATTAAGTCCCGCATATCCTAATCCACCGATCATCAGCAAACTTCCGTTTGTAACAAAGCCAAATGAATCGTGATTTTTAAAAACCACTGTTTCAATATCTTTATAATGTATCCCTGCAATATAAGTGGCCAGTGTATCCACGCGCGCAACACCCCATTGATTAGGAATAGCCCTTACATCAAACTCTCTAACAAATACAGAATCGTTTTTGATGGCTGTTATCACGCCGCCAATATAATTTCCATATACAGTTTGGCAAGAAATAATTGATCCCGGAAAGAAAGTTTTTAGTGTCCGGTTGTTGCGCTTTTTCACTTTGATAAAATCCGAGACTTGTGAAAAACAGGATGAAGAAATAATCAACAGTGTAAGGACCGGTAAAATTTTGCGCATGCTTACTAAGTTACACCTAACACATTAACAGCACTTACTATTTTTTTGTTAATACATTACCTCATTTTGTCAACCAGGAAAAAAGCGCCGTATAACAGCAGCAGTCCAAATACCACTAATATACTTCCAGATACTTTGTTGATGATCTTCATATTATGCAGCGTTAATTTTTTCGCCAGTTTACCTGCCATCATTACTTTAAAAACATCTGAGACCATATTGAATGCCAGGCATACTGAAAAAATAACAACCCGTTGACGCAGGTTATTGGTAACCGCAAATGCAGTAGCATTGATCAGCCAGAAAATTGTAACGTTCGGGTTAAGTGTATTTATAAAAAAGCCTGATAGGAAGGACTTGAATAAATCACTTTTAGAAAGGCGTGACTCGATGCCGTTGATTGCGGCACGCACTTTAACCTTTTTAAAAATGGCAAAGTATAGTCCCATCGATACCAGGAATCCGCTTCCTGCATAAGCAATGAGTTGTTTGTAGATGAGCATGTGTGTTACCCACTCTGAGAAGGCATTACTTACAATAACAATTAAAATATCGCTTAACCATACACCGGCTACAAAACTAAAGCCTCCTTCTTTTCCATTATTGATACTCTGTTTGATGATAGCGAATATCACAGGTCCTACTGATAATGTTAGAATAAGTCCCAGCGCTAATCCTTTCAGTAATGCTTGTATCATTGGCTAAAGTATCAATCCGATAAAGATAAAACAAAGTGCTTCTTTACAAGTAACGGGAGGCGGTGTTAATGATAGTAAGCGCAATAAATTTAAACTGTTATTCTTTTTGATTTAATTATCAGGTATTGTAAGTTCTCAGGATAAGCCTGTAACTGATAATATCTATCTGGTAACTGACAGGTGATGGCTGATAGTAGCGGGTCATCATAGCGTTGGCTTAACCCGCATTGAAATTTTTTAGGTTGAAGGAAATCAGGTGAAGCTGCCCACGGAAAGAAATCGTTTCCAGTCTTCAAACATTTTCCCTTTAAGTACGCGGGGAAATTTATGCTGACCGCCAACTTTACCATTCTGTGTCATAAAGTCCATAAATTTATTTTCAGATAACACCACCACACTAATATCTTTCAATGCGCTTTTTCTTTCAACTGCATAATCATCATTTAATAATTTAAGATGATCATCAATTTTTACACATAACCTATTTGCGTCTACCTTATCATCGCATGCAACAAACCATTCATGTGCAAAAAAGGAACCGGATGGCACACCGGCAACTGTGAACTCCGGTATAGAAACGTTCATTTCTTCACTGGCCAGTTGAACAGCTTTTGTCATGTTGTCAACGCTCAAATGTTCTCCGACAAGGCTCAGGAAATGTTTGGTGCGACCGGTAATTATTATTTCTGACCGGGCCTTATCTACAAAGCGCACGGTGTCTCCGATCAGGTATCTCCATGCACCTGCGGTGGTACTTATCAGCAACGCGTAATCCCTACCTTCTTCAACTTCGTGGATCATCAAAGCTTCCGGCGACTCTTTCATGTTTCCTTCATGATCGAAATTTTTATCATCAAACGGCACAAACTCTAAAAATATATGCTCGTTGGTAACCAACCGCATTCCTTTTGCGAACTGCAGATCCTGGTAAGCTATAAAGCCTTCGGAAGCGAGGTATGTTTCTATGTAAGTAAGCGGCCTTGATAACAATTTTTCAAAAGCTTTCTTGTACGGTTCAAAAGAAACGCCACCGTGCACGAAGAATGCCAGGTTAGGCCATATATCATGAATGGTGTTTAGCTCATAGCGATCAATGATTTGTTCCATGCACATTTGTATCCATGCGGGAACACCCACTATAAAACTTATGTCCCATTGAGGGGCGTTCTCAACAATTTCTTCCATCTTTTTATTCCAGTCTTTTTCACGGGCGATTTTTTTTCCCGGCTTATAAAAAGGGGTAAACCAAAACGGGAGTTTCTTTGCAGTGATGCCACTAAGGTCTCCGGCATAATACCCGGTACCTTTTTGCAGATCGGTGGTGCCGCCGATCATAAGCCAGCCTTTGCCAATAGAGCGAACCGGTATATTGGTATAGCTTCGCAGCGTAAGTAATTGTTTAATCATAACGATCCTGTTACCTCTCATCAGGTCGTTGGTTATAGGAATGTATTTGCTTGCGGCTTCAGAAGTACCTGAACTTAATGCAAAATATTTTACCTTGCCGGGCCAGCACACATCTGGTATCCCTTCTAAAGCCCGGTGCCACCAATGTTTATAAAGTTTACTGTAATTAAATGTTGGCACCAGCTCCTGGAATTTTTTTTCGGGATGTTTGCCGAGTAGTATCTCATCAAAACGGTATAGCTGCCCGAATTCAGTAAACCTCGCTTTTTTTAATATTTTTTTTAATACTTTTATTTGTTGACGCCGGGGAGATTTTACGGGCAATCGCAATGCCCTTGCTAGGGTGTCTGGCAATGAAATTTCAAACAAAGACATTTAATATTAAATGTAATTTGGTTATAACGATAAAATTAAGACATTGAGCAGTAACAGCATGATAAATTTTAAAGCAACCTCACGGGATGCAAAAAGTAAATTCAGAAACCTTTTAGTTAAATTCTGACCGCGTTACATTAATCATGCGCTGACCGTAATTTATTATCAACCATCATAAAACCGAAGTACATAAGCTTTTGCCTGACGGCCAACAGCAACGACTGTTTCAATAAATTTTCCCTGTATAATTACCGTCATGCTAAAGCATATCCATGGCTGTTTTTAGAACTGCTGGCAATAATACTTTGCGCTTTTGCTGAATAAATGCTGAACCTGATTGCCTTTGGCAAATTCTGCATGTACGAAATAATCTCTTTGTAAGAAATGAATCCTGACATAAAAATAATCTCATCCGGAGGATGAGCGTATAAGGCCTGCTGCCAGTTTTCGGCTGGCGCCGGATAACTTATCTTTCTTTTTTCACGCTGCCTGTTAAGAATGGATTCAATTTTAATTCCTTCTTCCTTACCTGCAATGATTAATGTATGAAGGATCTTATTTTTCAAATCCGGTTTTCCTGAGAAGATGTTTTTCGAAGCTGATAATCCTGCCGTGAACCAAATGGATGTTTCAATAAAAAAATTGAAAGCACCGGGGTTTTTATCTTTATAATGTTTCTTAACGAAAAGACTCATGGCTTTGTAGAACATGCTGACATAATTAAGGCTACCCTTTTTTGTACTCTCCCCTTTAAAATGAATGATACAGGTTTCTGCGAAATAAAAATTTTTGTACCCTTCCTGCTGTATCCGGTAGCTTAGGTCTATATCTTCTCCAAACATAAAAAAGCGTTCGTCAAATCCACTTGTTTTATTCAATACTTCTTTCCCGACCATAAAAAAAGCCCCGGATAAAACATCGATTTCATTATTTTTATTTTCAGATAAATGACCGAGATGATACTTTGCAAAGCGTTTTGAATGAGGAAATAAATGTATCAACCCGGATAGTTTGTAAAACGAAGTTTTAAAAGAAGGAAAGGCTCTTTTTGATTCAGGCAGAAACCGGCCGGTCCCATCGATCATCTTAACACCGCATGCGCCTATCCGGGGATCCGATTGAAAAAGCAGGATGCATCGCTCAAGGCAATCTTCAGGAACTAGCGTATCAGGATTTAGAAATAAAACATATTCGCCCTTTGCCTGATTCAACGCCTGGTTATTTGCTTTGGCAAAACCGACGTTTGCAGGATTGTCTATAAAAGTTACCAGGGGAAATTTCTCAAGGAGGTATTCCATACTCCCATCCGAAGATGCATTGTCGACAACTATAATTTCAGCGCTTAAAGATTGTGCTGCCTTCTGCACTGAATAAAGACAATGCTCCAGGAAATACTTAACATTATAATTAACGATGATTATAGAAACTTGCAATTATATTATTTTGATAGTCATGCGAAGATATTATTTGTAAGGTTCAAACCAACGTCTTATTAAGTACGCTACTCCGAACAGATGATTAACAGTCCCGGTGGCTAAAATCAAACCAGGGAGACAGGGGACAGGGAGGTTTTTTGAAAAAATTGCTGAGCCTCCTTTACTCTATAGTTCACTCTCCAAACTTTACTTTAATTTCGCGCCATGTTAAAATCAACTCTTATAAAAGCAACGGAAGCAGGGGCACGGGTGCTGCAGCATTTTTTTAACGGTAAGTTTTCGGTGTCGAGTAAATCCATGATCAACGACCTTGTGACTGAAGCCGATATTGCTTCTGAAAAAGCAATTATTGCTACTATCAAAAAAGCCTTTCCCGAACATTTTATTTTGAGTGAAGAAGCAGGAGAACTTAAGATGGATAGTGAATACAAATGGTTCATCGACCCTATTGACGGCACGGTGAATTTTGCAAATGGTATCCCGCTTTGTTGTGTTAGCATTGGTTTGGAAAAAGCGGGAGAGATGATCCTGGGCGCTGTATATAACCCTATAATCAACGAATTTTTCTTTGCTGAAAAAAATGATGGCGCTACGCTTAATGATAAAAAAATTAAGGTAAGTGATAAAGCGGAAGTAGCTACTTCCTGCCTGGTAACAGGGTTTCCATATAGTTACCTCGATCTGCCTAATGGCCCTTTACAAGTGTTCGAGCGACTGATCCGCAAAGGCATACCGGTAAGGCGTCTTGGTTCGGCAGCGATAGACTTATGCTGGGTGGCGGCAGGCAGGTTCGATGGTTTCTATGAACATAAACTACAGGCATGGGACAGTGCTGCCGGCTCTCTGATAGTAACAGAAGCCGGTGGAAAAATTTCCGATCATGAGGGCAACTCCTATTCACCTTTTAAATACCAGGTGCTCGCTACCAATGGTAAAATACATGAAGAACTGTTGAACTGGATAAATGATAAAATCGAGACTAATTAATTATGACTGAAGAAAGAACAGAAATAGCTGACCTGGGAGAATTTGGTTTGATAGATCACCTTACCAGGAACATTGAAATCTATAACGCCACTACTATTTTAGGGGTAGGTGATGATGCCGCTGTGATTGATCAGTTTGGCAAGCAGACGGTGATCTCCACAGATCTTTTAATTGAAGAAGTACATTTTGATTTGATGTATACTCCATTAAAGCATCTCGGTTATAAAAGTGTAGTGGTAAACGTAAGCGACATCTATGCCATGAATGCAACGCCTACTCAAATCACCATGAGCATTGCTTTCAGCAATCGTTTTAGCCTGGAGGCACTGAACGAATTTTATGAAGGCGTTTACGCAGCCTGCGAAAAATACAAGGTGGATCTTGTTGGTGGCGATACTACTACTTCCCCAAAAGGCTTTGTAATTTCCGTAACGGCCGTCGGAGAAGTTGCCCCGGACAAATATGTTAAACGAAGCACAGCAAAAAAGGGCGACTTACTTTGTGTTACGGGTTATCTTGGAGGAGCCTTCCTGGGATTGACGCTCTTGGAACGGGAGAAAAAGATCTACCTGGAGAATCCAAAAGTTCAGCCGGACCTCGAAGGTGAAAAATATATCGTGGAACGAATGCTGAAGCCGGAAGCAAGGAAGGACATTATTGAATTTTTCGATGACGCCGCTATTACGCCCACCGCCATGATGGATGTGAGCGATGGCCTGAGCTCAGAGATACTTCACATCTGTAAACAAAGTGAACTGGGTTGTGTGATCTATGAAGATAAGATACCTGTTCACGAAGACAGTCGCAACGCCGCTTTTAAATTCGGCCTCGATCCAACGGCATGTGCATTGAGCGGCGGCGAAGATTATGAACTACTGTTTACGCTGAAACAAGAAAACTACGACAAGCTGGTGCTTAACGAAGAGATAAGTGTAATAGGCTACATGACAGCACCTGGCGAAGGCGCTCACATTATTACGAAAGGCGGTAATAAATTTGCAATCACCGCACAGGGATGGAATGCTTTTAAAAAGTAGAACCAGTATTTAATTTGTTTGGTATGAGGCGTGGTAGAATAATAACAATACTGGTAATAAGCTGCCTTCCATTTATATTCGGCTGTTCCTCCGGCAGACGCTTTTACAATCCCGGTAAAAAATTTTCTCCCGCAACCCTTCAAAATGATTTTCAAACTTTTCGTCATATCCTCGAAGAAGGCCATCCAGGCCTCTACTGGTATACTTCCCGTGATTCAATAAATTATTTTTTCGATTATGCGTATTCCCGTATCTGTGATTCAATGACTGAACCACAATTCAAAACTTTATTAAGTTACACTATATCCAAAATCAATTGCGGTCATACTGCTGTGAGGTATTCCGCTAACTACTTCCACTACCTCGATACGGTAAGAATGAAACAATTTCCACTAAGTATTAAATTCTGGGATGATTCCGCCGTAGTGTATGCTACGCTCAACCGGAAGGACCCGGTAATAAAAAAAGGTACGGTGATAAAATCTGTTAATGGAAAAGCCATCAAATTTTATCGTGACAGCCTCTTTCAATTTCTTTCCATGGATGGACACGGGCTCATCAACAAATACCAAACACTTAGTAATATCGGTAGCTTCAGCGGCTGGTACCGCAATGTGTTCGGATTGCAAGATAAATTTACGATAGGCTATATGAATGATTTAGGGGAAGAAAAACAAACGGTTATAAAAGTTTTCGATCCGAAAAAAGATAGTTCGCATAAGGAAGATTTAATAAATTTTAAAAGACCGGATAAAAAAGAAAGAAGGCATAATTTACTGGCAGTTTCGCGTGAATTAAATATTGATACTTCCACCAGCACTGCTTTTGTAAGCCTTAATACATTTATCGGAGGAAAAGGAATTAGGGGTTTTATTAAAAGAACATTCAATGACCTGCACCGGCAACATATAAAAAACCTGGTGGTAGACGTGAGAAATAATGGTGGCGGAAATGTTGGTATCTCTAACCTGCTTACTAAGCTTATCATCGATCACCGTTTTAAGATGGCTGATTCATTATATGCGATCAACAAAAAAAGTAAGTATGGCAAATACGCCGGTCAGTATTTTTTGAATCGTTTATCCATGACGTTTATAACCAGGAAACGAGCGGACGGTAAGTATCACTTTGGTTATTTTGAACGTCATTATTTCAATCCTAAAAAACACAATCATTTTAATGGTAAGGTCTATGTTATCACCGGCGGTAATTCATTTTCTGCAACTTCTCTCTTTGCTTATTTCCTTAAAGGACAAAAGAATGTATTATTAGTAGGAGAAGAAACTGGTGGCGGCGCTTATGGTAATACCGCCTGGCTTATTCCTGATGCTACTTTGCCGAATACCAAAATTCGTTTTACGCTGCCAAAGTTTAGGATGGTTGTAAATAAAAATGGCGTGAAGACAGGAAGAGGAGTGATGCCGGATATATTCGTTCGCTCTTCACTGGAATCAATCAGAAGTGAAGCAGACCCAAAGCTGGAGAAGGTGAAAGAGTTAATTTTTTTAAACCACAAGGAAATCCGGAGATAAGGAAAAGTGTACACAAGACGCATCGCGCTGGCACTGTAGCTATAGCAGACGTCTCTGTTGGTAAAAAAAACTATATGACTCTTATACTCTCAAACTTCCCATCAAAAATTACAAACGAAGCTTCATAACCTTTTTCAATTTTACCCAGCTTACAGTGTTCTCCTAACAATTTAGCCGGATACAGAGAGGCCATTCGCAAAGCCTCATCCAGTTCAATACCTGCATGCTGAACAGCATTTTTCACACATTGCATCATGGTTAAAGAAGATCCTGAAAGTGTTCCGTCAGGCAATGTATAACGATCACTCTTATACACATGAATGTACGCTCCATCAGAAGTTTCCGCTACTGCATCTGTAATAAAGAAAAGCCTGTCTTTCATAATTCTTTTACTGATGCGCACAGCAGCAAAGTCAACATGCACTCCATCACAAACAATGCTGCACATGGCTTTAGGATGATCATATATTGCGCCGACCATTCCGGGGGCACGATGTTGAAATGCAGACATCGCATTAAATAAATGAGTAGCCATTGGAATATCTTTATCAAAGGCACGGGTACCTTCCTCGTACGACGCATTGCTATGTCCCGCAGAAACAAGGATATTATTTTTCATCAGTAAATCAATCACTGCATCATCACAACGTTCAGGTGCAAGCGTCATCATTTTAAAAATGCCCGCACCTTTATCAAGTAACATCTGTACTTCCTCTGTTACCGGTTGTTTTATATACTGCTCCAAATGCGCGCCCTTTTTTACGGGGTTAAGATAAGGTCCTTCAAGATGCAGTCCCAGCAAGCCTTTATGCCCTTCATTCCAATACCTTTTCACTACTTCCATTCCCAGCAGAAATTTTTCAATAGCATTAGTTGCCATGGTAATCATAAAATGGGAAGCTCCGCCGCTTAAACAATAATCATAAGTTGCCTGCAGGGAAGCAATAGAAATTTCATTAGAAAATAACTTTCCATTGCCACCATAAATCTGCAGGTCGATAAAAGATGGCGCGATGTTCATTCCTTTAATATCTTCTTTTCCATAACTGCCTGGTATAGCCGATTCATCAATAATATTTTCTATATAACCGTTTTTTACCAATATAGCTTTTTGAGTAAGCACCTCTTCTCCGGTAAAAATAGTCCCGTTATAATAAGCTGTTGACATAATGATTCATTTAAAAATCACGCTCCTCCTTGTCCTTTGGCACAATGATAAAATGATCCGCATCTTTCCAGAAAGGAAATTGTTTTCTTATCTCATCGATTTTTCCTTTATGTAAAGTAATTGTAAAAATATCTTCGTCGTGGCCTTTCTCATACACCTTGTTACCAAGCGGATCAACGATCATGGAATCACCACTATAATAAATATCGTTTCCATCATTTCCCACGCGGTTAACTCCTATAACATAACACTGATTTTCAATTGCCCTTGCCTGCAGCAAAGTTTTCCAGGCATGGTTTCTCTTCTCAGGCCAGTTAGCCACATAAATCAGGATATCATATTCGGGATGTTCGGGTTCTTTGAAAGCATCGAAGTTCGATACTCGTTTCTTTTCAAGCAATGGCGGTACAAAAGATTGCTGGCTGGCCCAAACAGGAAAACGCAGATCATAACATACCTGCATGTTAAGCTTCATCCCATTCACCGACGCTATCAGTCTTTTATTACCGGGTGAATAAAACTTTCCTTCATCTGCAAAACCAAAAAGGTGACATTTATCATAGTGGCCGAACTGGCCTACCGGAAGCATCCAGATAAGCCTGTTATAAAAATAGCCGTCTTCTTCAATAATAAAGCTGCCTGTAAGTATGATGCGGTGTTCCCTGGCTATTCGCATCATCCACTTCATGGTAGTGCCGTCCATTTTTTCCGCCAGCAAATGTGGGTTCATACTAAATCCTGTGCTAAACATTTCAGGCAGCACTACCATTTCCGTTTTCTCTTTTATAGCATTGATCTTCTCTTCAAACATTTGAAGGTTGGATTCCTTGTCTTCCCAATGAAGACGTGACTGGATAATCGTTATAGTAAGTGCTGACATTATATTACCTGTCCGGTAAAGTTAAAAGATTGTCGGCAAAGAATATGGTGAAATAAAAGGGTCAGTCTAAGTCTTTTTTGTTGTGAGTCATTCCCGATGTCTTGCTCAACCAATGCAACGAAAATTAAATCTGATGATCAAAGAAACAATACTATAGTGGTTGATACATTTATAACCCGAATAAATTACGGTAATGGTTTTAACCTGTTAAAGGCATCCTTTATCAAATCGGATTCAAAGCCTTTCTGCAATAAATAATCCTGCACTTTGCGTAATGTAACAAACCGGTTTTTTTCTTTCTTCAACGAAAGTTGTTTTTCTTCCACGAGCTTTTCAAGTGTCTTTAGATAGGCTTCGTTATCAATTTGCGACAAAGCTTTTTTAATGCAATACTCGCTCACCTGTTTTTGTTTTAACGCATATTTGATTTTTATTTTCCCCCAGTGATTCATACGGAATTTACCTCCTGCGTATTGAATTGAAAAGCGTTCCTCATTTAAATAATTATCTTCTATAAGAGTGGAAATAAGTTCCTCCACATCCTTCTTGTGCATACCCAGCTCGTATAATTTTTCTTTTACCTCCTGGTGGCAGCGTTCCTGGTAAGCGCAATAATGTTTTATTTTCTGCAACGCCTGCTCTTTAGTAAGCGATTGCTTAAATGGTATAGGCATGTTTCATTTTTTAATATTTTTCAAATACTATCTCTTATTCTAAAATTAAGTTGTTCAGGCAATAACAAAGCAGTCTCAAAACCTGTTGTCTATTAACCAAAAAATAGTAGTTTCGCCTTTACTAACTTAATCCAGGTAAAAATGAAGTTCATCGTATCATCTTCTGCTTTGTTAAAACAGTTGCAACAAATTAACGGCGTTATTGGTGCAAACACTGTTCTGCCTATCCTGGAAGATTTTTTGTTTGAAGTGGATAAGAACCGCCTTACCGTTGTCGCTACCGATCTTGAAACGGTTATGAGGATACAGCTGGATATTGAAGCCAAAGAAAACGGTAAAATCTGCATACCCGCTAAAATTTTAATGGACTCTTTAAAAAACATTCCTGATCAACCGCTTACTTTTAATATTGATAAAAACTTATCTATTGAAATTACGACAGACACCGGGAAATATAAAGTGATGGGAGAAAACCCCGACAATTTTCCCAAAGAGCCGGTAGCAGATGATACTACCTCTTTTACAATGACTTCGGGTGCACTGGTAACAGCAATAAATAAAACTTTATTCGCCGTAAGCAGCGATGACCTGAGACCAGCGATGACAGGCGTCTTCTTCGACCTGAATGAAAATTATATTCAGTTTGTGGCAACAGATGGTCATAGGTTAGTGCGATACAAAAGATCTGACGTTGTCTGTCCGAAAAATGATTTTTTCATAGTTCCAAAAAAGCCTTTAACTCTTTTAAAATCTGCGCTGCCCGATAATGAAGATGAGCTTATTATCAACTATAATAATAACCATCTCTTTGTAAAACATGGCGCCACCCAAATGAGTTGCCGGCTTATCGATGCAAGGTTTCCTGATTATAAGGTGGTGATACCTGTGGATAACCCCTACAAATTAATGTTGAATAAAGGCGATTTTCAAAATGCTCTTCGCAGGGTAAACGTCTTTAGTAATAAAAGTACTAACCAGGTAATGCTTAACATCCAGGGTAACGAGCTGCAACTGGCCGCACAGGATGTTGACTTTTCTTTTGAAGGCAACGAACGTTTAAAATGTCAGTATAACGGTGAAGACCTCGCAATCGCTTTCAATGCCCGTTTTATGATCGAAATGCTGAATGCTGCTGATAGTGAAGAAATTGTTGTGGAGTTATCTACTCCCACAAAGGCTGGAATAATTAAGCCTACAGAAAGCGACCCGCATGAAGAACTGCTGATTCTGGTAATGCCCTTGATGCTTAACAATTAATTATTATTGTTTATCCTCAATGTTGCAGCTCTCTGCCGTTGGCTATGAATTACAAGGGAGTGAATACAACTTTTAGTAAATTATTGAGAGACAGCTGGCAACAAGAAGTTATAGTTATTGTGCTGATGCAGTATTGTGATAAAGCAGATCAAGCATTATAATTTTTTTTCCTTTTACGTAATAGTATAATTTACTTTGCCTGCTGATACTAATTCTGCAAACTCCGGAAATTTTTGAAGATGCAATCCCTAATCCGGACAGCCTGCTTAATAACGTTATTTTTCTATCAATATTATCAACGAGATCTTTTGTTATCTCCGGCGCATAATTGCTTTCGAGATAGGTAAACACCGTAGCCAGCTTATTGGAGAACCGGTTACTGAGCACTACTTTATGCGCCATCTCTCCGTTAATTTTTTATATCCTTTCAAACTAATCACCTCATTTTTTTCAGCCTCTGTAACGGAAAGCTGCAGCTGTTGTAACTGACTATCGTTAAGTGTATCTAAAATGTCTGTTTGTGGAAAGGATGTATAGGTTTGTATTTCTTCTTTTATTAAATGCAGGAGATCTTTGTCTTCGATATCATCGATCATCTTATATAATTCGGTTTTAAGACTTTTAACGGTCATTGTCAGTGCGCTTTATTTTAAAGTTAGTTTATTAAGCCGGCATTTATCCGGAATGTCAACAAAGTTTAACGCCGCGCAGGGTTTGTGAAGTATGTGATTTGAATACTTTGATTGGTAAAAAAATGTACATTGTAAAATATTATAATTTAATATTCCAGCAGGATGAATTTTGTCCCAATACGCGCATACGATAATTATATAAAGGCTACCATTGAACTTTCTTTGTTGAAAGAAGCCGGTATTTTATGTCACCTGAAAGATGAGTATACCATTACCATTGATCCTTTGTTAAGTCCGGCTTTAGGAGGTATGAAACTGATGGTAGCAGGTTGGCAGGTTTCAAAAGCGGAACAGTTGTTATCAGATTCCGATGAACTGTATTTAAAAACTATTCCTTGTCCAAGATGTAAACATAATACGCTGGAACACGTAACTGAAGTGATACGTTATGATAGCTGGGCAGGCAAGATAAAATCATTGCTTATAAACGGGCAGGAAGAACGGGTTAACATATTTTACCATTGTAAAAATTGTAATAATAAGTTCAAAGAGTTACCGCGGACAGAATGAAATTGTAATTTCGTTATTAAATGTAATGACTGTATAACTTTAAGTTCGTAACTTTTAAAAGATACGATGACGTTATGGAAAGATTCATGTTATACTGGGAACACGTTCATAGCGCTGACCGTATTTTAATCCTGGTGGCGGGGATGGTATTTTTTTGGCTCATTGAAGGGTATTATCCTTTGTTTAGATTTTCTTTCAAGCGCTATAAACATGCAGGAGTGAACCTTATTTTTCTCTCTACTACCCTTGTGCTTAACCTGATATTTGGATTAGTAACCGTAAAAATGTGTGACTGGGTGATGACTCATCATATCGGATTATTAAACTGGCTCCTTCTGCCTCTGTGGTTAAAGATTATAGTATCCCTGTTCTTTATGGACTTCTTCGGGCAATATGCACCTCACTATACTATGCACAAAGTAAAATGGATGTGGAAGTTTCATATTATTCATCATAGCGATACTAAAGTAGACGTTACCACAGGAACCCGCCATCATCCGGGTGAGTGGTTATTCAGGGAAACTTCAACAATCATAGGTATTATAATGATTGGCCTCCCCGTAGGATTATATTTTCTTTACAGAAGTGTTGCGGCTGTCTTCACTCATTTCAATCATGCCAACATCAGGGTACCTCTCTGGCTTGACAAACCGATTAGCTGGATACTTGTTTCTCCCAACATGCACAAGGTGCACCATCATTTCCAGCGGCCTTATACAGATTCTAATTATAGCAATATTTTTTCTTTATGGGACCGTATCCTCGGTTCTTTTAAATATGATGATCCTAAAAACCTGCGTTATGGTCTGGATGTACTGGAAGACTCAACTGACGAAAACATTGGCTACCAGTTTAAACTGCCTTTCAATAAAAATATCAAAACCGATTATTAGTTTTTGAATCAAAACCTTCAATCGGCTATTATTGCTGTTGTTGCATCTCCATATATCTCCTGTATGAATTCTGGGTTTCATTTAGTTTCGGCTGTGGTGTCATTACTGTGTTAAAGTCTTCTTTAGAATATCCATCTTCGTATGATACCGTAACGCCAACTTCTAATGTTTGTTCTGAAGTTCCTTTGTATGTGCCTTTCACCGGTGAGCAGTCAGTAAAATTTCTTCCAACCGCTAGTCGTACATGCAGATCATTTACGATGCAGTTATTAGTTGGGTCTAAGCCAAGCCACCCGAAAAAGGGAATATAAGCTTCCACCCAAGCGTGCGTTGCGCCTTCACCGCGCATGCCTGATTTATTGGGGCAAACATAGCCGCTTACATACCGCGCGGGAATATTAATGATGCGTAACATCGCTGATAAAATATGCGCGAAATCCTGGCAGACACCTGCTTTTAATTTCCATATTTCATTAAGGGTGGTTTCTACATTTGTGATTCCCTTGATGTAACGAAAGTTTTCAAACACAAATTCGTTAAGCTTTAGTGCCGCGGCAAAAGGCGTTGATTCCAGGGTATGCGCAAGTTCAACAATAGATGTTATTTCTGCGAGCGCGTCAAATTGTTCAACTTTCAAAAAGTCTATTAGTGTTACTTTATTTCTTACCTGTTGCAGGTGACCCCACTGTTCTTCTTTTGGCTTTGCATCATCCGGTTGTTGTCTTGGCCTGGTAATCACTTCAATCCGGGAATCGATGATCAACTCTTTGTGCAATTCAGGAGTGGCGAAGGATCCCACTTCATTACCATAATAATCTTTGTAAATTTCCACCAGTGGATCACCTGTGATATTGAGTTCATGTTTCAACACTTCCTGGTATTCATCTTTGATGGGGTAAAGAATGATCTGGTTAGCGCTATCTATAACCCGCGATTCATAAATATATTTAGTTACATGGTGTATTTTAAATCTTGGCATAATTTGTTTTTAGATTATACTAATTATTAAACGGTCATTTTTTAGGGGCGGGGGCGCAAAGAACCTTCACCTACAGCGTATATGCAAAAAATTTTTCATCAAGAACAGCACCTATTTTATTCAGCTGGCTGATCGTTTCACCAAGGTATTGATGCAAGCCCTGCTGCATGATAGCATCCGCGGTTGAATACTGTACCCGGCTCACCAATTTGCCCATCATGAAATCAATCTGCTTAAAGCTTTCTGTGTTTTTTTCGCTTTTAAGGCGCTTAAAATAAATGTGCATCCGTGCAATAGCATAAGAAACTGAACGTGGAAAATAACTGTTTAGCACGATCTGCTCTACAACATTCCTTGCTTCAAAACCACTGCGATAAGTTTTAAGATATAACTGGTGGCCTGCCATTGAAAGCAAGAAATATTTCCAATAGGTGGCATCCCCGGTTTTATCAGAATCATAATTAAGTGTGCTGAATTTGACATCAAGAATTTCAGCACTTTGAATACCTCTTTCCAGGTATTTACCGATATTCATAAACGCCGTTCCCTCTCCTCTTGCCATTGTAACGTCTACTGTGCCATAGAATAATAAACATTGTTTTATAAGAATATCCAGTTCTGTGATAGGGTCTTCTGCATGGAGCCCTTTACCAAATTCATCATCCCGGATGATATGATAAAAATCGTTTATACACTGCCATAATTCTTTGGTAATATGATCCTGCACGCTCCTTGCATTTTCCCGTGCCTGCGTTACTATATTAAATACCGAATTAGGATTATCCTTGTCAAGCACAACAAACTTTAATACCGATCTTGTATTATCACTGATAGCAGCCATTTCATCGGCCTCCAGGTAAGTAAAAATTTTTAATACCGGCTTCCACGAAAATTCATGAATATCATCCTGCGACGAGGCATAATTTATTTTCAGCATCCGTAATATACCATCGCTTCTTTCCATATAGCGGCTCATCCAGTATAAACTCTCGGCTACTCTACTAAGCATGTATTATTTAAGTTTGTTGCTGTTTTCCCTTTTCATTCTAAACTGAATATTTTGTGCCGGCCATTAAGTTATTATCCGTACAAAGTATTGATGAGAAAAAAGGCGATCTACATCAATACCCAGGTATCCTTGCTTCCTCCACCTTGAGAAGAATTCACTACCAGTGATCCTTCCCTCAGGGCAACACGGGTTAATCCACCCGGAACAATCTCGATACCATCCGGTCCGCACAATGCATACGGCCTGAGATCTATGCGGCGAGGCTGTAGTTTTCCATTCATGTAACAAGGTGCGGAAGAAAGATTTATAATCGGTTGCGCGATGAACTGCCGTGGATCCTTTATAATTTCTTTTTTGTAAGTAATAATTTCTTCCTCTGTAGCTATATGTCCCATCAGCATACCATATCCGCCGCTTTCATTTGTTTTTTTAATAACCATCTTATTCATGTTGGAGAAAACATAGTCTCTTTCTTCAGCATTGCTTAGCTGGTAAGTAGGAACGTTTTTAAGAATCGGCTCTTCGTTCAGGTAATACCTTATCATGGCAGGCACATAAGTATAGATAGCTTTATCGTCTGCCACGCCGTTTCCGGCAGCATTTACTATTGCGACATTTCCTTTTCTATAGGCGCTCATCAGGCCTGCAACACCCAGTAAACTATTTGCGTTAAAAACCAATGGATCCAGGAATTCATCATCAACTCTTCTGTAGATAACATCCACCTGTTGATTACCCTGGGTGGTTTTCATATACACTTTTTGATTTTCCACCACCAGGTCGCGGCCTTCAACCAGTTCAACTCCCATAAGCCGTGCTAAAGTGCTGTGTTCAAAGTAAGCTGAATTATAAACACCCGGCGTTAGTAATACAATAGTAGGATGAGCAGTTTGTCGGGGTGACAGGGATACCAGGTTTTTATGAAGAATAGTTGGATACTCCATTACGGTACGAACGTTATTTTTCGGTAACAGATCAGGGAACAAGCGTTTGGTAATTTCCCTGTTCTCCAGCATATAACTTACCCCGCTTGGTGTTCGCAGGTTATCTTCCAGAATATAAAAAGATCCGTCGCTGTCTCTGATCAGGTCAATGCCGGCAATATGTACGTAGATATCATAAGGTACCGGAAATCGATGCATCTCTCTCAGAAAGTGAGGACAGCTGTATATGATACCGGTGGGTACCACTCCGTCTTTCAAAATAAATTGTTCGTTGTAAACATCTTTTAGAAAAAGATTCAGCGCTTTGAGCCTTTGCTTTATACCAGACTCTATGAACTGCCATTCTTCCGCTTTAATAATCCTGGGAATAATATCAAAAGGAAATATTTTTTCTATTCCTTCTCCGCTGTTGTAAACGGTAAAAGTAATACCCTGGCTCATAAACAGTCGTTTAGCCTGATCTTCTTTTTTATTTAGTTCGGCAACGCTCAGCTGCTGAAGAAAGTCCACTACATTACGGTATTGATTACGAACTGAAGCCTGTTCATACATTTCGTCCCAGGTGTTAGGATCAGGATGATAAGAACTTAGCAATTCATTAGTTTGCATACAACATGTTTTTGAATGTAGTTCTATGGCTATGTCGTTGAAAATTTCCTTTTCAAATATAACCAAACGCCGTTTAGTTCCATTACATTTTTAGTTTACTTATATCTTTACTTTTAAATGATAAGATGAAAACGATCGCAATGATTCCGGCCCGTTATGCTGCTTCGCGTTTTCCGGCAAAACTAATGCAACCGCTAGGCGATAAATCTGTTATCCGGCACACTTATGATAATACCGTAGCTACGGGATTATTTGATTCGGTTATGGTAGTAACAGACAGCGATATAATTTTTAATGAAATAGTTTCCAATGGCGGCATGGCGAAGATGAGTGGCCGCGAACATAACAGTGGCAGCGATCGTATTGCCGAGGCGATTGCTGATATGGAGGTAGACATTATTGTGAATGTTCAGGGTGATGAACCTTTCGTACAAAGAAACCCACTCGAAAAATTACTTGCGGTTTTTAAAGAAGATCAGGGAGGCCATATTCAGGTTGCATCTCTGATGCAGGTTTTAAAAGAAGTACGGTTTATTTCGGACCCTGATTATGTAAAAGTGGTGGTAGATAAAAATATGAACGCGCTGTTATTTAGCAGGAGCGTTATCCCTTATCCGCGCAACAAGCAAATGGCTACAAATTATTATGAACACATTGGTATTTATGCTTTTCGCAAAAAGGCTTTAGTTGAATTTACCAGTTGGCCAATAAGTCCTCTGGAGGCTGCAGAGAAAATTGAATGCCTTCGGTATCTTGAAAACGGCATTCTGATAAAAATGATAGTAACTGATTATCTGGGTGTTGAAATAGATACTCCTGATGACCTGAGACGAGCTGCCTTGTTGTTATCATCACCGGCATAAGTATTCAACGTTTTTAATTGGGGAAATGATCTGCACTTGGTACTTGTTTCAGGTGATATTTAAATTTATTCCTTACTTTCCATCATTGTTTTTATTTGATAAAACTAAACCGCTCGCCATGAATAATCCACTTTGGGGAATAGATCTCGGAGGAACGAAAATAGAAGGTGTAATACTCAATGCTATCGACAATCCTGATCCCATCATCAGAACGCGTGTGGATACGGAAGCTGACCTGGGTTACGAGCATGTAATGGGGCAGATAGAAAAATTAGTGGAACAAATGAAGCAGCAATCCAGTCTGAAGCCTCAAACAATTGGTTTTGGGACACCCGGTGTTTTGGATCCTGTGCTGCAAAAAATGAAGAATTGTAATACGACCAGTTTAAATGGTATGCCTTTGAAAAAGGACATAGAAGAAAAACTTAAACTGCCCATTTCGCTGGCTAACGACGCCAATTGCTTTGCGTTAGCTGAAACCAAATGGGGAATAGTAAGAGAAAAGGGGCTGCCCGGTAAAGTTGTTTTCGGAATAATAATGGGTACTGGTGTTGGCGGGGGCCTTGTTTTAGATGGAAAGATCTGGAGCGGATTTCATGGCATCGCCGGAGAATGGGGTCATAATTTTCTGGATCAATCCGGGGGGCCTTGTTATTGCGGGAAAACCGGCTGCGTGGAAACTATTATTTCTGGTCCCGCTCTGGAAAGATATTATGCCGGCATTACGGGGACTAAGATCAGGTTAAAAGAGATCGTTTTAAAGCATTTGCAGAAAAGTGATGATGCTGCGGCTAAAACCATTGAAAGGCTTTGTTACTTCTTTGGGAAAGGTGTTGCATCTGTTATTAACCTGCTGGACCCTGATGCTATCATTATTGGTGGGGGGGTTGGAAACATTGATGCTATCTATACTGACGGTTTAGCTTCCCTGCAAAATTTTATCTTTAATAACAGTGCGGATACACCTATACTTAAACCGTCTCTCGGAGACAGCGCCGGCGTATTTGGTGCCGCGGCACTGGTTGGATAATTCTTTAAATGGGCTGATCGGGAACATTTAAAGAGCTCCTGGTAATAATTTTACTCTGCCAGCTCTTAAATACCTTTACCACTGTTTAAATAAATTTTATACTATGAAGTTTCGCAATTTTAAGATGGTGGATTACGTGATATATGGACGTGGTAGTTTTAACCAGGTAGATGAGATAATAGCTCCCCATAGAAAAAGTATGAACCCGATGGTTTTTTTTGTAGATTATTTCTTCGAGGGTAAGCCGCTGGCATCCGGCGTACCTTTGCGCTCAAATGATAAAATAATTTTTGCTGATGTAACCCATGAACCAAAAACAACTTATGTTGATTTACTGGCAAACCAATTAAAGGATGAATTTGGTATTATAAGCGGGGTTGTAGGAATTGGCGGCGGAGCAACAATGGACCTGGCCAAGGCTGTTTCATTGATGATGACCAACCCCGGTAGCTCAGCCGATTACCAGGGTTGGGATCTTGTGAAGTTTCCGGGTGTTTACAAAGTTGGCATCCCTACTTTAAGCGGAACCGGTGCTGAAGTATCCCGAACCACAGTACTAACCGGCCCAACCCGGAAGCTTGGCATGAACTCCGACTTTACACCTTTCGACCAAATTGTACTTGATCCTGCACTCACAAAAAATGCACCATCAAATCAGCGTTTTTATACAGGTATGGATTGTTACATCCATTGCATAGAGAGCCTGCAAGGGACTTATCTAAATGAATTCAGCAAAAGTTATGGTGAAAAAGCTTTGCAACTGTGCCAGGAAATCTATGTTGATAAAAATGGCTGGGATGATGATTGTGACGACAAACTGATGATGGCATCGTATGCGGGCGGGATGAGTATCGCTTATTCACAGGTTGGGGTAGCCCATGCCGTTAGTTATGGCCTTGCCTTTCTATTAGGCACTAAACATGGTATCGGCAACTGTATTGTCTTTGATAAACTGGAAGAATATTATCCTGCTGCTGTAAAGGAGTTTAAATACATGGTTGAAAAAAATAACATTGAAATTCCGCAGGGAATATGCAGGGGACTAAGCGACGAAGATTTTAATAAAATGATCGATGTTTCTTTAGGTATGAAACCTCTTTGGGAAAATGCTCTGGGCAAAGACTGGGAATCTATTATAACCCGGGAAAAGCTAAGAGCTTTATATGAAAGATTGTAGTATGGTTCTATAATTCAACGGGTACTTAATGAATCTTATTCAAAATTATGCGTAGTCGTAACAGGTATATTCATTACCTGGGCATTGAGTCCCTGTTTGGTATTCCTAAGACCAGGAAAGCTCCTTATAATCTACCTGTTTCTATTATTCAAAGGGAAGATGCAGACTCTGTTAAGATTATTGTAAACGATTATACTGCTTCTGCTATTGATAAAATTAAACTACAAAGCTTTGAAGAAAGCCACCGTTTCAAAGACAATGATCATGTAAGCTGGATCAATATTGATGGTTTAAGAAAAACAGATGTAGAGGGAATCTGTAAGATCTATGGAGTACATCCTCTGATAGCGGAAGATATTTTGAGTCTGAACCAGAGACCCAAGATGGATGAGGTGGAGGGTGTAATGTATTGCCTGCTAAACATGTTATACTTTAATGGAACTACATGCAGCGTAGAACAGGAACAGATCAGTATTGTTTTTGGAAAAAATTTCGTGATCTCCTTCCAGGAAGATGCGCGAAGAGACGCTTTTAATCCTATTCGTGACAAGCTAATTATTAGCAATAGCAAATTACGCCAGCGCGGTTCTGATTATTTATTCTATTCGATGCTTGATATGATCGTTGATAACTATTTTGTTGTTATGGACAAACTGGGAGAGCGAATCGAATGGCTGGAAGATGTTGTGATAAAAGTAAGTACGGAACGTTCGCTTTCAAGAATAAACCAGGTTAGAAAAGAGCTTAATATCCTTAAAAGAAACATTGTTCCTGTCCGGGAGATTGTAAACAGTTTTTTGCGAAGCGAAAGTGATCTGTTAGAAGACCGCACTACCAAATATTTTAAAGATGTGTATGATCATATTGTGCAGGCTTTTGATATTACAGAAAGCTACAGGGATATGATCATGGGTTTACAGGATCTTTATATAAACAGCGTCAACCTTCGTATGAACCAGGTGATGAAAGTAATGGCTATTGTTACCTGCCTGATGGCCCCCGCGACTGTAATCGGTGGTATTTTCGGAATGAATTTCGAATCCATACCGTACCTGCATACGCGTTATGGTTTTTTTATTGCAGTAGCCCTGATGCTGGCTATACCTGTCTGGATGCTTAGAGGGTTTAAACGTAAAGGGTGGTTTTAATCAAAGCGCCCTTAAAGGAGCTTTGCTTATATAATCTGATGGCTGCTCGGCGATGTGTAGTTGATAAAACATATCTTCCATTCTTTCCCAACCATTTTTTTCATAAACAATCTGAGCAATATAATTATCATTCGCTGTTTGCAGTAATAACCATCCTGCGCCGGATTCCTTTCCAAACAGCTTTGCTTCATCCAATAACATCCTTCCTATGCCATGCTTACGTTGCGTTTCCTTAACATATACATCATTCAACAACCAGGTTTTTTGTAAACTAACTGAGGAGAATAAGGGATAGAATTGAATAAAGCCGACAATCTCATTGTCCTTAACAGCAATAATAATAACCGATTCATACTGACTTAACCTTTCACGTAAAAAATCTGTACATGCTTTTACATCCGACTCCTGCCGGTAAAAAAGACGATATAAATTAAACAGAGTGGACAATTGTTCAATGTCATTAAGGTCGGCTTTTCTTATTTCGATCATTTATGTAAGTATATGGTTTAATATGTAAATTACTAAAAGGCAATCAACATTTTTTTCTTTATTTAAACATGTACTACAGACTTATAAAAACATGGTAACGATAGCAATCAGGTAAAAACTATATCATTGCGGTCGTTCTTTTATAAATCGGAACGGTGCTGCATGGCTCTCCATACATAATACTTCGGACAACAGGCCTTAGTAGTTTTGTGATTTCAAAATAAGCCAATTCTCCAATTGACAAAGTACCGCATCCTTTAACAACAACTTTTTTGTCTCTGTAATCATCAATAAGAATAGTTGAAAGATTTCTCAGGAACAAGGTTTTATGTAAAAAATTTTCATCTCCCTGAAAAACGTCCTTTGCATAAGGTTGAATATTGGAAGCCAGTAACATGTATGCCCATACAGGTATAATCGCGTCAGCAGTGCAGGTCACTGCAACAAACTTGTCTTTATAAATAGAAAAATCAAATTTTTTTAATGCTTCTCTAAAATCTTTTTCCTTTAGTATCAAACCCATGAACAAATATTCTTTAAGGTCGAAAACAGCCGTTTCACCATTTGGATAATATCTTTCAAGATCGATTTCGACTAACGAACTCTCTGTTACTTTATTTAAAATAATTTCACTCATCTTAAAGTTTTATAAATACAAAATTAAGCTTCATTTGTTATAAACTCAGCCCGATTATTCCTGCGCATTCCACGCTGGCTTTACTTTTAAGAAATAAAAAAAGCAGGTCGTTATAACGGCCTGCTTTCCTGGTATTGTTATCGATTAAAGAAATTTAGACCTGTTATCTTTTACTTCAGCGGCTTTTTTAAGCGCTTCCAGTGATCTATAGCCACTCATCGATTTCATCTGTGCCAGCATACTTGTACGCTGCTGGTCTACATTGCCGTTAATGTTTTGTTTTGCGCTTACAGTTCCCGCTTTTATAACAAAAACACCGCCATTCCCTGCAATGGGTGGTGTAACTTTTCCCTTAAATTCCTTATCAAAAGTTGCCCCTATAACTTTGGCTTCCTGACCTACGTTTTGAATTACCGGCGAAGAAAAACCAATGCTGTCCGAGGTCTGTACATGGGTAGCAGTAGCCGTGGCAACCGCTTCTAAAGTATGAGCGTTACCTATTTTTTTGATGATTTGTTCTGCCTTCATTTTGTTTCGCACTATAAATTCAATTTGAGGTCTTGCTTTAGCTGCGCTCATTTTGCCTTCGTTATTAATGTCGGTTAACATTGCAACAACCCATTTGTCACCGAGATCATAGGGTTCCGATATCTCACCTTTACCGGCATCATATATCCAGCGAACCAATAAGCGACTACTTCCCAATCCTGCTATCATATTATCAGTAGGCTTTACTTCGCTCGCAACCAATTTGTTGTATTTCTTAGCAGTAGCATTGTTATCGAATGCTTTCTGGTTACGGCTTTCTCCCGCAAACTGGTTAGCCAGCCCCGAAGCTGTGTTTTGCGTTTCCTGGCTGGCAGAGATGCTTTTAGAAAGATAGGCAACCTTGTATGCAGGCTCAAAATTTGCCTGATCAAGTATTTCTATATAATGATAACCAAACTGTGTTTTTACTTTTTTACGTTCGCCTTTTTTACCTTCAAACAAAATAAATTTTCCAAACTCCTGATCAAATCCATTTTTGTCCTGTATTTGGGAAGCACTAAATTTCATTACCCCATTATCCTGGCCACTTGCGGCTTTGTCTGTTGAAACTTCCTGCATAAGTTTATCAAAATCTGCCCCATTTTTTATTGCAGCGATGATACTGTCTATTCTCTTCTCGGCAACGCTGTCGGGCAATAGACGTTGCCCGCTTCTGTCAACAGTTCCTATTAATATATGCCTTGCTTTCACACTGTCCGGTAGTGTTTTTTTCTCCAGCATTTTGGCCATAGAATAATTAGAAGCATCAAGATACGGTCCGAAAACTTCTCCATCTGAAAGGAGCTGTATTGAATCAGCGTGCGGAACCTTCATGGTGTTTTTTAAAACATATCCATCAAAGTTTGGC
>Ga0123336_10000213_pt1 | contig 60519 bp, 51 predicted proteins | sample SSSSmetaG_FD_96466 | JGI IMG/M metagenome (GOLD analysis project Ga0123336, IMG submission 96466) | Glacier valley bacterial and archeal communities from Borup Fiord, Nunavut, Canada, to study Microbial Dark Matter (Phase II) - ​SSSS metaG | ecosystem: Environmental > Aquatic > Freshwater > Ice...
GGGAAAAAACGGCTTTTTTATGGTCTATCTTTTCAATCGTTTGAAATAGCGGATTAAGCCGTTTGTAGAAGAATCATGTGTTTTCACCTCTGTTTCTGAAGTTAATTCGGGCAGGATTTTCTTGGCCAGTACTTTGCCTAACTCTACTCCCCATTGGTCAAAGCTGAAGATGTTCCAGATGACTCCCTGAACGAAAATCTTGTGCTCATACATGGCAATTAAACTACCGAGTGTACGGGGAGTAAGTTTCTTGAAAAGGAAAGAGTTGCTCGGACGATTTCCTGAAAAAACACGAAACGGAATGCCTGCTTCAATCTCACCTTCAGACATACCTTTGCTTTTCAGTTCTTTACGAACTTCATCTTCGCTCTTGCCCATCATCAACGCTTCAGTCTGTGCGAAGAAGTTTGATAATAATATGGTATGATGTTCACCCATTGGGTTATGACTGATCGCAGGTGCAAGAAAATCGCATGGGATGAGTTTTGTCCCCTGATGTATCAATTGATAAAAAGCATGTTGTCCGTTTGTTCCTGGTTCACCCCAGATCACCGGACCGGTTTGATATAATACCGGATTGCCATTGCGATCAACCGACTTTCCATTGCTCTCCATATTTCCTTGCTGGAAGTAGGCAGCAAACCGATGAAGGTATTGATCATACGGAAGGATCGCTTCGCTTTGTGCATCCCAGAAATTCGTATACCAGATACCAATCAACGCAAGTATAACCGGAAGATTTTTTTCCGGTGCTTCATCTCTGAAATGATTATCCATAGAATGAGCGCCTTCAAGAAATTGAACGAAGTTGTCATATCCTATGGTGCAGACGATTGATAATCCTATTGAAGACCACAATGAATAACGTCCACCAACCCAGTCCCAGAACACAAACATGTTCTCAGGTGCGATACCAAATTCTTTAACGGATTTTTCATTTGTAGATACAGCAACAAAATGTTTCGAGACGTCGCCTTGGCCTCCTGTCTTTTGAAGGAACCATTTCTTCGCTGATTCTGCATTTGTCATCGTCTCCTGCGTTGTAAATGTTTTGGAAGCAATGATAAATAGAGTTGTATCCGGATCGACAAGCTTTAGTGTTTCTGCAAGATGCGTTCCATCGATGTTGGAAACGAAATGAGGTTTAATGTTTTGATGATAGGGGCGAAGAGCTTCCGTTACCATTAAAGGTCCAAGATCTGAACCGCCGATTCCGATGTTTACAATGTCAGTTATTGCTTTTCCATTATGACCTTTCCAGGATCCTGAAAGAATCTTTTCAGAGAAAGTCTTCATTTGTTCAATTGCTTCATGAACCAATGGCATTACATTTTCCCCATTCGCCATGATGGGAGTGTTGCTCAAATTTCTTAAAGCAATATGCAATACCTGTCTGCCTTCTGTTTGATTGATAGGGTCTCCTGAATACATCGCCCGGATGGCTTCTGACAAATCACACTCCCTGGCAAGCTCAAGAAGAAGCGTAATGGTATCTTCATTGATAATATTCTTGGAGTAATCAGCAAGAATATCTTCGAACTGAATATGAAATAAATCAAATCGCTTGGGATCGGACTCAAACATGTGCCGCATCGGCGACGCCTGCATCTCCATAAAGTGAGCAGTAAGACGAGGCCAAACGCGGGTTTCAACAGGATTTACAGTTGGTAACATAGTTAGTTGAGTATAGCGGAGTAAAAATAGGGAAGAAGTCGGGATAGCCCAATGGGTGGGATGCGTAATTGATGGGTAATGGCAGTGAAAAGTGAAAAGTGAAAAGTAAAATGTGAAATGTGAAGTCGTTAACTCAGAGTGAGCTACATTTTACTTTTCACATTTAACATTTTACAGTTTTAATACGCATCATTTGATCCGGGATTAGCCTCCCACGACCATTTTCAACCTCTCCATCAATCCGTCCCACAGATCCTGAAGCTCTTCCATATCATCAAAAGTAGAATAGTCGTAGATTTTGAGAAAGGTTCTCTGCGTTAGTTCATTGACTTCAAGATTTAGTTCAAAATAAGAAGGGTCCTTCTTATCTGATTCTGTTTCAGGAAGATATTGAAACCTGACAAAGCCGTTGGCGCGTTGCGAAATAATGATTGCTTTCTTCTCTTCATGATCCCAAACGAAAGTAAATACTTTTTCCGGACTGATACGAACATCATCAGCAAACCATTCTGATAATCCGCTGGCAGTCTGTATATAAGGATACAGCATCTTTACAGAAGCATGAAGTTCATAATCTGTAGTAAATAATTGCTTGTCGGCCATTTGAGTTTCCATCCTGGAGTTGGTATTGAATTTCTTATAAGGCAATGTAAGAAATATTGGAACAAACGTTTTCGTGCCTCCCAGAAACCAATTTGTCGTATGGTGATTAGTGTCTGTTTTTATTCGTAAAGAAATCGAAGGCAACAGGTGATAAGGCATTGGTGAACCGAACACAAGTTCCCGTGTTGAAGACCATAGAGTTGTAGATTGTCAATACGGAAATGCTTTGAAATGCGAAAAATTTATAAATTTGCGGCCCTTGTTCGCAGTAGCCCTGGCGAAGGCGAACCGAAACAAACTCCATCTTCGCTCCGATACGGAGCTACGGCGGAGAAACGGCGAGGTAGCTCAGTTGGTTAGAGCATCGGATTCATAACCCGAAGGTCGGCAGTTCAAATCTGCTCCTCGCTACTTTTTGATGTTCTGAGTTCTAGGTTCTATGTTCTCAGTTCCCCAGTTTCTCCTTTTCATTATGCCCGATTCAATTACTTCGTTTTGTTAATCGTAGCCAGCTTTTGTAATTCGCAACGCAGAACGCTGTCTGAACCTGTAACTCGGAACTTCGTACATTGAACCGTGAACTCTGCACTCTGCACATAGATATCAATCCTGACCTAACTAGAACACAGGACATAGAACCTACATCCCAGAACCTAGAACATAAAAAAAATGGCTCTATTTTTGACACCTAGTAGCTGAATGAAGAAAATAGATAAGCTAATCCTAACATCATTCATAGGCCCGTTCATCCTCACGTTTCTGGTAGTGGTATTTATTCTACTGCTTCAGCACATGCTGAAGTACTTCGACGATATCATTGGTAAAGATCTGGGTTGGGATGTTGTGGGAACTTTGCTTTTCTACTTTGCCATATTCATGACGCCACTTGCATTGCCGTTGGCAGTATTACTTTCATCGTTGATAACCTTTGGCAATCTCAGCGAACACTTTGAAATAACGGCAATTAAAAGCCTGGGCATTTCTCTTAGCCGGGCGCTGGTGCCCATCTTCATCTGTGTACTCTTTCTCACAGGTTTTGCCTTTTATGTTAACAACAACGTTGTTCCCAAAGCCGCCCTTGAAGCGTACAGTCTGATGTATGACATCAAACAAAAGAAACCCGCCCTGGATCTTCAGGAAGGCGCTTTTTACGGAGGTATCCCGGATATAAGCATTAAAGTAGGCAAGAAATTTCCTGATGGAACATCTTTGAAAGATGTTATTATATACGATCACCGTGGTCGCACCGGCAACAAACGCGTGACCATAGCAGACTCCGGAAGGATGTTCACCTTCCTTAATGATCAATATCTCAAGCTGGAATTATTTAATGGATACGATTTTAATGAAGGATCTGCCGAACAAAATCCTGGTACAGGAGCTTCGGCAGAAAGCTTTCAAAAGACAAAGTATGGAAAGATGGATATCGTATTTGATCTCTCCTCTTTTGGACTTCAAACGACAGATAAGAAATGGTTTCAGGGCAACCGTATCATGAGAAATGTTCTTGAGCTGGACCATGATATGGATTCAGTTGACAATGAAATTAAAGGCTCACGACTTGCCTCCTACAATACCAAAGTGAATCTTTTTAATTTCTATGGCAAGACTGACTCGCTCGAGCTGCCTGCGGACCTGAAAGCATATAAACATAAAAAAGATTCCATTGCCGAGAAGATGAATCCAGGATCTACTCATCTTGTTACATCATTTCTTCAGTTCAAACCCATACCCCTGGATAGTATTAACAATAAAACAAGGAAGGTGGCGGATAGCGTATTTAATGCTCCGGTGAATCTTAATGAAGTAAATGCCGCTCTCAATACAACGCGAATGCTAAAGAGTCAGTTACTGAATTCAAATGCGCAGCGGGCTAATTATCTGGCAGAGTATAAAGTATTCCAGGTGCAATGGCATAAGATCTGGTCATTTTCTTTTTCGTGTATTGTAATGTTTCTTATCGGTGCACCGCTTGGCGCGATTATCAAGAAAGGCGGCCTCGGAGTTCCCGTAATCACATCGATCATGTTCTTCATCTTCTTTTACCTCGTCAACAGTACAGGGGAGAAGTGGGCAGCACAAGATAAGATCAGCGTTCCAGTGGGCATCTGGGCGGCTGACTTTATCCTCGCCATTATCGGGCTATTATTCCTTCGTCAGGCCCGCCTCGATGCGCGGCTTTTCGAGGCAGATTTTTATGACGTGGTGTGGGATAAGATCAAGAAGAGATTATCCAAGAAGAAACCGAGCCCAAGCCCATTAGCCTAAAATGTGTTGAAGTGCTCAAGTGTTGAGGTTTCGCCTAGAAAGGTGATACACGATTTTACCTCCTCTTTTTGCATATTCCCGGAATTTCCTTACTTTTGCGCGATTAAAAATTATTAAGAAGCGGTAAATAATAAACGATGATCCTCGATTCAGCTAAAAAACAAGAACTTTTCAGTAAACATGGTGTAGCAAAATCAAAGACTGACACAGGCTCTCCAGAGTCTCAGGTTGCACTTTTCACTTTCAGAATCAACTCTTTGACAGAACATTTGAAGGTCCACAAGAAGGATTTTTCCACGCAACAAGGTCTTTTAAACCTCGTTGGCCAGCGCAAGAAACTTCTTGGATACCTCCAGAAGACCAATATCGAGCGTTACCGTTCGATCATTGCTGAGCTTGAACTACGTAAATAAGAAATCTAACATAAGAATAGGGAACCCTTAAACAGGTTCCCTTTTCGCTTTTATAACGAGCCTGTTTAGGCCTCTCCAACATCCTATATGAAACCAAATCCTATTATAAAATCTTGCACATTACCTGATGGCAGGATCATAACTATTGAGACAGGCAAGCTTGCCCGTCAGGCAGATGGTTCTGTTGTTCTCAGAATGGCAGACACAATGCTTCTCGCTACAGTCGTATCAAATAAGGACGGAAAAGAAGGAGCAGATTTCCTTCCGTTATCTGTTGATTACCAGGAGAAATTCGCATCCATGGGAAAAATTCCCGGAGGTTTTTTACGCCGTGAAGGAAGGCTTTCTGATTACGAAGTATTAATCAGCCGCCTTGTCGATAGAGCGATAAGACCCTTATTCCCAAGCGATTATCATGCCGAAACTCAAGTGGTAATCCAATTAATTTCAGGAGATGTGAATGCATTACCTGATGCTCTTGCAGCATTTGCCGCATCAGCGGCATTATCTGTTTCAGATATTCCTTTCCAGGGACCAATCTCTGAAGTTCGTGTTGCCCGTGTCGATGGCAAGTTCGTCGTGAACCCAACATTGGAACAGAAGGAAAGAGCGGATTTAGATCTTATTGTAGCTGCTTCAATCGACAATATTCTCATGGTAGAAGGTGAGTCAAAAGAAGTTAGTGAAGATGATATGCTGGAAGGTATCAAGATTGCTCATGAAGCGATCAAGGTTCAGTGCCGGCTCCAGATCGAATTGACAAAAGCAACTAATAAAACTGAGAAAAGAGTTTACTCTCACGAAAAACATGATCTTGAGTTGAAAGCAACTCTTGAGAAACTTCTTTACAACAAAGCGTACGCTGTTGCAATGAAGCAGACAAAAGGCAAGAACGATCGTTCTGATCTTTTCCATGCTGTATTGGATGAGTACTTCGCAGGTTTACCTGAAGATTCAACAGTTGACAAAGGATTAGCAAAGCATTACTACCACGATATTCAGAAGAAAGCATCACGTGATCTTGTTCTCAATGAAAAAGTTCGTCTTGATGGTCGTAAGACAAATGAAATCCGCGACATCTGGTCCGAAGTTGATTATTTACCGGCGGCGCACGGGTCAGCGGTATTCACACGTGGTGAAACGCAGTCATTGAGCACTGTTACATTGGGTACTAAGCTTGACCAGCAAATGATTGATGGAGCTATGTTCTCCGGAAACAATAAGTTCATTCTCCATTACAACTTCCCATCATTTTCAACAGGAGAGGTGAAGCCTAACCGTGGACCTGGTCGTAGAGAAATTGGTCACGGAAATCTTGCGTATCGTTCATTAAAGCAAGTGCTTCCTGCAGAAGAAAAGAATCCCTACACGATCCGCATCGTATCAGATATTTTAGAGTCGAACGGATCGTCTTCAATGGCAACAGTTTGCGCAGGATCGCTTGCGTTGATGGATGCCGGTGTGCCTATCTCTGGTGCGGTTTCCGGAATTGCAATGGGTATGATTGCTGACGGCGGACGTTATGCGATCTTGTCTGATATCCTCGGAGATGAAGATCATTTAGGAGACATGGACTTCAAAGTAACTGGAACTGAAAAGGGAATCACGGGTTGCCAGATGGACCTTAAAGTAGACGGTCTTTCATACGAGACTTTGAAAGAAGCATTGTTGCAAGCAAAAGAAGGAAGACTTCATATTCTTAACGAAATGAAGAAGTCACTTCAGGCTTCACGCGCTGATCTTAAGCCGCATGCTCCGCGCGCTCATACAATAATTATCGAGAAAGAGTTGATTGGTGCAGTTATCGGGCCCGGTGGTAAGATCATCCAGGACATTCAGAATACCACAGGTGCTACCGTTGTGATCGAAGAAATAGATAAGAAGGGTGTTGTAAGTATTTTTGCTACAAGCCAGGCAGCAATGGATGGGGCGATGAAGAGAATCAATGCGATCGTAGCAGTTCCTGAAGTTGGAACAGTGTATGATGGCATTGTGAAATCAATCATGCCATTCGGGGCATTCGTTGAATTCATGGCAGGTAAAGATGGGTTACTGCATATCTCTGAGATCAAGTGGGAACGTCTTGAAAACATGGAAGGCGTGCTTGAAGTAGGAGAGCAGATCAAAGTGAAATTGGTAGAAGTTGATAAGAAGACGGGTAAGTTCCGTTTGTCGCGCAAGGTGTTGTTGCCGAAGCCGCCAAGTGCTAAAGAGCCGGTTCAGGCGTAATTAGCATTTTAGATAAAGTAAAGAGCCAGTCGAAAGAGTGGCTTTTTTAATTTAGGTACAAGGGCATGTAATTGAGACAGCCGGTATTAGGCATTTCTGATTATTCAGGAGCCATCACTGTCCCTGATACTACTGATATTTTTATGAAAGAGGGTGAAAGAGTGCCCCTTCCTACACTGTATATAAATAACTAATATTGAAGTCTCGGACAGACTTTTTTTATACGAAACTGTGTTATACATCCATGACTAAGGAAAAAGTAAAACTCTTAATAATCGGTTCCGGCCCTGCGGGCTATACAGCAGCTATCTATGCAGCACGTGCAGGCCTTAATCCAGTTCTCTATACCGGTGGCCAGCCCGGCGGTCAGTTGACAATTACCGGGGAAGTGGAGAATTTTCCCGGCTATCCGAAAGGAATTGATGGCCCTCAAATGATGATGGACCTCCAGGCTCAGGCGGAAAGATTTGACACGAGTGTGCGTCATGGACTTGCAACGAAAGTTGACTTTTCAGGATACCCTCTAAAAGCTATTATCGACGACATTCATGAAATAGAAGCGGATGCCGTAATTATTGCGACAGGCGCTACGGCAAAATATCTTGGATTGCCATCCGAACAAAATTTTGTAAACCGCGGAGTTTCTGCGTGCGCTGTGTGTGATGGATTTTTCTATAAGGGAAAGGAAGTAGCGGTAGTTGGTGCAGGTGACTCTGCAGCTGAAGAAGCGACCTACTTGACAAAGCTCTGTCCAAAGGTTTATCTTATCGTGAGAAGAGATGAAATGCGTGCATCGAAGATCATGCAACAACGTGTGAAAAATAATCCAAGAATTGAGATCTTGTATAACTCTGAAACAGAAGAGATCATTGGCGATCACGAAGTCAATGCAATGCAGATCTTTAATAATAAAACAGGTGAACGACGTGTGATCCCTGTGAAAGGATTTTTCGTGGCAATCGGTCACAAACCAAACACAGATATCTTCAACGGTCAGATCGACATGGATGAAACAGGATACATTCAAGTAAAACCTGGTTCGACGTGGACAAACGTTGAAGGTGTATTCGCGGTAGGCGATGCAGCCGACAGAGTCTATCGTCAGGCAGTAACAGCGGCGGGTACCGGCTGTATGGGTGCGCTGGATGCAGAGCGATGGTTAGCAGCGAAAGAAGAAATGGAACCTGCGTTGAATGGTAAAGCTTGATATACTTGTCCTGGCAGCACATCCTGATGATGCTGAACTCGGATGTGGTGGCACAATCATCAAGCACATTGGTGCGGGTAAGAAAGTTGGTGTGGTCGACTTTACACGTGGTGAATTAGGTACACGAGGTACTGAACAAACACGTGATAAAGAAGCAGCTGGTGCAGCAAAGATCCTTGGACTTTCAGCACGTGAGAATCTTAATCTCCCCGATGGATTCTTTGTGAACAGCAAAGAACATCAGATGGCTGTTGTTAAAGCAATCAGAAAATATCAACCAGAAATTATTCTTGCCAACGCGCGATACGATCGTCATCCCGATCATGGGCGAGGAGGAGACCTTGCGTATGAAGCAGCATTTCTTTCAGGTCTTGTAAAAGTTGAAACAGATCTTGATGGAGTAAAGCAAAGTCCATGGCGACCGAAGGCAATGTATCATTACATTCAAAGTGAATTCATAACCCCGGAAATCATTGTCGATATTTCAGGTACGTGGGATAAGAAAATGGAAGCAGTGAAGGCTTACAAAACACAGTTCTACGATCCCAACAGCAAAGAGCCTGAGACGTATATTTCAAAGCCTGGTTTTCAAAAGTTATTGGAAGCACGGGCGATTGAGTTTGGGCATACGATTGGTGTAACCCACGGGGAAGGGTTTACAACGAGAAGGTGGGTGGGGGTAGATTCTCTTTTCGATCTAATTTGAATTCTTTGATCTATCAGCTGAAGATTCAATCTGAACAAACGCCGATTCAATCGCGAGGTATCCCAATGACTAATGCCTCCGATACTCTTTAGAAGATACTCCTCAAACGAATCGTTAATTTATCAAGGAGCTAAGGAGCAAGCCTGCTTATCTTCCAAACACTTTTTTCTTTGGTATAAACAATCCTATCATGAAGTCGGTTGGGCCTCCCTTGCCAGAACTCCACCATAAACGGATCCACCTTAAATCCTCCCCATTGCTTCGGCTTAGGTAAATGCGGTTGATCTTTGAATTTCTCTTCCAGGTCTTTTGCCCGTTTTTCAATCAACGACCTATCAGCAATCACACTACTCTGTGGGGATGCCCACGCACCGATCTGGCTTCCTCTCGGACGACTTTGAAAATACGCTATTGACTTTTCTTCCGATACACGCTCAGTAATACCTTCAATTCTAACTTGTCGTTCGAGTTCAGGCCAGAAGAAGTTTAATGCACATGCAGGATTTTGCTCCAGCTCTTTGCCTTTGAGACTTTGGTAGTTTGAATAGAAAATGAAATGATTGCTCTCAACGCCTTTTAGCAGAACAATGCGGGATGATGGCTTTCCATTTGCTGACACCGTTGCAAGGTTCATTGCATTTGGTTCAGGCAATTTCGAATCCATCGTTTCCGCAAACCATTTTTCAAACTGTATTATCGGACTTGCATTTACCGATGTTATTTCGAGGGAGGACTTTGAGTAGTCTTTTCTTAGATCTTCGAGGGAGGGCATAGTACCGTGATTATTTTTGATGTAAGATCGATTATTTCTGAATAGGATTTGTAGAATGGTAAGATTGAAGATTTTATATGCTAGAATTTTAAGGAGCGCTTTTCACGAATAAGCCAAAGCAGTCAATTAATCTCGAAGGGTTTCCAATGCCTAATGCCCAATGCCCAATGCCTTTCTTTCAAGACTCCAAAAGCTACCTGATGCGGGCTAATCCAGGTCATATTTTGTCCTCCCATTTACGGCAGCCATCGTTAAATTATCCAATTTCATTTGGAGGTATAGCGAATCATTGGTTTATTGAGTTACTAAATATGGAATTTTTTAAATACCGTAATAAACTATCACCGCAAAGAGGCCGGCTTTTAATTTCTGAGCCTTACCTACCTGATCCTAATTTTGAACGTACTATCATATTATTGTGCGAGAATAGCCTGGAAGGCTCATTTGGGTTTGTTTTAAATAAGCCTTCTACCGTCAGCGTTAGTGAAGTGATGGAAGAAATTAAGGAATACAATACCTCAGCGATGATTGGTGGTCCTGTACAGCAGGATACCCTGCACTACATTCATCGAAATGCATCCCTGGAAGACGCAGTTGAAATTGTAGATGGTATATTTTGGGGAGGAAATTTTGAGCGACTTCTTTTCCTGCTGGAAACCAAACAAATGCAACATAATGACGTTAAGTTTTTCTTAGGCTACAGTGGATGGTCTGGAGGGCAATTGGAAGAGGAATTACAGGAAGATTCCTGGATCGTAAGCGATCAGGTTTCAGGAGACCTGGTATTTGAAACAGCCCCAGATGATATGTGGAAAAAGACGCTTACGATTATGGGGGGGAGGTTCTCCGTTTACTCCAATTATCCGAAAGATCCGAGACTAAATTGATTAGAATATATACTTTTACGTTGAGAATTGAGGAATTGAGAAGCTGAGAATTGAGAAGTAAAAAGAGTGCAGCAACGTTGGACTCTGAATCCGGCACTCTGGACTTTGAATAAAAATACTGAACTTAAATAGGACCCGGAACTTAGATTTGAAATAATGGAAACGGAAGAGAAAGAAGAAGTGAAGATAAAGATTGTTCTGGAGGACGACGCCTTGACGAATACGGTTAACTCAAACGAGGAATTGGAGGAAAGTCTTAATGTGCCACCCGATTACTCTAACTTTACGAAACAGGAGTTCGTTGACTTATTAAAAGAATTGTCTACGTCTACTGATTACAAGAAAACAGATTTAATCCTTAAAGAAGCCAAGTCCCAGTATGATGACATGCAGGACAAAGAACGTGCTGCAGCACTACAGCGATTTGTGAATGATGGTGGATCTCCCGACGATTTTGAATTCCGTACCGGTCCGCTAGACATAGCCTTTGATGCAGCGTACAAGGTATTGAAAGACCGCAAGGCGGAGCATTTTAAAGGTCTTGAAGATCAAAAGAATGATAACCTCAAGAAGAAGAATCTTCTTCTTGAAAATCTTAGAAAGTTAACCGATGGTGAAGATGATCGTCATAGCTTTGATAAGTTGAAAGAGATACAATTACAGTGGAAGAACATCGGAGTTGTTCCATTAGCACAGGCAAAACCATTGTGGGCGAGCTATCATGCGTTGATGGATCGTTTCTATGATAACCGCAATATCTACTTCGAACTGAAAGAGCTTGACCGCAAGAAGAATCTTGAAGCAAAGATTGAGTTGTGTGTTCGTGCTGAGAAGTTAGCAGAAGTAGAACGAATCAGTGAAGCAGTTCGCGAGCTCAATGAATTGCATGAAGAATACAAGCATATCGGACCAGTATCGCGTGAAGATAAAGATGCCGTGTGGGAACGTTTCAAGAGAGCATCCGATGCGGTATATGCAAAACGTGATGTATTCGTTGCAAACCTGGCAGGAATGGGCGAAGAATCTTGAACTGAAAGAAGCGATCATCACAGAGATCAATACACATAGTTCATTCCAGTCTGATCGCATTAAAGAATGGAACCTGAAGACAGCAGATGTAATTGCACTTCAGAAGAAATGGGAAACCATCGGCGCTGTTCCACGAAATAAAGCAAAAGATACAAACAAACGATTCTGGTCAGCCTTTAAGACATTCTTCAATACGAAAGGATCGTTTTTCAAAAAGCTTGATGAATCAAGGAATCAGAATCTTCAATTGAAGAAGAATCTTGTTGCTCAGGCAGAAGCGCTTAAAGTAAATGTGGATGGTGGAGAGAAGACAGCGAATGCACTGAAAGGGCTTCAAGTAAAATGGAAAGAGATTGGACCTGTTCCTGAGAAGCAACGTGAGAAGATCTACCAGGAGTTTAAGGCAGCATGTGATTTCTTCTTTGAGCAACGTCGCGTGAAGTTTGACGAAGCCGACAAAGATCAGAACGACAACCTTATGAAGAAAGAAGCCATCATCTCTGAAGTGGAGAGAATGAGCAATGAAAAGACAGGTACTCTTGCCCAATTGAAAGAGTGGCAGAGAAGCTTTACATTGATTGGCTTTGTGCCACGCAACTCAGTGAATTCTGTCAAAGTAAAGTTCAATGCAGCTATTGACAAACTCATCGCTTCCCTGGAATCAGTGAGCCAGGAGGAGAAAGATAAGTTTGTGCTTGAGACACAGATTGAAAACATCAAGACCGATCCGGATGCAGCGAATAAGATCTATCGCAAGGAGCAAGACCTTCGCAAGAAGATCCAGAAAGCTGAGAACGATGTGGCAACATTGCGTAACAACCTTGAGTTCTTCGGCCGTTCAAAGAATGCGGAGAAAATGAAGGCGGATTTTACTGCCCAGATTGAAGCTTCCAATAAAGAGGTTGCACAGTTTAAAGCGCAGTTGAAGTTATTAAGAGCTGCTGTGCAATAAGACCTCCAAAAGGGATTGAGTATTAGGCATTGGGAAATGGTTTCAATTGAGAATTCAGTTTAAGTATCAGTGACTATAGTGCAAAAAGATCAGGAACAGACCCCAATAAAAATGTGGCAAGATGTAAATTTGTGATACTCAGAAATGAGATAAACAGGTTTTGTTCATCGCTTCAGTTGTATTGGGCATTTCATTGGCTTTCATCAAAGACGTAGTGAAATTAGATGTTGCGACCAATAAGCCCCTACTATTGCTTGCTTGGATAAGTTTTGGTGCATACCTTAATTTTAAGGGCATATTACTGAAAAATAGTTGGTGACACCCACCCAATGATTCTGAGAATGAATCAGTTATAGGGAGTTTAGTGAAAGTGGTTTCACTAAACTTCTTTTGTTTATGGGAAACATAAAAAAAGCGGTGCTGGGCCTGTGGAAGCTTAACCGTAATTCGATGGGGAATTCAGTCGGGAAAACAACGATTTAAATGTAAAAACTGCGGCATTTTTTTTACTCGTCGTTATCTAGATCAACGATTAGAAAATCGTTTCATCTGGTTTAAAAAATGGATACTTGAGCGACAGACTTTCAAGACCCTGAGTCGCGACAGTAACCTATCCATTGATACGCTCCAGCGAATATTTTATACTTATCTGGAAAAATCTCCAACTGTAAAAATCTTAACAAGAAGCCAAGTCCATTTGCGTATGGATGCAACTTACTTTAAGCGCTTCTGTTTGCTCTGCTATCAGGATCATGAGGATGGCTATACGCAATTGATTCGGTTTTCAAATGGAGAGCATTTTGAGGAGATCAAAGAAGATTTGAATAACCTCATTAAACTGGGTGTTCAGATCGAAAGTATCACCACCGATGGTCATAAAAGCATTCTCAAAGCCATCAAAAAGTCACTTCCAGATGTACTGGCTCAACGATGTCTGGTGCACATCCAACGAATGTGTTTACTGTGGCTAACACGCTTTCCCAGGCATTTGGCGGGTATGGAATTGAGACGACTGGTTCTTCAACTGCTCGCCATTAAGACCGATAATGATCGCCTTCATTGGACGCAGCAGCTCACGCTATGGCATGAACGCCATAAGAGTTATCTGCAGGAGAAGACCTATAATAAAGAAACAGGAAGATACTGGTATACGCATAAATTGCTGAGGCGCTCATACCAGACCATTAAAAGAGCTTTACCAAATATGTTCCACTATTTAAACAACCCTAAAATACCACACACGACCAATGGCATCGAGGGGTTCTTTAGTCATCTTAAAAATCATCTGGATCTTCATCGGGGATTAACTTTTGAACACAGGGTTAACTTCATTAAGTGGTATGTATACCTATCCAACGACAAATGAGTTTTAGAGCCATAAGGCTTACCAAAAAAAGTTGGGCTGACCATTGAAATGATCAGCCCTCTTTTTTCGTATAAGCATCAACCTTATTGCTTCGCAAGTTGCTCTCCAGCAGAGCTTGGGTCCTCTTCGGGCTGATAGTGTCAAGTCTAATAATTTATTCCATAAAAGTCACCAACTATTTATCAGCACATTGCCATTTTCAATTTCAATTTTCCAAAGTTGTCCCACTTCTTCATATTCTCATTTTTATACTGTTGAGCTATCTTGGCATAAACTTCTGTTGCAGTAACACTCTTATGACCAAGTCAGTCTCAAACTGTGCTAACGTCAATCCCTAACAAGATATAATTAATGGCGAGGAAGTGGCAACTGCAATGATGACTTAATGTTAAGACTTTAATCTGGCAGAAACAGTTCCTTATACTTTTCCTCCAGGCTTGCTAATTCATTTTCCTTCAATTCGCTAAACTCTTTTTCTTTTGCTCTTTTCGAAAGTTGGCCATTGTTTTGTTCTAAAAACCTGACTGCCTGAGCAACTACTTTATCGGGCATTTCATATTCCTCTTCGAGATACTTCTTAAAGGCGTCATACCGGGTTAAGTATGTAACTTCAGAGGGTATGATATTCTCCATTGTATCTTTTACACAGTCATATAAAAATTCGGCCTGCTGTGTCGCATCAAAGTAGCGATAGTAGTCGAGGGTGTCATTGGTTACTTCCACATTGTGATCCTTGTTTTCTTTCCAATCTATAAAATCCAATAACGGGTGAGAATATGACTCCAATACTTTTCTGTAGTCATCGATGTGATCTAATATTGAGGCAGAAACAGGAAAGATAATACTCTGCTGTGCGAATTGTTTTTTGGCCAACACATGATGAATGAGATAACGATGGATGCGACCGTTACCGTCTTCAAAGGGATGGATGAACACAAAACCAAAAGCAACTATTGACGCCGCCAATACAGCATCGATATGGTTTTTCAATAGTAGCTCATGTGTGCTTAGCAGCCCTGAAATCAACGCATCAATATCTTGCCAGTTAGCGGAAATGTGATCGGGGAGAGGTTCTCCTGTAGTGCGATCATGCTCGCCTACAAAGCCGCCTTTTTTACGGAAGCCCATTTCTAAAAACCGCGCATTTTCTATCACGAGTTGCTGTAGCCGAAGTAATTCTTCCTTGGTTAAATCTTTTGTGCCGGCCTGCCCTATCGCTTGCCCCCAGCGTATTGCCCTTTTACTTTTTGGACTTTCACCTTCTATTGTAAAAGATGCTTTTGAATCTTTTAGTAATAAAAAAGCAGATGCCCTCTGCACGATGTCTTTGCGTATGCCTTTAAGGTAGTTGTCTTTTTGTGCCGCGAGATTGGCGGCAATGTATTTCTCCAGTTTAGCCGTCTTGCGAATGAGCGGGCAAAAATCTTGGCTTCCCAGAAGGTTATTAATAATTCTATGTCGTGATGACTCAAATCCTTTAATGGCATACTGTTGATCTTCATCCAATAAAGGTGTGTACTTTATTTTACTGTCTGCATTGGGAATTTTTAATTCTGCCGAAAACAACCACTCATATAGAAACCAAATTTTACGGCTATACTGTCCTGTTGGCTCAAGTTGTATAAGGTCTGTAATTTCCTTCTGAGTTAATGTCGAGAATAATTTTTTAAAGAATAAAACATTAACACCTTCGTACTTTAGGGCAAATACCAATTGCTTATATAGGTTATCTTCGGGCTGATGCCTTGATGTAAAAACCCTCCACTCATCTGTTTCATATTGCCGTTTCTTTGAACTGATCAGTGCCAATGGCGAGGGCATCGGCAAAGGCAGTTGAAAAGTTTCGATCAATGCTCCATATCCTACCAGAACTGCTTCTTCAGGTGTTTGCCTACCGTGAAAAACACTTACTTTAAGTAAGAAACTCTTATGCTTCTTAGCCATTGGTAAAAAATAGTTGATTGACGTGAAAAATGATTGCCTAATTGGATTGATGGAGAGAAGCTAACGGGTTTAACTCAAAGATAGGTGAAAAATAGACGCAAATAGTGAAAACCATATGCGTTAATGCCATTTAGGTGAAAAATAATGGGGCAGTTAGGATTGCAAATTAATTACCACCACTTTCTTGTGAACTTTTGGCAAATGCTCAATGATCTTAATCTTCCTGGTTCTTCTGAAGTGTCGCTACTTTTTCCTCCAGTCATGCGATAAGCTTTTGCTGGTTTGAACATGTAGGATTCGTTCCTCATTCACTCAATCTATGCTTTCACCATCCTTAGTAATGGAATGATCAAGTCCTGTCTCAAACTTTAACCTTTCAGAATGAAGAGCAAAAAAATCAAAGCTCAGAGTCGTAGAAATTTTATAAAGAAGTTCGATGTTAATTGCTTCCCTGTCGAAAATGCTATTGACATTTGTTTGTGACTTTTCAATAGCCCTTGTACGTTCAGCTATTTTTAAAAATTACAATTAAACGCTGGATTCGCAATAACACAGACTTTTTTGATAGCAATAGTAATTTTCAGTTCACTTTTTTTCCTTGAATGCCAGAATAATACTTTTCTCAATTAACTGGATTGGTACCCCAATTCCATACGTCTTACCATCTCTAGTTTTAAGTTTATTCAAGAGGGGAAAACCCTTGGTAATTTTCTTTCTTATTTCGTCATTGGGAATAGTAAATCCTGCATAACTATTGGCTGCCACTTCACTATCCTTATTTAACACACATGATCCACTTGTACCAGACATTATACTCTTTTGCATACTAAAGTCAGTTAATTCATACGCCATCACACTGTCGGTAGCATAAATAACAACTGCTCGATTTATCAGCGTTGTTCTATTGTTATTGTCTTTTATCTTAGAATACAAGTACACAGTGTCTCCAACCTGTGCGCTTTTTTTTGCTGGCTTTAAATAGGGAATCTTATCTGATGGTAAGTAAAATGCCGACAGATCCAATTTGATTGTTTCTGCATTTCGCACTGGGAGTTTTTGTCCGATTTTAAAGTCAACTGTGCTTTCGTTCATGCTCCATGCCCATCCGTTAGTCATATTTTGTTCAATCTCATCCCATTTCAAATATTCGCCATTTCTTGTCCCCGCAACTGTATGGTGAGCTGTCAAGAACATTGCAGGCAAGCTGTCATTAATTTTCATTATAAATGCGCTGTTTTCCAACGGACCAGTTGACGTTGAGTCCGTTTTAAAACCAAATTTATAAATGGTATTCTTTAGTGATTCGATTTTTTTGAGCTTGTCTTGTTACGTGAGATATGTCCCAAAAACCAAAAGGTCAAAATTATTATGGTTGTTTTTTTCATAATCAAAATTATTGCCGCTAACAACTATGTTTATATTCTCGTGAATATATTTCAGCACAATAGCGTCCTAAACGTTTAAGATAAAGGGGGAAATTTTTTTAACTCAAAGCTACCTTTGAGGTGCAAAAAAAATATTCCCATTCCCATTTTAAATATAACTTAATTCTCATAAATTGTTTTAAAGCTGGATCCCAATAAGTTCTCTCAACTAGTAACGGAAAAACAAGCTGACAAGCATAATAAAAGCTACGGCAGCTTGGACGCGGCTGGTATTCATACTTTGGAATAAAGCTGCTTCTGAATGCAGCTTATCAAACGATCTGTTTATGAGATTGTACAAGGATGGAAGTTCACTGAGATTTCAGAGGGACTGCCTTGGGGCAGAATTAAATTACGCAATTGAAAAAATTAGAGCTATTAAGGAAGAAGTATCGAGACCTTAACGGGGAGATAGATTCGATTCTTGGCTTATTGAAAGAATTCGAAACTAAACATGTTAAGACCATTGCCCCCAGTATAGTGTCAAAACGCCTTGACAAGTCATATATTGAAACGATATTTCTATTGGGGTTGGCAGAGAAAGTTGATATTCTCAAAAAGAGTTATCAAGTATACACCGTAGATAGTAATTTTTTCTTAGGGGAGTTCAATGATAGTAACGAAATTCCAAGGATTCTCCATAACCCGGCCACTGGTTCTGATGTTACAAGGGATGATTATGTTGTCGATCTCGTTTATCATTTTGCATAACTGCTTACTTAAGCGATGCCCTTTAATAAAAAGAAAGATTTGCTTTATAGGTATGACTATCAAATCTATTCAAGCGCTGATCTAATTAATTGGGATGCTTATTTTCTCGATTGTATTCCCATATCCCACTCCAATTCAATATTTAGTATGTCGCATCATACTATCATTTTCTGCTGTTGCCTACGTGGCCTTCGTGCCAGGCTTTCTTCAGGTTGAGTGGGGGACAGGAATTCGTGCTGGAGGCGCACTAGCTGAATTTTTAATTGTATTTTTTGCATCACCTGCAGCATTGGCCCCGACCATCAGCGCTCCCTAACTAATGCATTAATTGTATTGTTAAAAGTATTAACCAGAAAATAAAAAAGGCAGTCACCCGTTCGTAACTACCTCATTATCAAGAGCCCCCTGTCGGAATCGAACCAACGACCTACTGATTACAAGTCAGTTGCTCTACCAGCTTAGCTAAGGAGGCATTCCTTTAGTTTCCAAACCTTGCCTTTTTGCGAATCAATTGCGTTTCAAGCCTATTTGGGATGGCAAAAATACTGTAAGAATGTGGTTTTGCAAATCCTAGATGGTAAATCGGAATGTTAATAATGAGGTACACTTGGTTTTTTTGATCAGTTTTCAGTACAACGCCTGAATCTTATCTGTTTGTCGCACCCTCTTCTTCAAATTAGAGACTCATCTCAGGAATGTCACCCTCAACGATCAACTTACCCTCCGTTGCATTACGTATTTGATCCACACTTATTCCAGGGGCCCGCTCTAAGAGTTTAAATCCACCAGTAGGAAGTACATCAAGCACTGCCATATCAGAAACAATTTTCTTCACGCATTGCAATCCGGTGATCGGCAACGAACAATGTTTCAAAAGTTTAGAAGCTCCTTCCTTACTACAATGCTGCATAGCAACAATAATATTTTTGGCAGAAGCAACAAGATCCATCGCGCCACCCATTCCTTTTACCATCTTACCAGGAACTTTCCAGTTTGCAATGTCCCCATTCTCAGAAACTTCCATTGCACCCAGAATTGTAAGATCAACTTTGCCACTTCGGATCATCGCAAAACTTTCTGCAGAACTAAACAACGCCGAGCCTGGCATCATGGTAATGGTCTGCTTACCTGCATTTATTAAGTCAGGATCTACATTTTCTTCTGTAGGAAATGGTCCAATCCCAAGAAGGCCGTTCTCAGATTGCAATACTACATTCATATTCGTTGGAATATAGTTTGCAACAAGTGTTGGTATTCCAATTCCAAGATTGATGTACATGCCGTCCTTGACTTCGAGAGCGATGCGTTTAGCGATACCGATTTTGTCTAACATAAAGTAAGCTTAAAGATTAAAGCTGGGGGAGATTTTAAGTAAGGTGAATATTCTTATGATCGAGGTGAATCAAACTTTCGCCATTGATCTTTAAGCTTTCATCTTCGTAATTGTTCGTTGTTCGATACGCTTCTCATAATTTTTACCTTCGAATATTCTGTGAACATAAATTCCGGGCGTATGAATCGTATTCGGATCAAGTGTACCAACCGGAACGAGTTCTTCAACTTCTGCAATAGTGATCTTGCCAGCAGACGCCATCATTGGATTAAAATTTCTTGCTGTACCGCGATAAATCAGATTGCCGGAGGTATCTCCCCTCCAGGCTTTTACGATAGAGAAATCAGATTTTAACCACTTCTCCATAAGATATATTTTACCGTCGAATTTTCTTGTCTCTTTGCCTTCTGCCACCTCAGTTCCTACTCCAGCCGGAGTAAAGAATGCAGGGATCCCGGCGCCACCCGATCGTATGCGTTCTGCCAATGTTCCCTGCGGTAGTAATTCAACTTCCAGTTCACCTGAAAGTAATTGTCTTTCAAACTCTGCATTCTCACCAACATACGATGATATCATCTTCTTCACCTGCCGTGTTTTCAGCAATAATCCAATTCCAAAATCATCAACACCTGCGTTGTTTGAAATGCAAGTAAGGCCGGTAACACCTTTGCGCAACAGCGCTGCGATGCAATTTTCGGGAATACCGCTCAATCCAAAACCACCAATCATAAGAATCGAATTGTCAGCAATGTCTTTTACTGCTTCATCGGCACCCGGAACGACTTTATTGATCATGTTTGTAAATTAATGATGTAAATTACAGATTGCGCTTATAGATATAAAAGGTAAAAAGTAAAAAAACTATTGTTCCGCATCCTTAGCAATAGTCTGCATTTCACTTTTACATTTTTTTAATCTTTTAACGCAACCAACGCATCCTCCTTATCTTTTCCCAATTGGGTTTTCAGTCCGTCAAGTCCATTGAATTTCAAATCTCCTCTTAGATATTTCTCGAATTCAACCGTTAAACTTTCTCCATAAATATCTTTATTAAAATTAAAGATATTTACTTCGATCACACGCTTCGTTCCGTCAACGGTTGGTCTGTTACCAATATAAAGCATGCCCCCGTATTGATCACCGGCATGAAATACATTTACAGCGTAGATGCCTTCAGCAGGAACAAGCTTATAATGTGAATCGATATCAAGATTGGCTGTAGGAAATCCCAATTGTCTACCAAGTTGATCACCTTTCACCACGCGGCCAGTAATTGAATATGGGCGACCCAAAAGATTTTTTGCAACGGTCACATCGCCATCTTCAAGTGCTTTTCTTATTTGGGATGAACTGATTGCAACGTTATCAATGTCTTGCTGCGAGATTTCTTCAACATCAAATCCGTATTTGGGACAATTCAGCTTGAGCTGTTCAAAGCTGCCTTCACGATTTTTCCCAAAGCGATGATCATATCCAATGACAAGCTTTTGTGTACCAATTGTTTCAACTAAAATATTTTTGATAAAATCGAGAGATGACAATTGAGAGAACTCTTTCGTAAATGGAATTCTTAGTAGATGTTGAATACCTTGCTCTTTGAGTAATCCGGCTTTCTCCTCGAAGGTGTTCAATAATTTTAATTTCTCATCAGCTGGTTTCAAAACTAACCTGGGATGAGGCCAGAAGGTAATAACTACCGTTTCGCCATTATTCTTTTCAGCTATCTCTTTCAGTCGTCCCAAGATCTGCCTGTGCCCAAGATGGACTCCATCGAATGTCCCGCTGGTAACAACGGCATATTGAAGCGGTGTAAAGTCATCAAGTGAATGATATATTTTCATAAGTGAAGTGCTATGGAAGCAGTTGGGATTTGACGCGCGACGCATCGATACGTTGCTTTATTGCCTCAAAACTTTCAGCATCTCTTAATTTAAATTCACCAATGCTAGTCCTGCATAATTCTGACAGGTGCGCCCCAACTCCAAGCGCTTCGCCAAAATCTCTTGCAAGACTCCTGATATACGTTCCTTTGGAGCAAATCACTCTGAAACTGATCTGCGGTTTCTCAATGTTTGTAATCTCAAATTCCCTTATTTCAACCTCACGTGACCTCATGACCGGAACTTCACCGCTTCTTGCTCTTTTATACGCACGCCGACCATCAACCCAAATCGATGAGTGGACAGGTGGAACCTGTTGAATGACGCCAATGAATTTAGTGGCAGCATGGCGTACCTGATCGTGAGTAATGTGTGAAAAATCGGTAGCAGAGGATACCTCGGTTTCCAGATCATAGGATGGCGTAGTCTGGCCGATGGTAAACTTTCCGATGTATTCTTTATCAAGACCGGTGAACTTCTCGATTTGCTTGGTCATAGCCCCTTCACACAAGATCAAAAGCCCTGTAGCAAGAGGATCCAGCGTACCGGCATGGCCGATCTTTTTTGTTTTTAGAACGCGGCGCAGCTTATGAACAACGTCAAAGGATGTCCAGCGCATGGGCTTATCGATCAAATAAAAACTGCCTTCTTTTTTAAGCGTCACAATACCGGTATTTCTGCACCAAAATAATACAGAAGTAAAAGGATAATACCGGCGATAATTCTGTAATAGCCGAATATTTTGAATCCATGCGTGGTAAGAAAGTCAATAAAGTATTTGATGGCGACCATTGCTACCATAAATGCAACTATATTCCCGATGCCCAGAAGTACAATTTCATTTTGGCCAAAGGTATTACCTTCAAGATAAAACTTCAAAAGCTTGTAGCCGGTTGCTGCTAACATTGTTGGTACGGCAAGAAAAAAAGAAAATTCCGCTGCTGATTTTTTTGTCAATCCGGTTGTAAGTCCACCAATGATTGTCGCTGCAGACCTGGAAACACCAGGGACCATTGCGATGCATTGAAATAAACCAATTTTGAGTGCAACAGAATAGGATACTTCAGCTTTTCCTTCTTGGTTCTTTGAGAAAAAAGAATCGATATAAAGTAATACACCACCACCAATGATCAGCATCCAACCCACAACATCAACTCGTTCAAGTAGCAGATCGATCTTATCGTTGAATAATAATCCGGCAACAGCCGCTGGAATAAATCCAACCAGCAGAACAAAATAGAATTTCCAGGTTTGAAAAAATCTCTTCCAATAAAGAATAACAACGGACGCGATGGCACCTAATTGAATGGCAACTGTAAATGTTTTTACGAATGGATCGGAAGAAATTCCCATGACCGATGATCCAATGATCATGTGACCGGTACTTGAAACAGGAAGAAATTCAGTGAGGCCTTCAATGATTGCCAATACAATCGCCTGGAAAATAGTCATGTATAACTAATTGTCTGTTGGCTTGTGCAAGACGGCAAAGATCTCAACGATGAAACCGCCCACAACGATAATGGGTCCAAGTGTTAAGCCGAGGAATCCAAATCCATGCTGCTCGCCGTCAAGGCTCATGATAGTGAAACCAGCAACAAGAACGATCAAACCAATAACCATTAGCTGATAGTTTTTCTTTCCGAAAGGTAGTTTTGACATACTTATTATTATTTATCTAGTATAATTCGTCCAATGAAAGCTTAAGATATTTGTAAACAGCGCGCCATGTGCTGAGCACGGCAACAAAAACACCCATTGCTATCAAACTCGCAAGAAGTGTCAAAATACGCTCACGATTTTCAATCATCTGAAGTTCGATCTTGAATTCATCAAGTCGATTGTAGGCAAGTTTGAGTGTTAGAACTAAAAGACCACATCCTATAAGTCCGGCAATTAATCCATGCAAAACAGCCCTGTAAATGAACGGCCAAAGAATAAAACCTTTGGTTGCCCCAACCAATTGCATGCTTCGAATGATAAATCGTTGGGAGAATAATGCGAGACGGAGTGTATTATTTATGAGCAACACCACTACAATAATAAGAATGGATGCTATTCCTGCCAGTACAAATCCAATGCGTGCGATGTTCTTGTTGATTTCTTCGATCAGACTTTCGACATAATATACCTGGAATACACCAGGAATTTTTTCAACGTTAAACTTTATTGAGGCAAGGCTTTCTTTAGTTTGATAAGCGGGATCTACTGAAACCAGGTATGCATTTCGAAGTGGATTTTCTCCCAGAAACGTTTTAAAATCTTCACCGGTATCTTTAATGAATTGCTTTCCGGCTTCTTCCTTCGAGACAAACATGATCGGATGATTCGTTGTGTCCTTTTGAGCAAATCCCATCTTAAGGATTTGCTTTTCAATATCCCTGATCTGTTTTTCTTCTAATTGATTTTTTAGAAATACCTGAATTTTGACATTCTCTTTTACAACGATTCCTATTTCGTCCGTATAGATGACAAGAATTCCAAACACACCCACTACAAAAAGGGCGAGCGTAATACTGAAAACTACACTTACGAAAGGGTAGCTGCCTAGTTTCTTAGTTTTGACTTTGAATTCGCCTGCCATTAGCGGGTAAAGATAGTAATTACCCCAAATTAAACGTGACGGAGGCTAACTGAATGTTGGTATTGCTCTTGGGGTGTGAAAAGTAAAAGGTGAAATGTGGCTCGCAGGTTAGAGAACAGTTTCTATATTTAGCTGCGAACAACATTTTACTAAATCACTTATAACATTTTACGTTCTACCTTCCACGGTATTCCTTCAATTTCTTCAAGAGAGCCGCATCCTTGATCAGCTTAAGAGGAGTAATGTCGGACTGATCTTCATTCATCAGGTAGTAATTCTCTTTGTAAAATAAGAACACTGCATGACTTACTCCATGAATTTCCAGGATCTCATACAGACTCTTATCGAATGGTCCGTAAAGTCTAAGCTTTCCTTCAGAGAACCGATAGTGGAAATTATGTTTCTTATCTGAGATGCCTGTGATAACCTGCATTCTTGAAGCAGAGATCTCAGTATTATTCTCATGGTTCACTAAATCCTTTGGTTCATTTGCTTCAGTCAATTCAGCTGAAGGATCAACCACCTGGATGTCTGGTTTGCGAACGGGGGTAGTGACAGTATTAGTTTTGGAAATCTGTTTCTTTTCGTCTTTCGCTAGTTTTGAAGTTGACACATCTTCTTTGAGGGGAATCGTTTCTTCAACGGTCTTTTCTTCCTTGATTGCATCTGGAGCCATTACAACTTCCTGTTGAGGTTGTTGGTTGGTGTTGGTACTGACAATTTCGTTATCTCCTTTTAGATAGAAGTATAAAAAGGAAGAGATCAGACCGGCAGAAACTACTGCAGTAGCAAGTTTGGTTCCTGTCCACATGCTTACGCCAACGGGGACATTATTCAGCATACTTTTCAATTGAGCTGCGCGTGCTTGTTTTACACCTTCAATGATCTGTTTTTGAAGGTTAACTTCTGCTTTTAAAGAAGGGTCTCCGGCGAGTTGTTGTTCAAACGCTTTACGGTCCAGCTCATCGAGCCGGTTTGACAAGTAGTGGTCGGTTAGTTCAAAATTATCCATGTATTAATCTAAAAAATCGCTCTCCGAATATTGCCCTTTCACGAGCTCATCGAGTTTTTGTTTACACTTATATTTCTTCGTCTTGGCGGTGTCGGTGTTTGCAAATCCTAATTTGTCAGCGATCTCTTGCATCGACATTTCGTCAAAGTAATAGAACATCAAAACCTTCCTACACGTTTCGCCAAGTTGATCAAGGCATTTGGCGATGATCTTTTGTCTTTCAGGTCCGTCAAGATCCATTGATTCGGACGAATCTTTTTCTTCATTTGAAAGTCTTTTCTTCCGGTCGAGTTCCTTTCTCCACAGATTTTGACAAATACTGTAGATGTAGGTACTCATCTTTGAAGTAAGGATCAGATTTCCTGATCTGGCCTTCTGCCAAAAAACAACCAGGGCATCCTGATAGACATCTCTGGCCTCCTCCTCTGTGCCGCTGTTGGTAATCACCAACTTCGTCATCATCCTGTAATACTTTTTATAAATAACTTCCAGTGCCTTTTCATCACCTTGCTGAATCCTTTCAAAAAGATCCTTCTCGTTCATTTCGAGACCCGTTTTGAATACGCGGTATGCCACTGTGGTAACCCTAGTTTAAGTTGAGTGAATGATACTTTAGACCAATGTCGTTATTCATCGATAACCGGTTATTCAGCCTGCTGCCATGTCTGAGTACGATAGAATGGTCCCCAGTAACCTCTTACTTTCAAATCTTTGCCTTCAACCCAGATTTTGGACTTATAAACCTTACCGTTTTCGGGATCAAGAATGTCTCCGCCCGAGTACTCGTTTCCTGTCTTTGTCATGTTTCGGATAATCTCCATTCCAATGATCTTCTTCTTAAATCGTGGATCAACCGAATCACAGTTATCACACACTGGATCAGGGTCTTCTGAAGGTTTAGGAAAAAGCTTTATCACCTTCCCAAATATTTTTCCTCCATTTTCTGTAATCTCCACAATTGATCTTGTTGCGCCTGAGGAATCGTCAATAGTCTTCCATTTGCCTAAAACTGACTGGGCATTTGATAGGGAAATAGTGAGTGTAAGTATTGTTAGAAATAAAAGGCGCATGGGAGGAGGTCTTCGGGGAAAGTTAGGAAAAATAATAGGCATTCTTACTAAGGGATTGAGGAGCTATACGGGTTAATCTTTAAACACATAGACATAGGTACATTGAGATTCCAGCTGTTGTTCTATGTGTTTCTTTTTGCCCTATGTGTTCAAATTTTGAATTTATATAAATGCTTAAGCCTCGAAGAGTCCCTTCAGCGCAGCCCAAAGTTTACGCTTACCCGAATCATCTGTTATCAGTTTCTCTAACGGATCTGAAAAAATCACTGATGTTGAGCCTGTCTTAATAATTTCATAACTCGCTAATCCTTTTGGTGGTGAAATAAACGCAAGCACCCGCGATGGCTTTTCTTCAAAAGATGACAGATCAAACTGAGTAAGGTGAAGTATTCTAACACCTTCTGTTGAAAGTTTAATGGCCTGTAAGATCCTGGAAAGTAAAACTCGCTGATCCTCTTTCACATCACTCCACGGAATATCAATGATAACTGCCACAGGAGGGGCTATCAAATAAACTTCCTCTTCAAAGATTATTTTAAAAAACGAATCCGGTTCCATTAAATTTTTATGTCAAACAATGATTTCAATTCGTGTGCTTCCTGGGGCTTCATTCTTCCTGAAAGGATAAGTCGTAGCTGACGTCTTCTCAAGGCACCATTGTACATTTCTTTCTCTTCGTCTGTTTCAGGTTCAACTTCAGGAACTTCAACAGGATTACCGTGCTTGTCCACAGCAACGAATGTGAAGAAAGCAGAATTACTTGCCACTTTTTTTCCTTCCGGAATATTTTCAGCATCAACGTCAATGCGAATTTCAACAGAAGAATTAAAAGCACGGGTAACCTTTGCTTTTAATGTTACAACATTACCTAACTGGATCGGATTTCTAAACGAAATATTGTCAACAGACGCAGTAACAACAATACTGTTGCAATGCTTCTGACCAGCAATGGCAGACACTACGTCCATCCAATGCATTAGTCGGCCACCCATCAGATTATTGAGCGTATTAGTATCGTTTGGCAACACAAGTTCAGTCATGCTGACGAACGACTCCTTGGGTGTTTTCTTTTTACGGATCATGAATTTTTATTCGAATTAATATGGTATAAGCCTGTTTTCTACTTTTAAGATCACCCAGGTTTTATCCCTATCGTGTGTTAGTAAGGGGGAATCAGAAACAAAAATCATAAAAATAATTTGCAATCCACTGTCCGCTGTGCGTATTTGCCTGAGTTATTATCATGCAAAGCGCTACGATCACTATTACAACCTTTATCACTACCATTGCGGGGTAGCGCCCATTCATATCCTTTTCCCAGTGTATCATTTCATTTTTTGTGCGCCTGAATCAGGTGTATTCACTAATTCATTTAATCCAGTATGAAAGTTTTAAAATTCGGAGGCTCTTCTGTTGCCTCTCCGGAAAGAATAAGGTCAGTTATTGATATCGTCAAAGGTTATTCACCTGCTGAGCATGTTGTTGTAATATTTTCTGCTTTTGGCGGAGTTACGGATACATTGATTCAATTAAGTGATAAAGCACTTCAGGGAGATGGTAATTATAGATCAGTACTCCATGCTCTGGAAGAGCAGCACTTTAATGCTGTGCGATCATTGATTGAGATACAGCGCCAAAGCAGCATCCTTGCAACGGTAAAAACAATGATGAATGAGTTGGAGGATGTTCTTCATGGAATCTTCCTTGTGAAAGAGCGTACACCACGAATGATGGACTTTGTCATGAGCTTTGGCGAACTCCTTTCATCCTATATTATTTCAGAAGCTTTTACTAATCTTAACATATCGTGTGAATTTCTTGATGCCAGAAAGATCATACGCACTGATAATAACTTTGGTCACGCAAAAGTTGATTTCGAAGTAACAAATAAACTCATACGCGAACATTTTAAATTCCACACTGAGCTACAAATTGTGACAGGGTTCATAGCATTATCTGAAAGTGGTGAAACAACTACCCTTGGAAGGAGTGGCTCAGATTATACTGCTGCTATTATTGCGGGGGCTCTTAAAACATCTTCACTTGAGATATGGACGGATGTAGATGGAATGATGACTGCCGACCCACGAAAAGTAAAGAAGGCATTTACGGTGGAGGAAATGACCTACCAAGAAGCGATGGAGTTATCTCATTTTGGTGCAAAAGTAATTTTCCCGGCAACGATGCAGCCTGTTATGCTCAATAGTATTCCGATATGGATAAAGAATACATTCAATCCTTCCTTTCCCGGAACGATCATCCAGCACGAAAGCAATAATAAAGACCTTATTATAAAAGGGATTTCGTCCATGGACAAGATGAGCTTATTGAGCGTTCAGGGAAGCGGACTACAAGGAGTTATCGGAGTGTCGATGCGATTGTTTACAGCTCTGGCGCGTGGTAATATAAATGTAATTCTGATCAGTCAGGCTTCATCCGAGCATTCAATTTGTTTTGCTGTTGCAAGTTCTTCTTCGTTGCGTGCCAAGAATGCAATTGAAAAAGAATTTTTCTATGAGATCAATGGTAATGAAATGGATAAGATTTCAATTGAAAACGGACTTGCCATTGTGGCGATTGTGGGTGAAAACATGCGGCATAATCCCGGCACCAGCGGAAGGATGTTTCATTCATTGGGCAAAAGCGGTGTTAATATTTATGCTATTGCACAAGGTTCTTCAGAGCTTAATATCTCGGCGGTTATTAAAGAATCAGATGTTGCGAAAGCGCTTAATGTATTACATGAGGCATTCTTCCTTTCTGATAAGCGTGTAGTAAATCTTTTTATGGTTGGTACTGGTCTCATTGGTAAAGAACTTTTAAAGATGATTGATTCTGAATATTCAAAGCTGTCCGAACAAAATCTTCTTGAAGTAAATGTTGTGGCTGTAGCAAATAGCAAGAAAATGTTTTTCGATGAGGAGGGATTGGATTTTAATGAAGCGGTGGAGAAAATGATTTCTCAGGGAGACGAGATGGTCCTTGCTTCGTTCATTTCAAAAATGCTACGGATGAATTTGTCGAACAGTATTTTTGTAGACTGTACCTCAAGTGAGGAGGTTACTAATCAATATGAAAATATCCTTGATTCAAATATTTCCATCGTTACGCCAAATAAGAAAGCAAATTCAGGTCCGCTAAAAAAATATCATAACTTAAAAAGTATATCTCTTAAAAGAGGAGCAAGATTTCTCTATGAAACCAATGTAGGTGCAGGATTGCCTGTGATTAATACATTAAATGATTTACTTCTCAGCGGTGATAAAGTAATTCGTATTGAAGCCGTACTCAGTGGCACACTTAATTTTATTTTTAGCTCCTACACAAAGGGAAAATCATTCAGTGAGATAGTCGAACAGGCAAAAGAACTTGGATATACAGAGCCTGATCCTCGTGATGACTTAAACGGAATGGACGTAGCAAGAAAAGTGTTGATTCTTGCCCGGGAGGCAGGTATTAACTTGGAATTATCCGATATAAATGTAACCGGTTTAGTTCCCCAGGATTGTCTTGATGCTTCCAGTGTTGAAGAATTCTTTAAAATCCTGTCGACTCATAATTCAATTTTTGAAAAACAACGTGAGCAGGCAGATCTTAAAAATGAAAAGCTTCGCTACATGGCAGTGCTTGAAAATGGAAAAGCAAGTGTTTCATTAGCAAGTGTTAATTCCGACCATCCATTCTATTCTTTAAAAGGGAGTGATAATATAATTTTATTAACAACGGAACGATATCATGATCGTCCTATGGTCATTCGCGGGCCTGGCGCAGGAGCAATGGTAACGGCTGCAGGGGTGTTTGCAGATATTATTAGAATTGGAAATTATGCTGTCAGGTAATAGATGTTATTGGTTGTTCATTGCTCCTAAGTAATGAATAGCGATGCACTAACAACGAAAGAAATAATTTAAGAAATGAAAAGTATCAGAGCAAGTGCACCCGCTACTGTAGCCAACGTTTGTTGTGGATTTGACGTTCTCGGCTTTGCGGTAGATGCACCTGCAGATGAAGTGATCGTGACGTTGAGAAATGATTCGTTGGTAGTTGTAAAAAGTATTATCGGTGATGGTGGAAGATTACCGCTTGATCCAACAAAAAATACAGCGAGTGTAGCGGTACAATCCTATCTAAAATATTTAAAAAGTTCGCAAGGCGCAGAAATTCAATTAATAAAAAACCTTCCCTTGGGAAGTGGCATGGGTTCAAGCGCTGCAAGTGCTGTGGCTGCATTGCTAGCGATCAATCATTTGATGGAAGAGCCACTTTCGAGAAAAGAGCTAATCGTTCACGCGATGGAAGCGGAGCGAATTGCCTGTGGGACAGGTCATGCCGATAATGTTGCACCTTCCTTGCTTGGGGGATTTGTTTTGATCCGTGAATACCAACCGCTGGATGTTGTGAATGTGCCATCGCCGCCTGAGTTATATTGCACACTGGTACATCCTCATCTTGAATTGAAAACGGAGGATTCTCGTAAAGTGCTTCGTGGATCTATCTCTTTAAAAGATACCATTGCTCAAAGTGGTAATATTGCTGCGCTGATGGTAGGGCTTATGCAGCATGATTATGATCTCATCGGACGATCGTTATTTGATGTAATAGCGGAACCCATTCGTTCTGTTTTCATTCCAGGCTTTTCTGAGATCAGAGAAAAAGTTATTGAGCAAGGCGCATTAGGATTTGGAATTTCAGGATCAGGTCCAACGGTATTTGCGCTTAGCAAGGATATCGCTTCAGCGGAACGAGCAGGAGCAGCCGCTCTCAATCATTTTAAGAAAATGAATCTTCCTGCAGATGCTTATATATCAAAAGTAAATAGGGAAGGAGCGAAAATACTGTCATGAAATTCTATAGTACACAGGATAAGAATTATAAAGTAAGCTTTGAACAAGCAGTTCGCCAGGGACTAGCTCCCAACGGTGGACTCTTTATGCCGGAAGTGATTGCTCCATTACCATCACAATTTTGGAAGGACATTTCTTCAAAGACATTCAATCAGATTGCGTTTGAAGTTGCGGATCATTTTCTCAAAGGATCATTACCAAAGAATGAGTTAACGAAATTAATTGATTATACTATTTCATTTGATGCTCCACTTGTTGAGATAGAGCAAAATATTTTTGTGCTGGAATTATTTCATGGTCCAACATTAGCGTTTAAAGATTTCGGCGCAAGATTTCTTTCTGGCCTGATAGGCTATTTCTTCACACTATATGATAGCGGGACCACTATTCTGGTTGCAACATCAGGTGACACCGGTAGCGCTGTTGCAAATGGGTTTCTGAATGTAAAAGGAACGAGAGTCATTATTTTATATCCTTCGGGGAAAGTCAGTGAAGTGCAAGAGAAGCAATTCACAACGCTCGGGAATAATATTACAGCTCTTGAAATAGATGGAACATTCGATGATTGCCAGCGATTGGTCAAGCAAGCATTTTCTGATGATGATCTTACTAAAAAACTATCACTGACATCAGCCAATTCAATTAACATCGCGCGGCTTATTCCACAGTCTTTCTATTATTTCAATGCATTTGCTCAGCTTGAGAATAGGGAGCTCCCGCTGATTTTTTCTGTTCCCAGCGGAAATTTTGGAAATCTGACGGCTGGTTTAATGGCAAAAAAAATGGGATTGCCTGCTACGAAGTTTATTGCGGCTACTAACATCAATGACGTCATTCCTAAATACCTGATGACTAACTTTTTTTCACCAAAACCATCAGAACAAACCATGAGCAATGCGATGGATGTTGGTAATCCAAGTAACTTTTTCAGAATGATTGATCTTTATGGCAATGATTTTGAGAAATTATCACATGATGTAATAGGTTGCAGCTTTACAGATGATCAAACAAAGCTCGCGATGAAAGAGATTTGGAATTCATACAACTATTTACTGGATCCTCATGGCGCAATCGGGTATCTTGGATTGAAAGAATATTTAAAAAAGCATAAAAATTATAATGGAATATTTCTTGAAACTGCTCACCCGGGAAAATTCAAAGAGGTTGTGGAGAATGCAATTGGTGAATCAATCACATTGCCGGATGTATTAATGACGTTTATGAAAAGAGAAAAGCGATCCGTTCAACTCACAAATTCATTCGAAGACTTTAGAATTTTCTTAAATAAAATGTGATCTCAATGTCACTAACCCGATGATTAGTGCTGAGTGGTCACAAAAGAGAACGATCAACTCCTCCAGCCTTCAGCCCCAAGTAGTGGTACGAACGAGAAAAAATTGAACTCTTCTTTCAAAAGCGTATCTCCTGATCGCGTGATCTTTATCATTTTTTGTTTTTCACGGTCCCCTACAGGAACGACAAGAACTCCGTTATCGGCAAGCTGATCGACAAGGGCTTTTGGCAGGATAGGAGCGCCAGCTGTGACAATGATCTTATCATACGGAGCCCGAACAGATAATCCTTTTGAGCCATCGCCAAAAAAGAAATGAGGGTTATATCCAAGCTCAGGTAAAAAATCTTTCGTTCTCAGATACAGTTCGCGGTTGTATTCGATCGTGTAAACAGTAGCACCCATTTCCAGGAGAATACTTGCCTGGTAGCCCGAGCCAGTACCGATCTCCAGGACTTTGTCACCTGGCTTAATACTGAGCTTCTCAGTTTGAAATGCAACGGTATAGGGCTGTGAAATGGTTTGCCCATGTCCGATTGGGAAGGCTTTATCTTCGTAGGCATGGCCAAGCAGGGCATTGTCGAAAAACGCATGCCTGGGCACCTTTCCGATTGCCTGCAGGAGTTTTTCGTCTTTTATCCCCTTTATTCTCAGCTTTTTAACGAGTTTCCCGCGAAGGCCCCTCTGCTTGTAGTTATCTTCGACCATTGATTTCTCTGCTAAAAAGGCCATTTTTTACCCCAAAACAAAGTTTTAAATAATCATAGGAAAATTGAACATGAACAGCCTACTTTGAAGTTCTCTTATACACAACCAGAAACTATTTTGCCATAGCGTTCAATATTGTGTACCTGACCCGGGCAGTAGAGTGACTACAACCGCTCTACTGTATGGGCCGGGAAACTCTGTTAACACAATAACAGATATTCAAATTAAAATCCGATCAAAACGAACGGTGCCCAATAGAATGGAGACGCGTACTCCGAATTTTTAATCATTTTAATCTTTGCCTGTTGTAGGGATTCCCTGAAATTAGGAACAGGTTGTTCGAGCATTTTTTTATAAAAATCTGTCATTAATTCTGACGTAGAATTATCGGCAACACTCCAGTACGAAACCATGATACTCTGCGCTCCTGCATATACCAATGCTCTGGAAAGTCCAATAACTCCTTCTCCATTTGAAAATTTTCCAAGACCAGTCTGACATGCGGAAAGTACAGCAAGGTTCGCATTCAATTTTAGATTGAATATTTCTCCTGAGAAAACATTACCATCGTCTTCAGGGGTTGATTGTAAATATATTCGTGATAGTTCCGGAGATTCTTCATCCACAATCCCATGCGTTGCAAAGTGAATATATTTGTAATCACTAAGTTTACCGGATTTTATAAGCGTTTCATTCGCCTGATTTCCTTTGGCAATGAATGCGTTTGCTGCGAACAATGAAGCGATGTTAGTGACCTCTTGTTCGGTCCCGGGTAAATCGTTGAGCTGATCTTTAATTGGAAATATTACGGGAGCGCACAGGAAGATTGATGATGATTGAGTATGCTTATCTCCTTTGGACTTTTGAAGCAATACGCCTGCAGAGAACTCATAGCTTACTGCAAACTTTTCAACAAAGTAATGTATTGACGTAAAGTCAGCATTCTCATGAACAGTTTGAGTTGGGAGCGCTTCAAATGGCATTGTTCCAAGCCGTCCAGCGGGAATAATTACGAGATCTTTAAAGGATGAAGATATTCCGCGAAGCAAAAGTTTTGAAATTATTAACGATGCTTCACGGTAGGAAGATGGTACGCTGTAATACAGACTGTTATTAAAACCTTTAATAATCTTATCAAAGTATCCCGGTAAAGCAGAATTATAAATTTTGAACTTATTCTTACCGATAACGAAAGTGTAAAGCCGCTGACCATTTTCTGCGATAAAATAACTCACTATTCCTGTTTTGGAATCGAGAACTTTTTGGATCTCAGGAATAGAAGGAGCAGACCGGTTGAATTTCAGATTGAAATAATCCGGATAATCTTTCTCAAGCTGTTGAATGAATTTCTCATATCCTTCATCCTGCATAAATAATTTTTCACGTAGTGATTTTTCTTCATCAATACCTGGTTTTTGGGAAAGCTTTTGAGTTAAGATTGCGATAGATGCTTTTATACTTTTCTCTTCGTCCAGCAATGTTGAGGGAATTCCGGAAAATGATTTTGCTTCCGCATCTGCAATCGATTCTTGTAAAACTGCTGCTTTACTTTTTTCAGCAAAATAGAATGCTTCTTGTTGATATTTTTTAAAATTAATTGTCATTTCGCTCATCGCATGTGCGATGCGAACACCATCTTCATACACATCATTGGCGGAGCTCCCTAATTCAATCCTATCATTTTCATCAGCGCTATGATAACGAATATCATCGATGAGGGAATCACATGCATATAAACAAGATAATGCAGAGGACATGTCTTCAAACTTAAGGGTTTTTCCATAATGCCTTGCTTCCAATGCCTGAGCTTTCAAGCGTAATGAGTAGAGTAATATTTTTCCTCTGTAATACTCACTTACTTTTGGATTTTTTGCAATGTCTTTTTCATTAAAATTAGGAGCATTCGCGCAAAGCGCGTCCTGAACGATACGAAGTGCTTCGTCAAAATTTCCTTCCTTTAATTTTGATGTTCCTATTTCGTTAAGAACGATTGATATATCAGGATGCTTGTCACCATACGCTTTTCGGTAAATCGGTAATGCTTTTTCAAAGTATTCCAATGAAGCGGTTTTGTTGCCCATTTGACCATACGTAATGCCAAGGTTAAAAAATGCAAGACCTTGATTTGGATGTCCATCAGGATGGATTTTTTTCCAGATAGCTGCGGCATTTTCAAAATTATTGACAGCATCGCCATAAAGTTTTAATTTACTGTACATGAAACCGATGTTAGTATTGGCAATAGCGATCTTGGGGTGCTCTTCTCCATGAAGTCTTTTATAAACGTCAAGCGCTTTCTCATAATACCCCAGTGCTTTGTCTGTATTCGTTTGACCGTATACCAATCCCAAATCGTTATAAGATGCGGCAACCTCTTCACTCATTTCGCCTTTGACCTTTTGCCGGATTTGTAAAGCGATTAAACCATTGTCTTCGGCTTGATTAAGCTTTCCTGTACTCCAATACAGCAGGCTTAGATTAGAGAGTGTTTTTGCGGCCTCTTCAGAATCCATTTTGCCTGACTCTTGAAATAATTTCAAAGCGTCTTGAAGATTTTTCAGTGCAAGATCATTTCTTGATTTATTGAGATACAAGAAGCCAAGATTATTTTTTGTTATTCCTTTATAAAATGGTTTTGTGACCGCTGTGGATGACACTAATGTGTTTAAAATAAATTCTGCTGTGTCTAACTTTCCTTGAAGTATAGAAATCTCTGCTAATTTATTTTGACAAAGATAGGGTGTTTCAAAATTCGAACTCTGCGTTGATACTTCTGTTGCCATTTTTTCCGCAGCGTCGTAGTTGGCAGCATTAATAAGTGAATCGATTCGTTCAATAATTTTTAGCTCCTGTGCTGAAGAGTACGCGTAACTAAAGCCTAGGAGAAAAAATATGGCAATTTTCCTCATGGTCAAAATCTGTAAGAATAAGTGAGGGATGATACTAATTCGCGCGTCAATCCATCAGGATTGAAGTTGCGATTGATGATCTTATGGCCAACGAGTAACTTTATTGCTGAACGTGCATTGAAGCTGTAACCTGCCGTGATAATTCCTGATACTGCCAGGCCGATTGCTTCATGGCCGCTTGCATCAAAAGAAGTTCTGCCGCCAGTGAAGTTGGTGATCTCATCTGCCGTAACGCGATAGATCGGAAGAACACCAATAGAAAAATTAAATTGACTTAGTCGGAAATTCCTTTCCATACGAAGCATTACATCTACACCACGCCGGAGGTCGGTTGCATTGGAATATCGCATTACGTAATCAATTTCATTCTGATCTTTCCAGCGATGCCAGTCAAATTGGTTTTGATTGCTGTTAAGAGGGATCTGGATACCTGTAGCGAATAGCCATTTGCGATTGATAAGGGATATACCCGCAATTACATCATACGTTCCAAGGCTTGTTTGATAATACATTGGAAGAGAATTGCCTTCATTATCCATCTTATCTGAATGATTGGTTGGTACTTTTGTTCCAATCGATAAATTTACATCGAATCGATCGCTTGAAAAAATAGTACGTGTCAGGCACAAAGAGATGTCACCCAATGAAGAAGTCCTGGCAAGCTTACCTTCAACATATTGAAAGGGCAATTTTATCTGAAATGTGGTTTTTCTGTTGAGACTGAAGTTTAAATCAGCAGTGGCTACATAAATGACAGGTGTGAGTGTAGTTGTTCCACGGTAGAAACTCATATCCATTGAGTTTAGACGAAACTTTAACTTTTTGTTGTACGGCTGGTCTGGCTTCATGGCACCCATTGTACAGAAACCTGCATCACTACAACCTTGGCTGAATACTGATTCGGAACCTGATAAAAGGAAAATGGCAATGCTGAGTAAAGTTGATTTCAGAATGAGATTTAAGTCTGGCACCAAGGCATTAGGCATTAAGGTTGATCTTGGGGTCGATAAGCTAGTTAACGCTTCTTCAATGATGAAGTGTTTTGATTTCATATTGACATCGGGCGTTGAGGTGTCAGGCATTCGGGATTTGTCTCAAGGTTAAGAGTGTTTTTCAAATAAACTGGGTCACCCATTGCCTAATGCCTAGGGCCTTGGATTCAGGTTACATTCCTAAACTCTGATTCTCAATAGAAGCAAGCTCAATGATCTTTGCATATTCGGCAGGATTAAGATCGTTGAAAAAATAGTGAATAGGATTCACCTGAGCACCATTGATAAAAACTTCATAATGAAGATGAGGAGCAGTTGATAAACCAGTATCACCAACAAATCCAATAAGCTCTCCGCGCTTAACTGTTTGTCCATTTTTTACAACAAAAGCATGCATGTGAGCATAGCGTGTCCTGTAACCAAATCCGTGGTTAATCTCAACTTTCTTTCCGTATCCGGTGAAGCTGATATCAACATTGTCGACAACGCCGTCTGCAGTAGCATAGATGGGTGTACCGATAGGTGCTGCAAAATCAATTCCACTATGCATCTTACGAACTTTGTAAATCGGGTGGATGCGCATTCCAAATCCTGAGGCAAGGACTACCGTATTTTTCTTTGTCGGTTGAATCGCAGGAATAGCAGCAAATAGTTTTTCTTTATTTTCCGCAAGCTGTACAACTTCGTCATGCGATTTGGATTCGATGTACATCTTACGACGAAGCTTATCGAGCGCTTCGTTCAATTCCACAATCACATCTTCGTGATCGAAATCTTTATTTTTAATATCTTCATAGCGATCGCTACCTCCGATACCAGCCTCACGAATTGATTTGTCTATCGGTTCAGATCCAAGAACAACCCGATAAATATTATCATCACGCTTCGACATTTCTGACAAATTCTTGTCCATTGAAGTAACTTTATTTTGGAATTCTTCAAGGTAGAATTCCATTTCCTTCACTTCGTTCTTGAGTTTTACGACTTTGGGTGATTCAAAGTAATTGTCATGAAGGAATACAAGTCCCACCGCCATGCCTATTGTAAGAGAAAAGATCCCGAGAGTATTTAAAATGATATCACCGGTGGAAGTCTTTACCCGGATATATTTGCAGGATTCGGTATCGTAATGGTACTTAATTTTAGCCATGCGAAAGTTTTATTTACTGGAGGGTCGGAACGCTTTTATTATCAATTCATTACATTCCAAATAAGGCCCACCAAGCAAATCTAAGCAATATGGGATACATGGAAAAACCGCGTCTAGACATTGACGAATTGCGGCGGGTTTTCCTGGCAAATTGATGATAAGAGTCTTGTTCCGGATACCTGCAGTTTGACGTGAGAGTATGGCTGTTGGCACGAATTTAAGGCTTTCTGCTCGCATGAGCTCGCCAAAACCAGGCATCATTTTTTCGCAAACCGCCTCGGTGGCCTCGGGCGTAACGTCTCGCTTCGCCGGCCCTGTCCCGCCTGATGTGATAATTAGGCAGCACTGTTTTATATCGGCCATCACGATCATTGTCTGGCTGATCAGCGACTGCTCGTCCGGAATTACGGCGTATTCTTTTTCCCAGGGACTTAATAAATATTCACTCAGCGCGTTGACAATCGCCTTGCCCGGAAGGTCTTCGTAAATGCCTTTACTGGCGCGATCGGAGACGTTGATGATGCCGACGCGTGCGATGGTAAGGTTAGAGGTCAAATGCAGTTGTGAAAAGTAAAAATGAGAGTCCGCTAGGATTTAGTAGTGAATTTGATATTTTTAGATCTTCCCTTTTTATAGATCATTTGTCCCTGCACTTTTCCTTTGCGTAATTCCCTTTGTTCGACAGGAGTGAGGGCGAGAATTTCTTTGCATTCAATAGAGCAGCAGCCATTGAATTTTTCCGCACACTCGTTGCATTGAATGAATAGTAAATGACAACCTTCGTTCGTACAATTGGTGTGTGTATCACAAGGCTTACCACATTGATGGCAAACGCTGATAATCGTATCAGATATTCTTTCGCCTAAGCGTTCATCAAAGACAAAGTTCTTTCCAATGAATTTATTTTCTTCTCCGTGTTCTTTAACCTGACGCGTGTATTCAATAATACCTCCCTCTAATTGAAAAACATTTTTAAATCCGCGATGCTTCAGCCATGCACTGGCCTTTTCACAGCGAATGCCGCCCGTGCAATACATTAAAATATTTTTATCTTTTTTGTCTTCCAATATTTTCTCAACAATGGGCAAGGAAGATTTAAATGTATCAACATCAGGAATGACAGCATTTTCAAAATGCCCCACCTCGCTCTCGTAGTGATTTCTCATATCAACAATAACAGTCTCAGGATCGTTGGTAAGTTTATTGAACTCAACAGCATTCACATGTATGCCAGAATTTGTCACATCAAATCCCTTATCATCCAATCCATCGGCAACGATCTTTTTCTTGACCTGTACTTTTAGAATAAAAAAAGATTTACCATCATCTTCAATGGCAATGTTAAGTCGTACATTTTTTAGGAAATCGATCTTGTCCAGAGTTTCTTTAAAAAGATCAACGCCATCTTTCTCAATGCTTATCTGAGCGTTAATTCCTTCGTTCGCCACATAGATTCTTCCTAACACTCCAATAGCGGTGAGAGTTTTATACAAGCTGTTGCGAAATTCATGAGGATCTGAAATCTGGTGATATTTATAAAAGGATAACGTCAGCCTGTTCTGCGGGGTGCTGCGCAGTTGCTGTTTAAGAACTCGTTTATCGGTTTTATTGTGCAGAGAATCCATCGGGATTGCTAAAATAGAGTTAAAACCGTAAAATGTGAAACGTGAAAGGTATAAGCGGTTTACGTGAAAGTAATTTTCTGAATGAGAACTACTTTCACTTTTTACGACTATTTGGACGCCTTAAGCTGTCCTTTCAAAAGCAGATTGTATTCATCACAATTCAAAAATCCAATCTGATGACAGTAAGGACATGTTTTGTAGGTTTCGCCCATATAGTCTTTCTTGATGATTACGGTAGATCCATTGCAAACAGGACAAGTAACTTTTGCGTTCGGACCACAATCGATGGTATAATCTTTTGATAGAACTTGTTGCGCTTTTTGGGATTCAATTTTACGTTCTTCAAGCAGACCAACCTCAGCTTTTTTCAGCCAATCCGTGGCTTCTGCTGAATATTGTCCAGCCGTTCCTTTCAATTGAATATACTTGGTGAGCCAGTCAACGCTTTGCTTGAATTTTCCAAGAAGGTAAGAGTTCTTACCAAAGAAGAATGTAAGATCTGATGGGATGCTTCTCATGTTATTCAATGCATAGCGCAGCTTCTGATCAGCAATATCATATTGTTCTTGTTCAAGATAATAGATACCCGAATCCATCTGAGCGCGGATTTGCCTGTTGCGTTCAAAATCTTTTTGCTGCTCCAGCTGACGGATCTTGTCGCGCTCGGTATCCTGAGCCAATGATGCTGTGGAAATTAAAAGAAAGCCGATCAATAAACTAAACTTCATTATTCAAATCGTTTTTTAGAAATGTTGAGCCATTCCAATGTTGAATTCATAAAAATATCTTCTTTCACTTTTTCAGAAAGGTCTGAGTCTTCAATGAATTTTCCAATTTCGAGATCACCTAGCGGAAAGGGATAATCTGAGCCTAACGTAATTCGTTTCGAGCCAACCATTTTAATTACATATTCCAGCATCGGAATATCATGCGTTATACAATCAACCCAAAATTTACCCAGATAGCTTTTTGGGCTTACGGCGTTATCAATAGCAACAAGATCAGGTCTTTGTTCAAATCCATGTTGAATTCTTCCTATCGTTGATAAAAATGATCCACCCGCGTGCGCAAACATTACTCTTAATGCAGGGAGTCTTTCAAAAATCCCGCCAAAGATCATGGAACAGATCGCGCGCGAGGTTTCTGCCGGCATTCCCACCAGCCACGGTAGCCAGTAGCGGGACATGTGTTTTTCTCCCATCATATTCCAGGGATGGACTAAAATGGCCATACCAAGATTAGCACATGCTTCAAAAACAGGGAAGAAGCGATGCTCATTTAGATTCTGATCATTAATATTTGATCCAATCTGAATTCCATGAAGTCCGTTTTTTTTGCAACGCTTCAGCTCTTCAATCGCGAGCTCAGCATCCTGCATCGGTAGTGTTGCAAGTCCGACATAGTTTTTAGGATACTTCGCAACCAGCTTGGCTATGTGATCATTAAGAAATTTCGAAAGGTCAAGGCAATCGTTTGGCTTAGCCCAATATGAAAACATTACCGGTATCGTACACACAACCTGGACCTGGGTATTGAACACTTCGTATTCTTTTATTCGTAATTCCGGATTCCAGCAATTCTCTTTTATTTCCCTGAAGAACTGATTTCCACGCATCATATTCGCATAGCCTTTGCGATGATGCTGAAGATAAATGAAGTCACCATACCCAAATTTATCTGCCCAGTTCGGCATTTTCTTGGGAAGTATGTGAGTATGACTGTCTATTTTGAACACAGGCGGGCGAATCAAGTGGAAAGCTAATTTGTTAAGATCAGAGTTCAAAGTTCTAAGTTCTAAGTTCTGAGTTCTGACTATCTCCAAAGCAAGACAGCTTCAAGTGCAAAGTGATCACTGAGATCTTCATGCTCAAGGCTCCATCGCTGACGAATGATTTGTACTCTGCGTTTGATTGAATAACTAGTTAATCCATTTGGTCGGAGGAAAGCATAGTCGAGAAGTAGTCGGTATTCTTTTCGTGAAACACACAAATCATTATAAGGTCTGTCCATCGTGTATTGTTGTTTGCCTTCCAGATCGCCGTCTGTTGCTCTCAATGTTTCAACTAAAACCTGGTAGCGGGCTAGTCGATCAACAAAACTTTGTGAGATGCCAACAGGAAGTTTTGGTGGAAGACTTTTTAATGTATTGAAATCACCACAAATCAGTTGAGGAACTCCTGCTTTTGTGTATGGATCCAGAAGGCCGGATGCAAGTTCTTTATATTGAGAGTACATGATTGATTGCACGCCAAATGCCTGAAGATGTGTGCCAACTACCTGGACAAGTTTTCCATTCACATCAATCTCTGCCATTAACGCACCTTTGCGTGACATACGATCAATTCCCGTTCGATCTGAATAGCGCAATTCATGGATTTCTTTTATTGGATACTTACTAAAGATCATTACACCTCCATTTGTTTTGAAAGCAATTGATTTTTTGTTAAGCACTGGAGTGTTGTAAGGATATTTTGCTATGAGTACTTCAGTTATAATTTTTCTGCTATTCCTGTGAAATAACTCTTGAAAAATAACAACATCGTAATTTCTCTTATTAAGCTGTTCAACAATAGCATGAGCACGTGTTGATTTGGCATTATGCTTAATGATGGGAAGCATCTGAATGTTCCAGGAGAGGACTTTCAGTGAGTCCTGCGCCAAACAATAGCTTGGTAAAAAAAGAAGGATGATGAATATATTTTTCAATTGTGTTCTAAAGGATTCACGCTAAGATCGGAAAGTAATACGCGTGGCGCACAAGTTAAACCAGAAAGCTTGGCGAGGTTTGCGCCACTTCGAGCAATTCGCGAGAGCGCTCAGATGAGTGAATGTATTTTTGCGTGGTACAACAACATAATTGTCTTACCATCTTTGATCTCGCCTGAGGTTATCATCGACAACGCTTTTTCAAACGGTAACTCAAGCACATCAATATCTTCATCTTCAATACCACCGCCCTTGTTTAGCTTTTCTTTCGCAGAATATTCGGCAACGAAAAAATAGAGTATCTCTGTGACTGAACCAGGAGACATATAGGATTCGAAAATCTTCTTTACATCTTTAATTTTGTATCCTAACTCTTCTTCTGTTTCTCTTTTAATCGCTACATCCGGCTGATCTTTATCTAATAATCCGGCGCATGCTTCGATCAGCATTCCATCTGCATTACCATTGATATACGTCGGTAAACGAAACTGATGTGTAAGGATGACGGTTCTTTGCGTTGGGTTGTAGAGAAGAATGACGGCACCGTTACCTCTGTCGTACGCCTCGCGACTTTGATTGTGCCATGTGCCGTCTTTTTTCTGATAGTCGAATGTGATCTTTTTTAAGGTGTACCAGTTATTGGATAGTATTTCTTCATTAATAATTTTAACTCGATCGTTCATTGTGTGTTCCGATTAAAAGTTAGCCGACAATGATAATGGCTAAAGCGAATACGGTGTTCTGTATTCACGCTTCACAAACGCATTTGCACCTTCAAAATTGGTGACCTTCATATTATTTCCATCCCAAAGTAGTTTAATGCCTCTTCCAGGATAGTTGAACTGATTCGGTCTGTCTTCCCGTGGTGTGCGAATATCATAGCTTCGGATAGCAAGATTTCCCATGAGGATAGTTTCCGTCAATGGGCCAGCGGTATCAAATGGTGAACTCACTTCCATTTTACCATAACCTGCCAAACATGCCTCAACCCACTGTGCATAATGACCTTCTGTACTTCCCGGTATGCGCTTGATTGTTTGAGCTAACGTTGTCTCTTTGTTTTTTGAAAGTGGAAGTAATTGTGGCCTTGCACCGTAAACTCCGCACATCATCTTTCCTTTTGTTCCAATGAACAGCACACCATTCGAACCTGATTCATCGCCCATCTTTTCATCTGGTCCAAGTTCTTCAGGACGTTCAGGTTGAATTCCACCATCCATCCAATGAAGCTTTACTTCTGGTTTTCCCCCATGTGCAGGGAATGTAAATACTACCGAAGAGGAGGGAGGTCCGCTTTCGGGAAAATAGCCACGTTTAAATTCATCAACATATACGCTGCCAACGCTTGCAGCAACATCAACCGGATATTTTAATCCTAATACTCTGAAGGGTGGTTCAATGAGGTGACAACCCATATCACCCAATGCACCTGTACCGTAATCCCACCAGCCTCTCCAGTTAAATGGAACAAGCTTGTTCACATATTCTTTGTAGGGGGCAGTTCCCAACCAAAGATCCCAATCCAACTCTCCAGGAACAGGAGCTTTTTCAGCAGGCCAAGCAATACCTTGTGGCCATACCGGGCGATCAGTCCAGCAATAGACAGTGTTAACTTCACCAATCAGGCCAGCATTATACCATTCCATTAATTGACGAACGCCATCTCCGGAAGCACCCTGATTACCCATTTGAGTAACTACTTTATATTTCTTTGCAGCTTCTGTAAGCATCCGAGCCTCGTAAATATCATGTGTCAATGGTTTTTGAACATAGACATGTTTGCCCAGTTTCATGGCAGCCATTGCCTGTACCGCGTGACTATGATCTGGTGTTGAAACGCTTACTGCATCAATGTGCTTACTTTCTTTATCGAGCAGTTCCCGATAGTCTTTATAGAATTTTGCCTTCGGAAAATTACCAACTGTTTTTGCTGCCCTACGTGTATCAACATCGCATACGTATGCAATTTCTGCTTTTTCGCTTTTGGCGAAATTGGCAATATCGCTTTCACCCTTGCCGCCGGCACCGATACCTGCGATGTAAAGTTTATCGCTAGGCGCTATAAAACCATTTCCTCCAAGTACATGGCGTGGAACAATTGTAAACGCTGCTGCGCCAAGTCCCAGACCTAACGTCTTGAGAAAATTTCTTCTCGAGTTATTTTTTAATTCGTTCATGATAGCTTTATTTAAGAATCAAACTTTACATATTCAATTGTTGGATCATATTTCACACCGTATTGATCAAGTACTTCCTGTGGCACGCCATCCCATTGGGTAGGAGAGTTGCCGGCATAACCCATATCTTTAATTCCAATCTTACTTGTAAAAAATCCTGTTGCAGTGAGGTCTCGCATTAAGTTAAAGAATGCAACACCCTGTATCATTTCAGGCTTTGCTTTTAGAGGCCATGCAATTTCATCCACCATCGCTATCTGCTGTGTTGAGCTGCAATCTGAAAATGGTTTTTGATACGCCCTTAGACATTGAAGATCAAGCCATTTCAGTCCACCGCGCATTGGTAACTGGTGGCGTGGCATGTCTTTCACAATGAACTCAATGAAAGCAGGAACTTTTGCATCCGTAGCGCTGCCGGATACTTCATCTTTCGGGATAATGATATCAGCAAGGATTGAAATTGTTTTCATTTCGTGGTCATCGAAGAATTTCTCGCCGTTGATCTTGTTAAAATGAGCAATTTCATCTGGTTGCCTTGCTGGTCCAGCATCAGAGATATTTGTATCAGAAACCTTAATAGCCTCCTTTGCTTCAGGAGCACACGATTCCAGTAAAACGCCTGTAGCGATTGTCCCTACCGCAAGTGTTTTTAAATATTTACGTCTATCCATGATGATTGTCTGTTAAGTGCTGAGTGGCTAACTGTTAACTATCTAACCTAAGCGTTTTCAAATATTTTGTTTCTTCAATTCTTCAACAATGTATTCGGATGTTCTCATCGACAATGCAAGGATTGTCCATGTAGGATTTTTATCCGCTTGTGAAACGAATGCTCCACCATCAACAACAAATAAATTCTTGCAATCATGTGCCTGATTAAATTTATTCAGCGCTGATTTTTTAGCATCATCGCCCATGCGAACAGTTCCTACTTCATGAATTATGCGTCCGGGAGTTTCCAGGCCATACATGTCTTCTTTACCCTTGATACCATACGTGATCTCCGCGCCGGCTTTATGCATAATTTCCTGAAACGTTTCCTGCATGTGCTTTGCCTGATTGATTTCGTGATCGCTCCATTTATAATGAAAGCGAAGAACAGGTATTCCGAATTTGTCTACCACGCTCGGATCTATCTCGCAATAGTTGTCAGGGCTTGCGATCGCTTCTCCACGTCCGGCCATTCCGAATGATGCGCCATAATAATATCTATAGTCATCTTTCAGTGATGCGCCGTATCCTCCCGCTTCTTTCTTAACTCCGTTGCGTGCCGGGAATCTTCCATTAAGGTTATGCATTCCAAATCCGAATCCATAACCAGGCATTCCCATTCCACCTCCATACTCGATATGATAACCGCGAGGGAAATTCAATTTTTTATTGTCAAGCCACCACGGAGTGTAAACGTGAAGACCACCCACACCATCTTCGTTATAGCGCTTGCGATCAAATAACTTCGGCATGATCCCACCAACCGAAACTCCTGTAGAATCATGAAGATATTTTCCAACTACGTTGCTAGAGTTTGCAAGACCATTTGGATTGCGCGTTGATTTTGAGTTCAATAAAATACGTGCTGATTCACCAGCACTTGCTGCAAGCACAACCACTTTGCCGGAAACTTCGTATTCCTGAAGATCATTCTTATCAACGTAAGAGATTCCGGTCGCTTTACCATCAATCCCAGTAATGACTTCACGCGCCATGGCATTTGGTATGACATCGACATTTCCAGTCTTAAGTGCAGGCTTTACCAATACCGATGAAGAAGAGAAATCACCATATACGGTACATCCCCGGCTACATTGAGCACAATAGAAACAAGCGCTCCTATCTTTGTTATCGGGAAGCGCTTTTGTTAAGATCGATAAACGCGAAGGTATAACCGGAATGCCCAATGCGGTTCCTGCATCTTTCACGAATAATTCGTGAAGACGCGGCTTCGGTGGAGGAAGGAAAATTCCGTTTGGTTCATTTGGTATATTTTCCAGGCTACCGAATACGCCAATCAGCTTATCTACTTTGTCATAGTATGGTTTGACGTCATCATAGCCTATTGGCCAATCGTCACCAAGACCATCAATACTTCTGTGTTTAAAATCATTTGGACCAAAGCGAAGAGAAATTCTTCCCCAGTGATTTGTACGACCACCAATCATACGTGAACGAAACCAGTCGAACTTAGTCCCGTCCTTACGGGTGTAAGGCTCGCCTTCGATTTCCCAACCGCCGTATGCTGCATCGAAATCTCCGAAAGGGCGATGATTACCAGCACCTCTGCGTGGAGATTCCCATGGCCATTTAAGTTGGGTCACGTTTTTCGCCGGATCATATAATGGACCAGCTTCGATGAGTGCAACCTTAATTCCGGCATTGGCCAACGTATATGCTGCCATTCCACCACCGGCTCCAGAACCTACAATGATCACATCATACGTTTTAGGATTTTTCTTAATCTGAAAATCAGGCATGAAGGAGTTTTGATTTTTTTAACTCCTTAAATGTATATTTTATTTTTTCAAAAGAGAAAGCTTGTCTGCCTGCAGGTATGCAAAAGATGAGAGTGGTTATTTCTTCTTTTTAGGAACCGGATCGAATCCACTTGTGCCCCATGGATTACAGCGAGCTATTCGCCTGGCGCCCATCCACATACCTTTCAAAATACCCCATTCCTCAATTGCTTCTACGGTATAATGTGAACAGGATGGTACATGACGGCATTGAGCACCAAGTAGCGGGGACAGCGTCCATTGATAGATTTTGATTGGAAATATGAATATCTTCTTGAGCATTTTTTAATAAGTAGGGGATAGGCAAGAATCAATGGGTAAAGAGCAGGACAAGATATTAAAAGTTGTTTTTTTACAGTGATGTCTCATGCAACGTCAAGTCTTGAATTAATATTGTGAATTTTGACTATTGCTTTTTGCGTACTGTATACTATTCGATAGAATACGTAATCTCTCCATCTTTTCCATCTTTAAGTTGAACGCCAATCTCTTTAAGATCATCTCTTATTTTATCCGATAAAGCAAAGTTGCGGTCTACACGGGCCTTTTTCCTCAACTCAATAAGGACTTTAATAGTTCCGTCGAGCAATTTATCATCATTGGATGTTTCTTCTTTCAAGCCTAGCACATCTTCCATAAATCCGATGAATGCTTTTTTAAAGTTTTCAAAGATTGCTGGATCAATTTTAGACAATAGGAGATTGCCGGATTTTATATCATTGATGCGTGATGACATTTCGAATACTACTGCCAATGTTTTAGCCGTATTAAAATCGTCACTCATATTTTCATAACATGAAGCAACCAGCGATTCAAGCGTTGCGTTTATCTCTTTATCAGGATTTGATTTTTCGCCCTGAGTCAATCCTTTAATGAAAGTAAGTGCCGAGCTCAATTTCTTGTATCCTTTTTCAGCTCCGCGGAGTGCCTCATTTGAAAAATCCAATGTGCTTGAATAATGGGATTGCAACATAAAGAAGCGAACGGTCATCGGAGTAAATCCTTTTTCAAGCATCGTGTGATTTCCGCTGAATAATTCAGAAGGTAAGAATGAATTACCCAATGACTTGCTCATCTTCTGTCCGTTGACGGTAAGCATATTTGAGTGAATCCAATAACGAACTGGCGACTTTCCATTGGCAGCAGTGGCTTGTGCAATCTCACACTCATGGTGCGGAAATTTTAAATCCATTCCGCCGCCATGAATATCAAATGTCTCTCCAAGGTATTTTGTGCTCATCACTGTACATTCGATATGCCATCCAGGGAATCCATCTCCCCAAGGTGAGGGCCAACGCATAATGTGTAATGGAGAAGCCTTCTTCCATAACGCAAAATCGATCTTCTCACGCTTTTCATCCTGACTGTCAAGTTCGCGACCACTTTCCATCAGATCTTCAATATTACGACCTGATAAAATTCCATAATGATGCGAGTTGTTATACTTTTTAACATCAAAATAAACAGAACCATTGATCTCGTAAGCAAGACCGAGGTCAATCAACTTTTGAGTGATCTGAATTTGTTCAACAATATGTCCTGTTGCGGATGGCTCTATGCTGGGAGGCATGATGTTAAATTGTCGCATCACCGAATGAAAATCTTCAGTGTATCGTTTTACAATTTCCATTGGCTCCAGCTTCTCGCTTCGGGCTTTCTTTCCGATCTTATCTTCGCCTTCGTCGGCATCGTTTTCGAGATGACCTACGTCAGTGATGTTTCTCACATAACGAACTTTATAACCAAGAAATCTCAGGTAACGCGAAATAATATCAAAGGATAGAAATGTGCGTACGTTTCCTAAGTGGACATTATTATAGACAGTCGGGCCGCAAACATATAGTCCAACGAAACCTTCCAGTAGAGGTATGAATTTTTCTTTCTTTCCGCCAAGGGAGTTTGTGAGATGGACGGGGTATTTATCGTACAAGTTCATATTTGGATAATCGAACGCGAAACTACGAAAAACTAAAGAGGCAAATAGGGTCGTAGCAGGGATTAGTGTGAGTAGATTAAATATTCGGAAATAATTAACAAGGAATCTCAGGCACAGAAAATATTAATTCCCTGACGAAGCATCAATTCAGATTTGCTTTCTGAACTTAGAACTATGAACCGAAATCATAGAACTATTTTTTCGTAATCTTGAACTCAACTCTTCGATTCATTCTCCTGTGTTCTTCCGTATCATTTTTGACAATTGGGTTTGATGATCCATATCCGATACCTGCTATTCTCTTGGATGGAATTCGCCCCGTTTCCACCATATATTTTTTTACAGTTCCCGCACGATCCATTGAAAGGGCTTTGAGACTGATTGGATTTCCAACATTGTCTGTATAACCTCCGAGTTCAATTTCCATTGTTGGATTTTCTTTCATTATAACAGTAAGACGATCAAGTTCCGGGTAGGATTCAGGCTTTAAGATAGCTTTTCCTTGTTCAAAGAATACGTTGTTCAATTGAAGAGTCTGACCTTCGGCAATCGGAATCAGGTATAGATTTTTTTCCATCTCTACATATTTACTGATGGTAATTAATTCGAGATTTTCATTAACAGAAAGATAACCTTTGGCTCCGGCATGGAAACCGTAATTAACTCCATACGGAAGAACGATCTGGTAGTTACCAGTTTTAGGATCTGAAATTGCTTCGCCAACTTCAATTCTTGTTGTGAGATTGTCGACTAAAATTGTAGTGGCAATAGGCTGTTGTGTTTTCGCGTCTAATGTTTTTCCTTTCACAAGCACAACCGGATTGGGTTTCAATTCCTTTGCCATTTTGATGCTGATGATATCGGCACCCTGGGATCCTCCATCGTTGTTAACCATGTAAGCGATGTCACCTGATGCTGGAAGAACATAATACGCATCAAAAAAAGCGCTATTGATTTCAGGACCTACATTCACAGGCTCAGTCCATTTGGTCCATCCATTTCCAATACGTTTACTCATATAAATATCTGCGTTTCCATATCCTGGTCTTCCCAACGAAGAGAAATAAAGGGTTCGACCATCTGCAGCCAGAAATGGTGAATACTCTGAAGCTCTTGAGTTAATGTTTGGCCCTAAATTTAATGGTGCATTCCATTTACCGTTCTGGTCCTGAGTTGACACATAGATGTCACTTTCATCTACCGTATTATCATAAAATAGATTTTCACTGTTCTTTGCAGCCATTAGGATTGCTTTCCCATCAGACGACAAGAATCCTTCAAAATGAGATCCCTCATTAGTATATTCCAATCCAAGTTCCTGCGCTTCATTCCACCCATCATTACTTCTGCTTCTGCTCCAGAATTTTGTTGCTGTCACGAAGATTATTTTATTGTTGTCGGAGCTGACGGATAAAATGTTATCAACTCCAGTACTATTGACAGGACTTCCCATGTTCTTAGCCGCGCCCCAGCCAGTTCCATCGGAGACCGAAAGGTAAAAATCCTCTCCATCTGTTTTTCCTCCAAGATTGCCTTCATACTGTTCTCTTCCGAAATAAAGTTGTTTGCCATCGGCAGATATAATTGGAATCAGGTCGGCGGCGGATGTATTTATATTTGGCCCAAGATTTTCTTTAATAAATCCCTTGGTAAGATTTGCAGGCAGATTGATCGTAATATTTTGATCAAATTTAAAATTGTCGACTTCGAATTTCATCTTCGTATACGTTATCAATCCAATGCCTTCACCCTGCCAGTGGAATGAAGATATCGAAGCAACTTGTTGATTATTAATATAAAACGTCATTATCTTACCGACTTGTTCAATCTTCAAAGTATTGGATTGACCTATTGCTTTTGGTATGTCCGTCTTAACCCATTCATTGACTCCGATGATCTTCGTTGTGTTCTCTGATTTTGTATTAGCGATGTAGTAATATCCATTTGCGCTTATTAAAAAATAATTTTGCTCTTCAGAGATTTTATTACGTCCCCAAAAAATTCCAACGCCTTCGTTATCTGGTCCATCTATCTGTTTTATATCTGTTTCGAATTTAAAATCTTTTTCAATCTCAACGTATGGATAAATGGAAATCAGCCACCCGCCTTCGGAGGTATTGATAGACATCTTCCCGTTAGTAATGTACGTTGACGACCCTCCTGATTCACCGGTCCACCATACATTTCTATTGTCATCAAAAGTATCGTTGATTGCCACGGTCTGAGAGTAAGAAAGATGACCGATAAATACGATGGCAATTAATGTGGTATTTCTAATGATGCTCATGGTGTAATAAAATAATTTAATTATTCACTCGCTATTGGTAAAGCGCACCAACCGCAAATTTAAAAATACAGAGTCTCCGTTTGGCCGGACTCTGGCATGAAAGCCTGTACTACTTTTCACATTTCACCTTTCACTTTTCACTTTTTTTACTTTTCACCTTTCCCTATCAACACCCCGCTACTCCCATTCCCACGCATCATCATTTATCAACTCAGCTACTACAGCTGTCCAACCCGTTTGATGTGTCGCGCCAACGCCCCGTCCGGTATCTCCGTGAAAATATTCATAAAACAGGAGCAGATCTTTATTTTCAGTGCGGCTGTAAAATTCAGCATGATCACGGTGAACGGGCCTCTTATCGTTGGTATCTTTTTCAAAGATCGTAACAACACGTTTTGCCAATGCGTCTGAAATTCTTTCAAGATTCAACCAATTGTCAGAGCCCGTAGGATATTCAAGTTTTAGTGAATCACCATAATATTGATAATACTTCTTAAGGGCCTTGATCAATAAATAATTTGTTGGCATCCAAATAGGGCCTCTCCAGTTCGAATTTCCTCCAAACATTCCGGAAGTCGATTCACCAGGATCATAGCTAATACTGTACGTTCCCCCTGCTACATTTATAAAGTATGGGTTCTTTTCATGGAATTTGGATACAGCACGAATTCCTCCCGGCGCCAAAAACTCATTCTCATCCAAGAGCTTTTGAAGAATGCGTACCAATTTTTCTTTCTTCACTAGTGAGATAAGGATGTTTTCTCCTTCTTTCACTTGCTCATTTGGTAAGTACTTACCAGTCTTCAATCTGTAATTCTTAAAATATTCAATGCGTTTTTTAAAGTCGGTGAGCTTTTCAATTTTCTTATAATCAATAATTGAGACGGCAAACAACACGCTAAGTCCAACCGTTGAATGTACCTTTAGTGGTATTCCTTCACCATTAGGCATTGTCAGGAGGTCGTAGAAGAAACCCTCATCTTCATCCCAAAGTTTTGCTTCGTTTATTGATTCTGCAATCAAAACATAATGCTCATAGAATTTTGTTGCAACATCTTCAAAGGATGAGTCGATTACAGCAATTTCCAAAGCGATGTCCATCATGTTGAGAGCATACATTGCCATCCAGCTGGTGCCATCTACCTGTTCAAGTAACGCGCCTTTTGGAATTTCATTTCTATTGAATACGCCAATGTTATCCAGGCCTAAAAATCCCCCTTCGAATATATTATTATCATTTTCATCTTTTCGATTTACCCACCAGGTAAAATTGATAAGAAGCTTTTGAAAAACGCGTTTTAGAAAATAGATATCACCGGTACCTTTGATCGTTTTCTCAATTCGATAGACACAAAGGGCGGACCACGCATGCACCGGTGGATTGACATCAGAGAAGTTCCATTCGTACGCCGGTATCTGTCCCGCCGGATTCATATACCACTCACGCATTACAAGGAGCAGCTGGTTTTTTGCGAATACCGGATCAATCAATGACATTGGTATACAATGAAAGGCGAGATCCCATGCGGCATACCATGGATATTCCCACGTGTCGGGCATTGAAATAATATCTTCATTCTTAAGATATTTCCAACTGTTATTCCTTCCCGTCTTTCTGCTTTCCGGAGGAGAGGGAAGTCCCGGATCACCATTCAGCCAGCGTTCTACATCGTAATGAAAGTATTGCTTACTCCACAATAAGCTGGCAAATGTTTGTCGTTGAATATTCTTTACATCATCTGAGGTACCAACAGGTACAAACTTATCAAAGAATTCATCTGCTTCTTTTAAACGCTGAGCAAAAACTTCATTGGTACCTTCGAAGGGACTTAAAACTTGTTCTTTGCTAAGGCGAACCCTGATCTTTTTACTTTCTTTTCCTTTTATAGTAAGAAAATAAACTGGGGCAAACTTTGTTCCTTCATCTTTGCCGTCAAGAATTTTACTTTGTCCGTCAACGATTACCTTGTGAAAAGCATCTTTAACATACGAAGTGTTGTCAGGAACACCATAAAGACGTTCAGTATTAGTCTCATTCTCAGTAAATAGGGTTCTGTTAGGTTTTTCAAAATAGAAGTAGTAGGTGCCAAGTTTTTCATGTTCTGTTACTACTGTGCCCCATGTTTTTTTATCTTTTTGTAATACCATGGTAGGTTTGGTTTCAATGTCACTGCATGCCCAGCGATTTGTAAACCAAAGTGTTGGAAGCACAGTAATCTCAGCTGCTTTCTTTCCATTATTCACGATTTCAATTTCAACAATAATATCATCATCCGCATTTTTTGCATACGTGATAAATATATCAAAGTACTGATTATCATTAAAAATACCTGTGTCAAGAAGTTCAAACTCAGGTTCCAGTTTGCCGCGGCTTCGGTTTACGTTAATTAGTGTTTCATAAGGGTATTCCTGCTGCGGATACTTATACAGCATCTTCATGTATGAATGTGTTGGAACATTATCAAGGAAGTAATAAAGCTCCTTGCAATCTTCTCCATGGTTTCCTTCGCTGTTGGTCAATCCAAAAAATCTTTCCTTAAGAATCGGGTCTTTACCATTCCATACTGCAATGGCAAAGTTTAAATTCTGATTGTGATCAGAAATTCCTGCGATGCCATCTTCGCCCCACCGATATGCTTTTGAACGCGCATGGTCGTGTGTGACATAATTCCATGCATCACCCCCGGCACTGTAATCTTCCCGGACCGTTCCCCATTGACGCTCAGATAGATAGGGTCCCCACTTTACAAGCGGGACTGGTTTTTTAGCATTCTCGTCAAGGCGACCTTGCTCGGACTGGGTGATTTTAGCACACATTATGGTGGTAGGTTTGGTGAGGATCTATTTAACAAATCAACAAATACGCATTGATAACTCTTGACTTTTTGCCTATTGTCATTTGATTTTTTATCAATTGATTTAGCCTCCAGTGGCAAATCCTTCAAACACAGTCATACCTCCATCAATGAAGATACTTGCGCCTGTGATGTAATCACTATCATCGGAAGCGAGAAATACAGCAAGCTTTCCAATGTCCGAAGGAACACCGATACGATTATACGGTATTAATCCCATCAAACTATTCAAAGCGGCAGGAGTGCTCCATGCGTCAGTGTTAATTGGAGTTTGAATTGCCCCAGGACATATACTATTAACACGGATTTTGCGATCGCCATATTCCTGAGCAAGACTTTGCATAAACATTCTTATCGCTCCTTTCGATGAGGCATAGTTCACATGTCCCGCCCATGGAATAAGCTCGTGTACCGAACTCATGCAAATTATTTTGCCAGTTGCAAGAGAGCGTTCCGGTACCGGACCTCTTCTTAAGAATTCTTTTATCGCTTCGCGAGCACAGAGAAACTGACCGGTAAGGTTTACATTCATTACTAAATTCCATTGTGCTAGTGTCATCTCATCGAACTTTGCATCTTTTTGCAAGCCTGCATTGTTTACAAGAATATCAACCGTACCAAATTCTTTTATGGCTTGTTGAAACATAGTAATTACCTGAGTTTCGTTGCTCACGTCTGCCTGCACAGCGATTGCCTTGCTTCCCAACGCATTGATCTTATCCACAACAGACATGGCTGCTTCTGGTTTTGAAACATAATTGACGATGACGTTTGCACCTGCTTCGCCCAATGATAGGGCAACTCCTTCGCCAATGCCTGAATTGGCACCTGTCACTAAAGCGGTTTGCCCGCTTAACTTTTTATCTGCCATGATTTCTTATTTTTTTGGTAAAATATTAATTAGATTAAGGTTAGGGAAAAGTTTGCAAAACTCCTATAGATAATTCCGTGTAATCATTTACGGTTTATAAATTATTCTCAATAACGTTCGTAAACTTTATGGATTATTTTAAGTCAAGCATTAATCCCTGATCTTCTATAAATTTGGGCATTAATATCTTCGTCCCCAGCTTCTTATTCATTTCTCCAATCACATATTTGCAAAGTTCTGGGGAGTGAATTTCCTCGTGCTGATGCATAAAAAAGTAAATTGTTTCGATCTTTTTATCCATCCATATTTTGATTCGATTAATCCAATCATCACATCGTGTGTAGTCCGTTGGATGAAGGCCATTGCCTACGAATCGTAGAAAAGCTTCTGAAGTAGTAAGCCGCATGTGTACGCAATCTCTTCTTCCGGATGCATCGGTGATCACAGCACCTTTTTTATATCTTTCAAGCAGATCGAAAACTCGTTCGAATTCATCAGGGGTCTCAAACCATTTGTCACTTCTCAATTCAACGAATACATTCAATTCTTCAGGAAGAAAAGCTAAATACTTTTCAAGAACATCATAACTTTTTGGTGTGAAGTTTGGTGGTAATTGTAGAAAGATTGGTCCCAGATTGTCTTCAAATCCGGATACCCCTTTTAGAAATTGATTCGTTGCATCTTCAGCATCTTTGAGACGTTTAAAGTGACTTATTTGATCTACAAACTTTGGACAGAACTTAAATCCTTTGCCAACTTTATTTCTCCAGGCAGACGTTTGTGCTTCCGTTGGCATTCTATAAAAAGTAGCATTGAGCTCAATGCATGTAAAATGCTTTGCATAATATAAAAGAAAGTCGGCATCTTTCGTTTTAGGTGGATAGATTTTCCCAACCCAATCTTTACGGCCCCATTTGGCGCAACCTATCAGAATATTTGTTTTAATTTCCTTTTTGGATTGCTTATCAAGTAAGCGAACAGTTCCTGCAGTATCAGGCGGAAGTTTGAAGTCAATGTATTCAAGATTTTCCTCTTCTACTTTTCCAAAATCCATGAGACTGCTTTTAGACTGTTTATTGCAGTTTAAAAATATAAGTTTTCTCTCAGATTTCGGTAAATAAATGACCGCAGTTACAACACATTTTGCCCAATGCCCAATGAAAACTCGCTTCATATACAAACATATTGTTCAAAAGCCTTTATTCCTTTTTTGTCACCTTGCATGGAGTCAATGGCTTTTTACTCCGAAAGGATTTTGTTACTTCAAAGTACCCGGCTTCAGAAAGGTTGTCTATTTGAACACTCAGATTGCCTGTGGTAGAATTTGTTTTCTCTTTCAGGAATGTAAACTCAGCAGAATTAAGGCTCATTAATAGTGACATAATATCAAGTTGTAACTGCGAATGTAGTAGTGGGTCGAGTTCCTTAAGCATTGCATTTCAGATTTTCTGAGATAAAAAGTCTTTTGAACAATAATTTTTTGAGGTTTTGGCTAAAGTTTTTACCTTCTGCCACCAAATCCAACGTATGTCCATGATCAAACTCCTGTTGTTTTCAATGATTGTATTTTCAATCTCATCCAATGCCCAGAATATTTCTGATGAGAAAGTCAAAAAGTTAAAAGCTGAGGCGATCTCTGAAATTGATAAGCAGTATGTTTTAGGCCAGCAGATCAATGATATGTTGTTTAGTTTCTCTGAATTAGGATTTCAGGAATCAGAAACACAGGTATATTTAACAGGTATTCTTGAAAAGAATGGATTCAAAATTCAGAAAGGAATAGCGGGGATTCCAACAGCGTGGACAGCAACATGGGGAAGTGGTAAGCCATACGTTGCTATTGGTTCAGATGTAGATTGTATTCCTAAAGCATCACAGAAACCTGGTGTTGCATATCACGATCCAATACTGGAAGGAGCGCCAGGTCATGGCGAAGGTCATAATTCCGGACAAGCGCTCAACATCATCACCGCCGTTGTCGTGAAAAAGATAATGGAACGCGAAAATATTTCAGGAACACTGATGCTGTGGCCGGGGATTGCAGAAGAACTTCTTGGAACGAAAGCATATTATGTCCGTGCAGGAATATTCAAAGATGTTGATGCATGTATCTTTACACACGTGGCAAGTAACCTCGGTGTAGGTTATGGTGATGCTGGTTATAATGGAATGATCTCGGTTAAATTTAATTTTGAAGGTGCTGCAGCGCATGCTGCTGTCGCTCCATGGCGCGGAAGAAGTGCACTGGATGCAGTTGAATTAATGAATATTGGCTGGAATTTTCGCCGTGAACATCTTGAACTAACACAACGATCACATTACGTAATCCCTGATGGTGGTGATCAGCCAAACGTTGTACCATCGAAAGCTTCTGTATGGTATTACTTCCGTGAAAGAACATATCCGGCAATCAAGGCATTATTTGACAAAGGATTAAAAACTGCAGAAGGTGCGGCATTGATGACTGACACGAAATTTACATACGAGATTTTAGGATCTGCGTGGCCCGGACATTTCAGCAAACCAATTGCAGTAGCGATGTATAGTAATATAAAAACTGTTGGCTTGCCGAAATGGTCTGAACAAGATCAAACTCTTGCATTGGCAACACAAATTGAAATGAAGTCAGCAAAGATTGAAGGTCTTGCGGTAAAAGTTGACACGATAGGAATGCCGAACGATGTTAAGCCGGTAATCATGGGTGGACGTACGTTATACACAATGGGTGGTGGCTCTGATGATATCTCAGATATTTCGTGGACGTTGCCAACCGTAGTGCTAACCTATCCATCCAATATTCCAAATCTTCCCGGCCATCATTGGTCGGATGCAATTGCGATGGCGACACCAATTGCTCATAAGGGAATCATTACTGGTGCCAAAGTAGAAGCTCTTACATTGATTGATCTTTTATTGAAGCCCCAGATACTAAAAGACTCATGGGATTATTATAACAATGAGCAAACAAAGGAACAAAAGTATATCCCATTGATAGGTGATAAAGATGTTCCTGCGATCACGCTTAATAAAAAGATCATGGATGAGTTCAGGCCAAAGCTCAAAGCATATTATTACGATCCTTTGAAGTATAAAACATATCTTGAACAGTTAGGGATTACGTACCCAACAATTCGAAATGATCAAAAAGAAACCATTCAAAAAGAATTAAAAAAATAATCTGTACTTATTCATTCAATGAAAAAATTAATAACGTTTATTATCTTCACTGCGATAAGCGCTGCGGGGTTTTGCCAGATAGAGCTTCAGCAAGTAGAAAAGCTAAAAGCCGATGCAGCACTTGAAGTTGAAAAGAACGCTGTGCTCGGTCAGCAAATCAATGACATACTATTTAGTTTTTCAGAACTTGGTTTTCAGGAATATGAAACACTCAATTATCTTACCGCACTTCTCGGGAAGAATGGATTCAAAATTCAAAAAGGTATCGCTGGAATTCCCACAGCATGGATTGCCACGTGGGGAAGTGGAAAGCCTGTTATTGCATTAGGTTCAGATGTCGATTGTATTCCCAAAGCTTCTCAAAAGCCAGGAGTTGCTTATCATGATCCGATTGTTGACGGGGCACCAGGCCATGGTGAAGGTCACAACTCAGGACAAGCATTAAATATTATTTCAGCTCTCGCCTTGAAGAAGATCATGGAGAAAGAAAAGATCCAGGGTACGATCATGCTTTGGCCTGGAGTTGCAGAAGAAGTTGTTGGAACAAAGGCATTCTACGTTCGAGCTGGGTATTTCAAAGATGTTGATGCATGTATCTTCACTCACGTTGGAAATAACCTTGGTGTTTCGTATGGAGACAATGGAAACAATGGTCTCGTATCCGTAAAATTTAATTTTGAAGGTGCTGCTGCTCATGCTGCCGGAGCTCCATGGCGTGGAAGAAGTGCGTTGGATGCAGTCGAGTTAATGAACATTGGTTGGAATTTCCGGCGTGAACATCTTGAGCTCACACAACGATCTCATTATGTAATTACCGATGGTGGAGATCAGCCGAATGTTGTTCCATCAAAGGCTGCAGTATGGTATTACTTCCGTGAACGCACATATCCTGATATTAAAAAATTATTTGATGTAGGAGTGAAGATGGCGGAAGGTGCTGCTCTTATGACGGATACAAAGTTTACGTATGAGATTCTTGGCTCTGCGTGGCCTGGCCATTTCAATCGCCCGATGGCGGAAGCAATGTATGAGAACATTAAGAAAGTAGGACTTCCTACATGGTCAGCAGAGGATCAGTTGTTAGCGAAGGCTTCACAAATAGAATTGAAAGCACCAAAAATTGAAGGACTTGCTGTTACGCTTGATACTATTGGATTACCAACACCCGTTGGATCTATAAAAGTAATGGGTCGTGAGCTAATGGCGATGGGTGGTGGTTCTGATGACATTGCTGATATCAGCTGGTCATTGCCAACGATTGTGTTGCGCTATCCATCGAATATTCCTGGACTTCCTGGTCATCATTGGAGCAATGCTATTTCAATGGCAACTCCAATTGCCCATAAGGGAATTGTTTATGGCGCAAAAGCAGAAGTAATGACATTGCTCGATCTTTTGCTTAAGCCGGAGATATTAACGAACGCCTGGACTTATTACAAAACAGAACAGACAAAGGATATTAAGTATACTCCGCTGATTGGTGAAAAAGATAATCCGGCGATTTATTTGAATCAAAAGATCATGTCTGAGTATGCACCTAAGCTGAAGGCTACCTATTACAATCCGGTAAAATACAAGACGTACTTAGAACAGTTAGGAATTGTATATCCTACTTTACGTCCTGACCAGAAAGAAGCTGTAGCGAAGTTACCAGTGCCTGTTAAGAAATAGTATAAGTTATAAAAAGTAAAATGTGAAATGGAGAGGAATCCACATTTCACATTTTACTTTTACTTTTCATTTTTTATAGTTTTACAAAGTATCTTCGTATCATGTTCACAGGAATCATAGAGGCCACAGCCAGGGTTGAGAAAATCACGCAGGAAGGAAGCAATAAGCACTTTCTTTTCTCCAGCTCAATTGCAAACGATTTTAAAGTCGATCAGAGCATTTCTCATAACGGTGTTTGCCTCACTGTTACAAAAATAATTCCAGGGAATTATTGGGTTACTGCTATTGATGAAACCCTTCAAAAGTCAAGCATAGGAAAGTTGAATGAGGGAAGTATTGTTAATCTGGAGCGATCAATGCTTAACAATGGTCGCTTCGATGGGCATATCGTGCAAGGTCATGTGGATCAGGTTGGTACTCTGGAATCTATTAAAGATGAAAAGGGAAGTTGGATATTTGAATTCAGTTATAATCCTGCTACCGGAAATGTCACAGTTGAAAAGGGATCAATTGCCATTAATGGTGTGAGCCTAACTTGCTTTAATTCAAAAGACGGGAGATTTTCTGTTGCTATTATTCCCTATACGTATGAGAACACAAATTTTCACCAGCTAAAGAATGGTGATGAAGTAAATCTGGAGTTTGATATCGTAGGGAAATACATTAAGAGATTGATCAATAAATGAAATTGACAGCACCGGGTTGAATAAAAATTTACACTATCAATACCCCCTCCGACTACGATA
>Ga0123336_10000215_pt1 | contig 60356 bp, 48 predicted proteins | sample SSSSmetaG_FD_96466 | JGI IMG/M metagenome (GOLD analysis project Ga0123336, IMG submission 96466) | Glacier valley bacterial and archeal communities from Borup Fiord, Nunavut, Canada, to study Microbial Dark Matter (Phase II) - ​SSSS metaG | ecosystem: Environmental > Aquatic > Freshwater > Ice...
GGTTTTTGCGTGGTGCGGTGTAGATGGTACGATTGGCGCCAAAATGGGAGAATCTCACCTTGTTCCCGGCCTTGTGACTGGCCCCGCCACAGTTGCAGGCAATGCCGTATCCACTGGGCCCATGATCGGGCGCGACGCCGAGCTCGAACAACTCGACGCAGTGTTCCATCGCGCGGTGCAGTACCAGGCGCCGCAGCTCATCACCATCGTGGGGGCGCAGGGAGTCGGCAAGACGCGGCTGGTTGCCGAATGGCTCTCACGCACCCTGCAGAAACAGCCTGCCGGGACCGTTGGCCGACCGCGCGTCTATCGGGGGCGAGGCCATCGTGGTGCGGGGCGTTACTCCTTGGTCAGTCGCCTGTTGCGCGACCGGTTCGGCATCGCGGTCGAGGATGACGAGGCGCGTCGACTGGAGCGGGTGCGGACCCAGCTCACCGATGTCTTCTCCGATCGACGCATGACCGAGGTCCTGCACTTTTTGGGACGGTTTCTCGATCTCAAGCCGAGCCAGAACGCCTTTCTTCGCGCGGTGTCGTTTGGTGACGACCCGATGCGCGAACAGGCCATCGCGCGCAGTGTGTTGCGTCGCTTTCTCGAGCTCGACGCCGAGCGCAGCCCGCTGGTGCTCGCGTTCGACGATCTACACGCTGGCGACGACGACTCGCTGACGCTCCTTGGCGAGCTGGCCCAGGGCCTCGGTGGGTCGGCCGTGGTCCTCGTCGCTGCGGCGCGTCCGGAGCTGTTCGTGCGGCGGCCGGCATGGGGTGAGGGCGATGCCGACCACACACGGATCGATCTCGGTCCGCTCGGCCGTCCCGAGGCTGAGCGCGTATTTCGGCATCTCTTGGCGCGCGCCGAACCGTTACCACAGCAGCTCGTCGACGATGCCTGCGAGCTGACCTCGGGCAATCCGTTCTTCCTCGAGGAGCTGGTGCGCGTGTTCCACGCGCAGCAAGTGATCACCCGCGATCCCAAGGACGACAGTCGCTGGCGCATCGACCCCAAGCGGGCCCCGAACATCGAGCTTCCGATGACGGTGGAGGAGGCGATTGAGGCGCGTATCGGCGCACTGTCGGCACGTGAGCGCGATCTCCTGGAGCGCGCCAGCACCCTCGGCAGTGTCTTCTGGCTCGGTGCGTTGGTGGTCATGGGGCGGCTCGATTCCAGCGGTCAAAAGCCCAGCTTTTCCGTCGAGGAGCGCGTCCGGCTCGAGGCCACGCTGGAAGATCTGGTGGAGCGCGACTACCTCCTTCGCATGCCGGACTCGACGGTGCACGGCGAGGTGGAGTTCATCTTCAAGCACAACCTCGAGCACGACATGATCCGGCGTCTGGTGCCACCGGACAAAGCGCGGCGCTTTCATCTGGCGTCGGCAGAGTGGCTCGAGATTCGTCTGCCGCCGCGCGCCGATCAATCAGGCGAGCAGCTCGAATTTCAGGGCATGTTGTATGAAAAGGGCGGCAGTCCGCATCGCGCCGGCGAGGCGTATCTCGTCGCTGCGGACAAGGCGCGTGCCCGGTTTGCGCACGAGCTGGCCATCGATCTCTATCAGCGGGCGTTGAAGCTTCTCGATCCCGATGACGCCCTTGGCAGCCTCGATCCGCTGCACAACTTCGGCGATGTCCTGGTGCGCACGGGGCGGGCGAAGGAAGCGCTGGTCGCGTTCGAGCGCATGCTGGCCGCGGCCTGGCGTCTCGATCATCACGCCAAGGCCGGCGCGGCGCATGTTCGCCTGGCACGTCTCCGACGGGGAATCGGCGAATACCAGCCCGCCGAGGCGCATCTCAAAGAAGCGCTGGGCCTCTTTCGGCAGGCCGGTGACAGTCGTGGGGTGGCCGCTGCCGAGGACGATCTGGGCCGCGTGGCGTTCTTGCGCGGCGAATTTCCGACGGCGCTCGAGCGGCATGGTCGGGCGCTGGATCTGCGACGCGCACTCGGTGACAAACGATCGATCGCGCTCTCGCTGCACAACTTGGCAGAGGTCCATCAGGCTGCCGGGGCGCCTGGTGAGGCAGTGGTCCGCTTCTCCGAAGCGCTGGCGCTGCGACGAGAAATCGAAGATCGCCCAGGCGTGGTGCAGTCGCTGTTGGCCGTTGCTGCCGCCTGGCGAGATCGAGAAGATCACGAACGCGCGCTCGAGGTCCTCGGGGAAGCGCTCGGCCTGGCGCGTGAGATCGATGATGGGCTCGAGCAGGCGCACATCCTGGCCCGCATTGGCGAAATCGAGGTCAAGCTCACCCGCGAGAGCGAGGCGCGCCGGCATCTGGCCGAGGCCACGCGCCTGGCGCAGGGTTTTGGCGACAAGCTGTTGCAGAGCGAGGCGGCGCGTCTGCTGTCCGAGGTATATCTACAACTTGGCGATCTGCGAGCCGCCCGCGCCGAAGGCCGACGTGCACTCGATCTGGCGACCAAGGTCGGCTCGCGCCGCGCCGAAGCCACCGCACACCGCATCCTCGGCACCGTGGTCTCTACGGGCGGCATCACCGACGAAGATCGCCGCGAGGCGGATGAGCATTTCCAGGCCGCGATCGCCATCTTGGCCGACGTGGGTCATGAGCTCGAGCTCGGTTACACCTTTCAGAGCTTCGCGCATGCACTGACCTTGCGTGGGGATCTCGACGCAGCGCAGACCTTCACCGAGCGCGCAGAGGAAATCTCGCAGCGACTCGGGCCGCGCCCGCGCCAGCTCCGGTATCACAAAGACGATCTCGGATGACGCGGACGGCCTTGTCCGTCGACGACGTGCCGCCGCACATCGTCGAGGTTTGCCGACGTCTCGGCGTCGCTGGCTACGCTGCATGGCTCGTCGGCGGCGCGGTCCGCGATCTCTTGCGCGGCAAAGAGGCCAAGGATTTTGACGTTGCGACCTCGGCCACGCCGGCCCAGGTCGGCGAGGTCTTCGGCAAAAAACGGGTCATTCCCACCGGCGAGAAACACGGCACGGTCACGGTCTTGGTGGATCGGCCCCAGCATGGGCGAGAGCCCGTGGAGGTGACCACCTTTCGTGGCGAGGGCGCCTACACCGACGGACGTCGGCCCGACAGCGTACAGTTCGTCGACGATCTGGTCGAAGACCTGCGTCGGCGAGATTTCACGATGAACGCCATCGCCTTCGATCCCATCGTCGAAAAGATCGCCGATCCGTTCGAGGGTCGCGTCGATCTCGCAGCAGGCTTGATCCGCGCAGTGGGCGATCCGCTGGCGCGTTTTTCCGAGGACGGCTTGCGGCCTTTGCGCGCGGTCCGCTTTGCCGCGCAACACGGCTTCGTTCTCGATCCGCCAACGGAGGCGGCCATCCCGCTCACCCTCGAAATCTTCAAGAAGGTCTCGGCGGAACGTGTCCGCGATGAGCTCGTGAAGATCTTGTTGGCCAAAGTGCCGTCGGTGGGCCTGGAGCTGATGCGCACCACCGGTCTTCTCGGCGAGGTGATCCCGGAGCTGCTCGAAGGCGTGGGTTTTCATCAGAATCGCTATCACGCGCACGATGTCTGGCAGCACACCCTGGCCGTGGTCGACGCCACGCCGGTGTTCTCCATGCCGTCGGGCCGGGCGGAGTGGGTGCCGCGCCTGGCGGCACTCCTCCACGACGTGGCCAAGCCGCGGACGGCGCAAGACAAGCCCGATGCGCCCGGCGAGCGATCATTTTACAAGCATGATCTCGTCGGCGCCGACATGACCGACGCCATCGCGCGCCGCCTGCGCCTGTCTGGCGACGAGCGCGAGCGAGTGGCGCATCTCGTCGCCAATCACATGTTCTGGTACGAGCCTGACTGGACCGACGGCACCGTGCGACGTTTTATCGGTCGCGTGGGTCTCGAGGCCCTGCCCGACCTCTTCGCCTTGCGTGAGGGGGATGTGATCGGGCGTGGCCGTGGAGAGCGTCCCGGCACCGAGCTCGACGAGCTCAAGCGCCGGATCGATGGAGAGCTGTCGCGCGCGGCGGCGCTCAAGGTGGGCGATCTGGCCATTGGCGGCGGCGACGTGATGCGCATCCTCGGCTGCAAGCCCGGCCGTGGGGTAGGGGAGCTGTTGCGGCGCCTGCTCGAGCGAGTTCTCGACGACGCTGCGCTCAACGACAAGGCCAAGCTGGAGGAGCTGGTACCAGTTTTGGCGGCGGAGATTCCCGAGCTCACACCTTGAGCGCGGTGCCCTTGGCTTCGATCACCGAAGGCTCGGCACCGACGTAGACCTCGAGCTCGAGGTGCAAACGTTCGCCGTCAGCAACGGCGGCTACGCGCAACAACAGATCGGCCACTGCGCGCTCCGGTCCAGCCCGACGGGCACCGGCCGCAGCCGCCAGTCGCAAAGCATCCTCCTCGGTGAGAGGGACCATGGCGGCCGCATCCAAGGTCGAATCGGCGCGCTGACCCTGCTCTTCGACGGTGATCATGAGCCCGAGACCCCGTTCGCTCGTCACCCGCACCTTGGCGCGTGGTGCGTCCGGAAAACGCTCCCGCACCAGCACCGACGGGAGCTCGGTCTGTTTCTGCAAGAGCAACGTGGCGAGCTGGCGGACCTCGGGCATGGATTCGGCCACTCGGGTCTCACCGCCACCGACGAGCAACACCGGCAGCCCGATGGTTCGTGCCAGGTTCTGGGCTCCGGTCGGCGTGTTGGTTGGCGCTTGCCGGGTGACGCGCACCGACCACGACTTGAGCAGACGCTTGAGATCGTGGTCGCCAAGCTCGGCACCGATGAGGTCTTCGATCTCGGCCCGCACTTTGTCGCGCAGCGACGGTTCCGAGACCTCGAAATGCGGCGGTTGCAGATCCGGCAGAGGAGCCGCCAGCGCGCGGAACAACGTGCGGAGGGCTTCGGGATGGCGCAAGTCGCAACGCAGCACGCGGGCGTTTGGCAACAGCGGCAGGATTCCAGAGCCAGCCACCACCACCACCGGCATGTCCACGGTGACCGCAGCCTCTAGCGCCGCCTGATCTCGTTCGTCGTCGACGGCAACCAGCTCCGCGGACAGGCCAGCGGCGGCGATCTCGGCGGCCACCAGCGCCTTGCCGCCGCCGGCTACGATCACCCGCGCGCGGCCACCGAGCTCCACGCCAGCATCGAGGAGCGCCGCCAGCGCCAGCCAATCGTCGAGCCGATCGACAACATGAGCGCCCGCCCGACGGGCCACTGCGCGGCACATCCCCTCTGCGCCCAGCACCACCGACGGTTTTGCCCCCAGCACGGCACGCAACGAGGCCGGATTTTGGCCAGCGCCCAACACCACCGCCAAGACCTCGGTGTGCCGCTCTTGGGCCAAAAACCGCAATGTCTCCGCCGGATCTCCGTCGCCGACCGAGACGATAAAGCTGACACCGAGCGCGCGGTCGAGGCAGAGAGGCACGATGTCCGGCAGGGCCTCGCGGCCAGGGATCACTATACCGAGGCGCCCCTGTCGCGGCATCGCCGGAACGGGCCCGTCGAGTGCGGCGATCTGCCCTCGGACATTCAGAAAACCAAAGCTTCGCGGCCCGAGCGTACCGGGGTGTGGGCCCAATGCCACCGACGGAGAATCGGCTGGAGGGCGGGCGTATCCGATCAGCGCTGCAGCGTCGGAGGCCACCTCGCCGCCAAACGCATGTAGGTTCTCGGCGACCCGGTCGCTACCAGGCCCGAGGCGAAACCGGCGGGCCGACAAGAGCGCAAACAGCGCGCTCGAGCTCGGTCCCTGTGTGGGAGGCGGACCCTCGCCCCCTGGCGGTCCTCCGGCGCGGCGAACCCGCGCCACGCGTCACTTGCCCCCGGCGGGGTCGACGAGGCCGTCGGCTTGCAAGCGAACGAGGAGCTCTGCGGCGCTGGCGAAGATGCGCGGCCGTGAAATCGGCGGCGTGCGATTGCCGAGCTCGGCGACGGTACGCGGACGAAATCTGCGCCGATAGGCGAGCTCCGACGGCGTGATGCCCACATCGGCCAGGGTCCAGGCCTCGGTGCCAAGTGCCTCCATCCAGCCGGCCGCCTCGTCACTCGACGTCTGCGCAGGCTTGATTTCGGCCAAAGCGCGGATCTGGAGCACCATCGGCGGCTTGGCGGCATAGAGCCGCACCACACCTTCCCGCTGGGCGCGTCGCTTGGCGACCACGCGATCGTCGAGCACCGAGACCGACAGGACGTCGCCGAGATGTGGCAACTGCAGTCGGTCGGCCACGGTTGGGCCAACCGCGCCACGACCGCGGTCACCCGACAAAATCACCGTCGGTGGCTCACTGAGATCGCCCATGGCCTTCTTGATGGCGGCGGCGAGGGTGTAGCCGAGACCGAGAAAGTCAGTGGTGCTCAGCGAGTCATCCCACAGCCGCACGCAGCGAACCGCGCCAAGCCCACGCGCGTCGGCGAGAATCTGCTCGTGCTCGGGCGTATCCGGCAACAGGCTGAGCACGGTGGTCTCACCCAGGCTGACGCCGACCGGAACCAGCGGCAGATCTTCACGGCCTGCCAGGAGCACCAGCGCGCGCATCACGACTGTTCCTTTGCGCTGGTTCCAATCGCCTGCCGCAGCGCAGCCTCGGCGTCGACGATCGAGCCGGCGACTGCATAGTGCACGTCACCGCCGGCGCCGTCACCCAGCCCGACCCGTACCTCCGACGGCAAATGACCAATCGACGGCCCGAGAGACACACATAGGGCCGGCGCTCCAGCACCCTGCATCGTCGCTGTGCCATGCAACGCCGCAGCCAGCGAGGCCGCTGACTCGCCCACGACCATCGCGCGTCCGGCGGCGTCGGCTTCCCAGCCGAGCTCCTCGAAATCGGCGGGATGAGCCGGCAACTGCACCAGCTCGACCTCGACTTCTTCGTCGCCTTTGGACGCGGCATAGCGCCCCGGCGGAATGGTGGCCACCACCGGAAATTCCAGATCTCCGTCGAGACCACGCGCCGCATCACCCGAGCCTTCCCACAGGCTCAGCGCCGATCCCTCGAGCTCGATCCACGCCTCGGACAGATAGGCCGCGCCCAGCCGTGCCGCCACGCGGGGAGCGAGATCGCGGCCGCCCAGCGTCGCACCGACCAGCAACAACATGGGTGGCAAGGCGTCGGCCACAGCGCACAACGCCGGCCCATAGCTGCCCCAGCGCAGGGTGTCGGTTCGGTCCGGCTGGCCGTCTGCTTGGGCTCCCTCGTCGGTGAGCAAGATGACCTTATCGGCGCCGTGCTGCGCCAGATCGTCGATGAAGGTGTCTTCGCCGGCCTTCGGCGCATGGGCCACGGGCACCACAGCATAGAGCGATGCGCCGAGCGCAGTCGCGATCCGCCGCGCCTGGCCCAACACCTCCAGGCTGACTGGCAGGACCCGATGGTGATGCAGCTCGACTACGCAGATGATGTTGGCCACGTCAGCGCGCGCTCTGTCCGCCGTCCATGACGACGATCGATCCGGTCATGAAACGGGCCAGGTCCGAAGCCAGATAGACCACCAGCGGGCCCAGCTCTTCGGGCTGTCCCACCCGTCGCTGTGGGATGCGGGCCACGAGCTTCGGGCCAATCTCCAGATGATCGAGCGCCTTCTTGTTCATATCGGTGCGGAACCATCCTGGGGCCACCGCGTTGACGGTGACATTGTGCCGCGCCCACTCCACGGCCAGGCCCTTGGTGAAGGCGATGACCGCCCCTTTCGACGCCGCGTAGGCGGTGAGGTCCGGCTCGCCGCGGAGGCCCGAAATCGAGGCGACGTTGATGATGGTGCCGCGTTGCTGGGCGACCATATGCGCGCCAAATGCGCGCGAGCACAGGAATGTGCCCACGATGTTGGTGTCGATGACCCGTCGGAGCTGCGCCAGCGACATCTCGAGCAACGGGACGACCTCCGCGACGCCGGCATTGTTGACCAGCACGTCGACGCGGCCCCATTTGTCGGTGACCATGGCCGCCGCTTCTTCGACCGATTCCTCGGACGTCACGTCGGTGACCATGCACAAGGCACGCCGCCCATGTCGGCGAACTTCCTCGGCGGTCAGCTCTAGGTCCGCCTCGGAGCGGCCAAGCAGCGCCACATCCGCGCCGGCTTCGGCCAGTGCCACGGCAATGGCCTGACCAAGGCCCCGACTGGCGCCTGTGACCACTGCCACTTTGTCGGTCAACGAGAGCTCGAGCAACGCGGGGACTCCTTCGTGCGAGCCTATCCCCGCGTCTCGCAACCGGTCAAGTTTGTTGGATTGTTCGTAGTGTACAACTGCGGTGCAGCGGGACTTGGGGCCAGCGCGCAGTTATTCCTTGATGCCGTGCTTGCGCCGGATCTGGTCCATGACCTTCGAGTACTCGAGATCCCAGGTCGCCGTGCCCTCTTCGAGGTTCTTGATGCGGCGGCGCACTTCCTGGTCGAGCTCGTCGTCGACGGCAGTGTGCTTGCGCAGGATGTCTTTCACCTTCTTGCGCATGACCACATCGTCGGCGAAGACCTCGTCGACGTGAGCCGACTGCATGAAGCCCTCGAGGATCTGGTTGGCCATCCAGTTGACCGCTTCGTCGCCGAGCGGGAGGTTTTTCTCCTCGGCGAGGCCGCGCTTGATCTTGCCAAACTGACCGTAGTCGAGGTGCTTCTCCTCGAGCTGGTCCTTGGCGCGGTCGGTGACCTCACGATCGAGGCGCACATACTCTTTCAACACGGCCTCGACGTCGAGCTGGGCCTCTTTGGGGTCGTTCACTTCGATGTCCTCTGCGGACACCAACGACTGCACCACCTCGTTCGCGATGCTGGGAATTTTGGTCACGTAGAGCTTCATCGTTATGCGCCTCGGAAGGGTCGCGACTATAATAGGCGACCGTGAATCCGGCAATACGAGAGCGCAAGTTGGTGGTCGCAGCCCTCGTTTTTGCTGCACCCGACCTGGTCCTCCTGACCCGGCGCCGGCCGGATCAGCCCATGCCCAACCTGTGGGAGCTGCCCGGCGGCAAGGTGGAGCCAGGCGAGGACCCCAAAGAGGCCCTGCGACGTGAGGTGACCGAGGAGCTCGGTTGCGATGCCACCGTCGGGGACATCTTCGACGTCGTCTTTCATCGCTACGAGCGGTTCGACCTTCTCATGTTGGTCTATCGCTGTACCCTTCATGAGACGCCGAGCGCCGTCGAAGTCGCCGCCCTCGCGTGGGTGCCGAGGTCGCGACTGTTGGAGTATGAGGTGCTGCCGGCAGACGTGTCGCTCATCCGCGCTCTGGCAGCGATTGACCCCCGGCCGTCCGACGGCTAGAGTTCGCCGATGCGGCACCCGGTCGGATTGGTTGCCTCCCTGTTGTCGGTTACTTTGCTGGCCGGTTGCGCCAAGGCGACGTTCGCCAGCGACGGGGGCGTCCCCGGCAATCCCGATTTATCGGGCGTGGTGACGCCGGATGATCTTTCGACGACCGATCTGGCAGGGGTCGATCTCGTCAGCGCGCGGCCAGATCTATCGGGCTTCGATCTTCGGGGCCGCGACCTCTCGATGCCGCCGTGCACCATCCTTCCGCAAGGCGGCTGCTTCGTCGGCGAAAAATGCGTCACCGACGGCGCAGGTGGCACTGCCTGCGTCAATGTCGGCCCACAGACCGTAGGCACGCTTTGCTTCACCCACGGCAATGACGACTGCCAGGCGGGCCTGCTCTGCACCCAGGAAAACACCAGCTTCAGCCAGTGCCGCGCCTTTTGCGCCATCGACGGCGACTGTCCCACCGCGCACCCCACGGGCACCCCGGCCTCCAAGTGCCTCTACACGCTCACCGGCGCCACCGAAAAAGTCTGTACCGTCCCATGTAACCCAGTGTTGGCAGTCGGTGCGTCGGGCTGCGCCACTGGGCTCGGCTGCCAGGTGTTCGGCAGCACCCCGATGGGCGGCGGCCCGACGCTGCAGCTCACGGACTGCGCCACCGCCGGCGCAGGCGGCGACTCCGCCGATTGCACCACCAACGGCAACGACGACTGCGCCGCTGGCTTCACCTGCATCTCGGTCACCAGCGGCAGCACCACCACGCATCATTGTCGCGGCCTCTGCCGTCTCACCATGAATGGCGACTGCGCGAGTGGCAACACCTGCATCACGCCGGCCAGTGGCACCAACACCTACGGCTTTTGCTGCCCCGCCGCCGGCTGCTGACGTCGCGTTAGATGGAAGTCCGCTCGCCCCTGGTGGTGCCGCCCCTCGTCGGGGCTGCGATCCAGATCGTCCTCGGTATCCTCCTGCTCGTCTGGCAGGGTGATCGTCGCGCCCATCGCTGGTTTGCCGTTCAATGCGCTGCGGCGGCTACGTGGTCCTCGGCCACCGCCCTTGCCATCGGGGCGCACACCTCGGCGACGGTCCTATTTTCGGCGCGGCTCTCGTTTACCGCCATTCTCGTCGCTGCCGGCGCGTCGCTAGCGGTTTCGTTGGCGTGGGCGCGCCGTCCACTCGGCTGGGCCTGGGCCCTCTTGGCGGCTGCGGCAGCAACGGTGGCGGCGATCTGGCTCGTGCCGTCGCTGATGGTGGTGGCGCCGCACGACACCGGCGGTTTCTGGGCCATGCTCTCGCCCGCCGTACTCCTCGTCGCTGGGCTGGCGGGGACGGCGATGCTGGCGGGCATCTGGCAGCTGGTCCGGGCCCGCGATCTGCAACCTCCGTCGATCCGCCGTCGACAGTTGGGGTGGGCGCTCGCCTCGATGATCCTCGGTTGCCTCGGCGGCTTCGACGCACTCGGCATCATCAACAAGGTCTTCGCCATCGGCTGGTTGACCTCCACGCTGGCCTGCTTGGCACATGCCTACTCCCTCATGCAGCCGCGCCTTTTATCGCTGGGCACCCTGGCCCGGCGCGTCTCCTTGGCCGGTGGCGCAGCTGGCGTCGGTGCCGTGCTGTTCGCCGCGCTCTTTCGCTACAGTCCGCCGGGCAGTCTACCCATCCTCGTGCTGGGTCTCTTGGTCCTGTTCGGCTCGGCGCGGCTGTGGGTCTCCGGCATCGAGCCCATCGTCGACCGGCTCCTCGAGGTGCGGCGGGGTAGGGTAGAGCGCGCGCTGGCGCGCTTCGAGGAAGAGGCGCTCGCGGCGCACACCCGCGCCGAGGTCGAAGCGGCGCTCGCCGAGGCGATCCACGTGGGTTTTGACGCCCGTGTGCTCGCGCTCTACACGCCAGATCGCTATCGCGAGGTGGGACTTCTCGACGACGCTGAGCTGTTGGCCCGTCTCGGCCGTCCAGTGCTGCGCGATCTGGTCGATCTCGACGATGCGGTCGGTGCTGCGCTGCACGACCTTCTTGGCCGGCTCGGTGCCGATGCTCTGTTGCCGCTCTCCGCCGATCGGAGCAGTGTCGTGGCGTTGGTGGCGGTGGCTGGCCCCGGCCTCTCCGAAGCCGACGACGTCGTCGCTGAAGATCTGGCGCGCCTCTCCGCGCTGGGTGCGCGCGCATGGGTCTCGGCACGCATGTACGAAGAAATCGCGCGACGCTCGGCGGGTCTCGAGGCCGAGGTTCGGATGCGGACGGCCGAGCTCGAAGAAGCCGTCTCCGACCTGCGCTTCGCCCAGTCCCGGGTGGTCGAAGCAGAGCGGTCCTCGTCGGTAGGCTTGCTCGTGGCCGGCGTCAGCCACGAGATCAACAACGCGTTGAACTTCATCTCTGCCAACTTGCCAACGCTGCGTCGCTATGTCGAGGTCTGCGATCGCGGCCTCGGCGACGCCCCTGTCGTCGCTGATGCGCGACGGCGTGCTCCGGCCAGCGTCGATGCGTTGGCGGCGGCGGTCAAGGCCACTTCGACCATCGTCGCCGATTTGCGTCGCTTCGCCCGCCCAGACGCCGAGCGGCGCTGGTTCCGCCTCGACGAAGGCCTGGAGACGGCAGTGGAGCTGGTCAAACACCGAGCCAAAGGCCGCGTCGATCTGGGCCTGGTGATCGAAGGCAACCTGCACGTCGACGGCCACCCGGGCCCATTGCACCAGGCACTGCTCAACCTCATCGTCAACGCCATCGAGGCCGCATCCTCGTCGGTGTGGGTGACGGCGCGCGAAGAAGCCAACGCCACCACACCCTTCATCGAGCTCACCGTCAGCGACGACGGCCAAGGCATTCCGGCTGGCCTGGAACAACACATCTTCGAGCCCTTCTTCACCACCCGACCCAAGGCAACCGGCCTCGGGCTCACCGTGGCGCGTCAGATCCTCGAGCGTCACCACGGCACCATCGAGGTCGTGCCCAGTGCCGGTCACGGTGCGATGTTTCGCGTCCGGCTGCCGACCGGCCGCACCAGCGACGACAAACCGCGATGATGCCGCATCTCGTCCCGAGCCCATGGGCTGCGCCCTATTTCATCGCCGCGCTGGTTGCTGGTGCCATCGCCATCGCCGTGCTCTTCGACGGTCGGGGCCAGGCCAGGCGCGCGTTCTTGGGGCTGCTCCTCGGTATCGGTGTGGTGCTGATCACCGTCGGTGTCGTACGACTTGCGGCCGACAAGCTCACCGCGCTGTGGAGCATCCGGCTGGCCGAGGCTGCGGCGGCGCTGGTGCCGGCCGTGGGCATCGAGTTCGCCAGCGCCATCACCGGACGGCTGGCCCAATCCCGGCCGCTGCGCGGGCTTTCCTGGACCGTCGGCCTCGGGGTCGCCGCGCTCACCATCGGAACGCCCTGGGTGGTGACCGGAGTGCGCCTCAGCGAGTTCGGGTTCATGGGCATCCCCGGCCAGCTTTTCCCGACGCTGCTAGCTGACATGTCGCTGGCGCTGGCCGTTCCCTGGCTCTTCTTTCTCGCGCGCCGCAATTCACGTCTCCGACGGCAACGCGAGCAGCTCCTCGTGCTGGCGCTGTCGGGGATGGTGGCGATGCTCGGTTTCAGCGACATCCTGCCCATGCTCGGCATCGATCTGCCACCGCTCGGCTGGTTCCCCCTATCGCTCGGCGCGCTCGGGCTGCTCTACGCCCTCGCGCGCCATCGTTTGCTCGACGTGCGGCTGGCTCTCTCCCGCGCGGCGCTGTGGGCCCTGCTCTCACTGGTGGGCGCGTTGCCCTTTGTGGTGCTTGGGGTCTTGGTCGTCGACGAGCTGCGTTTCGTGCCGTGGCCCGAGTTATTGCTCGCCTGTCTGGTGCTCGTTGGTGCGATGCGCCTTTACCTGGTCACCGTGCAGGCGCGGCTCGATACCATGGTCGGTCGGCGACGGGGCAAGCTCGACGCAGAGCTCGAAGATCTGGTCGGCCAGGGCTCGATGCTCGAGGATCTGCCTCGCCTCGCCGATGCCGTCGAGCAATTTCTCGGCGGACTCGATCGACGCCTGGCGGCGCTGGTGATCATCGACGAAGACGGCCCACGCGTGGTGCGGTCGGCCTGGGGCGCAGTGCCAGCACCGTCGCGCACCAGTCCACTTCTGACCGAGCTGGTTCACGCGCCGTCGCTGATATGGCGTGAGCATGTTCGTGGACCAGCCCGCGTCGAGGTGGAGCGGGCCCTGGTCCGCTGGGGCGCGGAGTATCTCGGCGCGCTCGTCGACGGAGAAAACCTCCTCGGCATCGTCGCCATCAGCCCGCGTCGCGCGGGCGGCGTGGCCGACGATCTGGAGCTCGATGCGCTCCAGCGCATGTGCGTGGTGGTGACCGGTGCTCTCGTCGGTGTGCGCCTCTACGATCGCCTCAACGCGCTGTCGCAAGAGCTCGAGGAAAAAGCTGCCGCACGCGCCGCTGAGCTGGCCCGGACCATGCGCGAGCTGCGCGCTGCCCAAGACCGCCTGGTTGAGAGCGAAAAGCTGTCGTCGCTGGGACAGATCGTCGCCGGGGTAGCGGGCGATCTGCGCACCTGGGTGCACCGCGCTGCCACCGAAGCTGCGCAGCTCCGCACCGATGTGCCGGCGTTGTTCGGCGCGTGGCCCGACGCGCCTGCGCACATCCAGAACGATCTCGAGCCCATCCTCGACGCTGTCACCGAGGGGGCCCGTCGCGCCTATGCCATCGCCGAAGATCTCTCGCGGCTCGCCCCCGGCGCGGCACCCGCACTCCCGCGGCAGCCGGTTCAGCTGGCCGTCCTGGCCGACACCACCCTCAGCCTCATGACGCGACATCTGCGAGACATCGCCGTGGTGCGCGACTACGCCGACGATCTGCCCCCAGTCCCCGTCGAGAATGGGCCCATGGGCCAGGTCATCTTGAACCTGCTCCTCAACGCCACCCAGGCCATGCAGGCGGGCGGCACGCTCACCCTGCAGACCCAGCGCGTCGGCGACACCGCCGAGCTCGCCGTCACCGACGAGGGCCCAGGCATCTCGCCGGATGCCTTGCCGCACATCTTCGAGCCCTTCTTCACGACCAAAGCGTTTGGTGGCACAGGGCTCGGACTGTCGGTGAGCTGGGAGATCGTCCGTCGACACGGCGGCGACCTTCGCGTCACCAGCGACGGCGGAGGGACCACCTTCCGGTTGAGGCTGCCTTTCAAGCAATAGCAATACGGTTGGCACATAAGCGCCAACCTGGTTGCATTGTCTTACTTTCCGCTTTAGCCTCAGTAAGTGCAAACCTTGTTGGCATCCGGTTTGGTGAACGGGCGCTATCGGCTCCAGCGCCGGCTAGGGTCGGGCGCCGACGCCCAAGTCTTCGCCGTCGACGATCTGCGGATCGGTCACCTCGTCGCGCTCAAGGTCCTGACCGTCGCCAAAGATCGCGCAGCCCAGGAGCGCCTGCGCACCGAGTTCGCCACCCTCTCTGCACTCCGGCATGACAGCCTGCTACCGGTCTACGAGCTCGACACGCTTCGTACGCTGGAGCATGGGGAGTCACTCTTACAGCCGGGCCTCCTGTTTCAAACCTCACTGCTCTGTACTGCCGACGCCGGCTCTCTCTCGTCACTGTCCCCGCAAAAACGCGTCGCCCGGCTCGTGGACCTCATCGGCGCTGCGGCGGCTGCGCTCGACGTGATCCACGCGGCAGGGTTGGTACACCACGACGTCAAGCCAGCCAACATCCTCCTCGTCGACAAACGGGAAGGCGGCCAGGCGGTGTATCTCGCCGACCTCGGCCTGGCTGCGGCGCGCGAGCGGGCTGGGCTCCGCGGCACGCTGGCTTATCTCGCCCCCGACGCACTGCAGGGCGGCGCCGGGCCGGAGCTCGACATCTACGCACTCGGCGCCACGGCGCTCGCCGCCTGGACGGGTAGGCCCGCGCGCGCTGGCACCAGCGCCGACATCCTTCGCTCCCTCACGAGCGGTGCCGACCCCACCGAGCTTGCGATCTTCCGGAAGCAGGCGCCACCGTCGCTGGTCGCGCTCGTCTCCCAGCTCCTCGCGCCACCAGACCAACGCCCGAGCGCCTTCGCCATCGTCGAAGAAACCACCCGACAAGGCGCACGACTCCATGGCGCGCTCACCGAGGCACCCGCCCGTCGCACCCTTCGGCCGCCTCGCTGGGTGGGCGCAGGCGAGTCGGTCGAAACCCTGTTGCGCCGCCTCCCTGAGGGCGGTCTCGTGGTGGTACGCGGTCCGTCAGGCAGTGGTCGAAGCCGACTGGTAGCCGAGGCGCGCCGCCGAGCTCAGCTCCTCGAACCGCAGGCTTGGCTGGGTCCACGCCTGGCCGATGTGGCGGCGGAGTGCGGGCTCGCCGTCGACAGCCGCGGCTTTGTCGGTCGCCTCCTCGCGCAGCTCGAGAAGTCTCCGACTGTGGTGTGCCTCGATCTGGCCGATCAGCCGCCCCGTGGCGCCGTGGGTGAGCTGGTGGCGCTGGCTGCGCGCGGTGCTCTCGAACGGTCGACCTTGATCGTCGAGGCTCCCTCCACCTGGACGCCGCCTGACGGCGAGGTCACTGTCGTCGACCTGCAGCCGCTGACGGAGGTAGAGGTGGCGGCGCTGTGTCACTCCATGCTGGGCTCGCATGGTCCCGAGCTGGCTCCGTCTCTCGTCGCTGCGTCAGGTGGTCTACCCGCACGGCTAGTGCAGATGATTCGCGTCTTGGCCGATCAGCGAGACCCCACCCCGGCCGATGTCGCGACGCTGCACAGCACCGATCTGGTGGCGCTGCTGGCCATGGCTGCCCGCACCCTTGCGCCGGAAGCCTGGGTGGTCGCAGAGGCGGCGGCCGTTCTCGGGCGCGCCGCAACCGCAGGCGAGCTATCGGCCTTGGTCATGGCAGGCCAAGCCGCGTTCTCCGTCGAGCGGTTCGCAGCCGGCCTTGCCGCGGCCCGTCTGGCGGGCTTCGTTGCCGACGACGGCTCGCGCTATCGCCTGCCGTCTGAGGCACATGGCAAAGCGCTCCTCGAGCTGGCCCCCACGCGCCAGGCGGGCCACCAAATAGCGCTCGCACTCGTCGGTCATGGCCTCGACCCCGACGGCGAGCTACATGATCGCGCGCGGCATCTGCTTCATGGGATCGGCCGCTCCGACGATACCCATCGTGCCGTGGTTCGTCTCGTCGCCGATCGTCTCGGCAAAGGTGATCTCCGCTCTGCCGAGCTCGCTCTCCACGATCTGCGCGCGCTCGGTCCCCTCGAAGCCGACGCACAGCTTCTCGATGCCGAGCTGGCCCTGGCCGCCGGCGACTACGACGCCGCGATCGCACGTGCGTCCATCGTCGGCAACGGGCAGCTCCTCGTCGCCAAGGCGCATCAGCGCGCTGGGCGTCGTAGCGAGGCGATGCAGGCGCTGGAGGCGCTCGTCGCCAGCGACGATCCCGCAGCGCGCGGTCTGTTCGGGCGTCTCTTGTTCGACGAAGGTCGCTACGACGAAGCGGCCGCCGTCTGCGCCCAAGGCACCCGTTCGGCCACCGTCGATGAGGTGCTGGGGCTGGCCGAGCTCTATCGTGGCCATCTCGACGAGGCCGAGCGCGCTTTTGCCTCTCTCGGCGCCTCCGACGATCAGCTGCTCGTCGCCCGCGCACATTCGCTGGTCGGCATGGTGGCCCAGGCCCGCGACGATTTGCCGGCAGCGACGGTGGCTTTTCAGTCGGCACTCGATCTGGCACGTGCCGGTGGCGATCTACATGGCGCTGCCGTGTATGCCGCCAACCTCGGCGCGGTGTTGCGTGAGCAAGGCGAATGGGGGCGCGCGCTCGAGCCGAGTGCCGCCGCCGCCCGTGATCTCGGCCGGCTCGGAAAAGCCGCTGAGGCCGCCCACGCGCTCGTCAATCACGGCAATCTGCTGTTCAGCCTCGGCGATCTCGACGGCGCCGCCGCTGTCGCTGATCGCGCTGAAGAGCTGGCCAACGGCCCACGTGAGCGTGCCTTCACCCGTATGTTGCGGGCAGACGTGGCGCGTCGTCGCGGCCAGCTCGACGACGCGCTGGCCGGGAACCAAGCCGCCCTCGCCGAGCTGTCTGGCCCGCGTGACCGCCTGATCGCGCTGCGCGCCCTCGCCGAGCTCGAGGCCGAGCTCCGCCACCCTCACGCAGCTGCCACCCTGGCCGAAGCCAAGCGCACCGCCAGCGAGGCCGGTGCCACCGACTGGGTTCTGGTCTCCGAGGCGCGTATCGCGCTCTCGCGCCCATCAAGTCCCAGCGACGGCGCACTGGTCAACCAGCTTGCTGCGCTTGCCGAACGCGCCGGTCGCAGCCTGCGACTCGAAACCGCGTTCCGTGCGTCCCTGCTCGAAGCCCGCCTGCGCATCCGCGCCGCCGATCAACGAGCCACCGACGCTCTTTCCACCGCCCACGTGCACTGGGAGAAGATCCGCATGCGTAGTCCTGAGCTCCGTCGTCCCGCCGTCGACGAGGACCCCGACGCCACGAAGCTGCGTGCACTCTTGGGCGTCGCACGAGCCCCGGTGGCCGCGGTCGGATCCAGCCGCTGGCGCCGTCTGTCGGCGATCAACAAGCGTCTAAACTCCGAGCTCCGCCTCGATCGCCTGCTGGAAATCATCCTCGATACCCTGCTCGATCTCACCGATGCCGAGCGCTGTTTCGTCCTCCTCGGCGGCGGAGACGCGCCGTTTTCCGTCGCTGCGGCACGTAACATCGACGCCGCGCAGCTCGCCCATACCGGCTCGTTTTCCCGCAGCATCGCCGAGCGCGCCGCAGCAGAGGCACTGCCCATCGTCACCTTCGACGCCGCTGGCGACGAGCGCTTCGAAGCGGCGCTGTCGGTCTCCGATCTCAAGCTCCGCTCGGTCCTGGCCGTCCCGCTGCTCGTCAAAGGGCGGGCAGTTGGCTGTCTCTACGCCGATCACCGTCTCCGCGCCGGTCTCTTCGGCGAGCTCGACGTCGAGCTGGTCGTCGATCTAGCCGAACAAGCCGCCATCGCGCTCGACAACGCCCGCCTCGCTGGCGAAAACGAACGCAATCGCGAGGCGGTTGCGACCCTCAACCGCGAGCTGGCCGAGCGCGTCGCCGCCCAGGCCGTCGAGCTCGACGAGCTGCACAAAGAAGTCCGTCACAGCCGCGCCGCGCTCGACATCCGCTACGACTACAAAAAACTCGTCGGTCGCACGCCGCGCATGCTGGAGCTTTTCCGGCTCCTCGATCGCGTCACCGACACCGCGCTCCCCATCGTCATCTATGGCGAATCCGGCACCGGCAAAGAGCTGGTCGCCCGCGCCATCCACCACAACGGTCCTCGTCGCGGCAAACCCTTCGTGTCCGAGTCGTGCGGCGCGATCCCCGAGACCCTCCTCGAGGCGGCTCTCTTCGGGCACGTCCGTGGTGCGTTCACTGGCGCCGACGCTGACCGCCGTGGGCTCTTCGAGATCGCCCACCAAGGCACGCTGTTTCTCGACGAGGTCGGCGAGATGCCACCATCGATGCAGGTCAAGCTGCTACGCGTGCTCACCACCGGAGAATTCCGTCGACTCGGCTCAGAGCGCGCCCACCAGGTCGACGTCCGGATCCTGGCGGCGTCCAACCGCGATCTCGGCAAGATGGTGGAGGAGGGCCGCTTTCGAGAAGATCTCTTCTATCGCCTCAACGTGGTGCGGGTCGCCTTGCCGCCCCTTCGTGAGCGCAGCGACGACATTCCGCTCTTGATCGAGCATTTCCTGACCAAGCATGCCGCGGTGCTCGACGACAAACCGCGACGCATCGAACGGGCGGCCCTGCAGCGCCTGTGCGCCTATCGCTGGCCGGGCAATGTCCGTCAGCTCGAGAACGAGATCTTACGCGCCTCCGCGCTTTCTAACGGCATCATCACCGTCGCCGATCTGTCACCGCAGCTCCTGGCCGACGCCGCCACCGGCACAGTCGAGTCGCCCGACGATCTCGGCCTCAAGCGTCGCGTCGAGAGCCTCGAGCAGACCCTCATCAAAGAGGCCCTCGGCCGCACCGACGGCAATCAGTCCCAAGCCGCCCGGCTCCTCGGCCTCTCGCGTTTCGGCCTGCAGAAGAAGGTCCGCCGCTACAACCTCTAGAAGCAGCTTACGGAGAAGAGGTTGAAGCCGATCTGGAGCTGCACACAGACAAAGTCCGAGCGTTTGCCGTCGACGGTGTCGAAGTAGATCTGCACCAGATCGTTGACCGCGCCCGCAAATGGCGAGGTGGTGAAGCTGCCGTCCGCAGCGGCGGTGGCGATGACCCCGTCGGCGCTGGTCAGGTTGTAGACGTAGAACCGTGCGCCGGCGTGGGTCGACGATGGCGACCCCTCCATGACCACCATGCCGGGCGAAGGCCCAGCGGCGAACTGCAGTGCCGGCAGTTGCGGCGGCGGGATGGGCACCGACGGCGTGTTGCACGCGCCGAGCACCAGCGCACAAAGCAACGTCAGTCGGGTCAGAATGCGGGACATGGTCAAGCCTGGCTTATAGCAAGCCAGAGGCCAGCGGAAGAATGCGAAAATGCTAGAGATTTGAAGCGAGGATGCCAACCAAGTTGGCAGCAGCGACAACCACGTGCGCGGCTAGCTCAAGGCTAGTTGGAGATTTTGGCCTTCGGCGGGATCATGAAGGTGAGCCCAAGACCGAAGAACAAGTGGTTCTGAATCGACTCATCGTCGCCGTTGAGAATCCGGTCGCCGTTGGTGTCGAGACCACCTGGGTTCGACTTGACGAAGTAGTCGCGCATCTCGAGGGTCATGCCCAGCCACTGGTTGAAGTAGATGTGCACACCGACGCCGACCATGCCGGCAGCCTTGGCCCCCGCATACTGCGACGAGTCCTGCTGGTTGGGATCGGGGTTGGTGTTTGCCGGCAAGTTGGTCGGGTCGGGCTGGCCCTTGTCGGTGCAGCAGCCATTCTGCTGGTAGAAGACAAAGCCGCCGCCGATGTCGACGAAGAAGTCGTAGCTGGCGAACCCGGCCGAGAACAAGCTGAACTTACCCGCCCACGGCGTCAGCGACAGGAACACCGAGCCAAGCGCGCTAATGTTCAAAACACGTTCGTCGTGCATACGCAGCGTCGTCTGCGGCGCGCGATAGGCCGCATTGTCCTGCGGCAGCACCGTACGGATATCGTTCTCGAGCGGGGTGTTGGCGTTGCCGAGGTACGCACCCTGAAGGCCAATGCTCAGCCAGTCGAGGACGTGAAAGCGCAAGACCAAGCCGCCACCATACGAAATCCGATAATCCTGGTTGGTGGAGACGATGAATTCGGGCGTGATCTCGAAGCGCAGCTTGCGCATTTCGTACTTGTGACGAATGGCCGGCTGGCCATCGAGGGGGTTGCGCTTCTCGGCCAGCGACGGCGTCGAGAGGGCACCAACCACGAGGATTGGGGCCAGCAGATACTTGAGCATTGGCATCGGTCTCATGGTCTCCGGGCCTAGCGCGTGTACTTGTATTCGAACGAGGTCGGCAAGAACATGCCGATACCGACGCCGAAGACCAGGTTGTTGACGAACCGCGAATCACCAGCGTCGGCGCCCATCTTGGTTCGCTGCGACGGCTCGAACGAGTCGACGAACATGTAGTCCTTGAGATAGACCTGTAGGACCAACCACTTGGTGAAGAACAGGCGCGTGCCGATGTCGACGTGCCACATAATGTCGAAGTTGGTCTGGGACGAGTTACCTGGGTCACGCGGGATCCACTCGGTCTGGATGAGGCCGATGCCGGCGCCGATGTACGCCTCCCACTGGAAGATGAGCTTGTTGAACAAGGCGAACTTGCCGTAAATCGGCACGTATCCAAAGTTCAAAGCCGCGCTCCACCAGTAGCGGTTCACCGACGGCAACACCCGGTCGTCGAGGCCGCGCAAGAAGAAGTGCTCGAGCAACTGCGGCTGGTAGTAGGTGGCCTCGAGCGCGATGTTCAGCGTCTCCGAGAGGAAGAAGTTCACGATGCCGCCGAACCCATGGTGGCGGACGACTGACGAGTTCAACGTGAGGTTGTAGGTGGGGATGATCTCCACCCGGTGATACTTGAGGATGGGCCGCCGGGGTACGACGACGATGTCGCGCCAGGAGATGGCGCCCAAGCGCCCCTCGGTATCGCCCGTGGCTTTGTCTGCCGCAGGTGCCGCCGTGCCAGTGTTTCCCGATCCGTTTTGGCCAGGTGGTGTTGGCTCTCCTGGTGGAGTCGGATCACTGCCCGGTGGGGTTGGCGGAGTGGGATCTTGGCCCGGTGGTGTGGGGTCGGATCCGGGTGGAGTGGGGTCCTGTGCGCGCGCAGCCAACGGAGCCAGTAGCGCGAAGCTGAGGGCGATAGTGCTCGCCCAACGACGGAATCTCGGCATGCTCACCCTGCGTTCGAGGTCCAAAAACCTGTTAAGTTTCAAGCAGTTACGTGAGTTGCGCACAGGTTCCCGCGACTATAGCACGCTAAATTTTGGCCAATCAAGATATTTCCAAGGAGGAATCATAAAGTGCGTCCACGAACTCAGCGGGATTGAACTCACGTAAGTCTTCGACACGCTCACCGACACCGACGAAGCGGACTGGCAAACCCAGCTCGTCGCTGATGCCGAGGACGACGCCGCCCTTGGCGGTGCCATCGAGCTTGGTCAACACGATACCGGTCACGTCCATCGCGGCCTTGAAGACCGAGGCCTGCTGGATGGCGTTTTGGCCGTTGGTGGCGTCGAGCACCAGCAGCGTCTCGTGTGGTGCCGTCGGCAGCGCCTTCTGCAGCACACGCTTGACCTTGCCCAGCTCGTCCATGAGGTTGGTCTTGGTCTGCAGGCGGCCGGCGGTGTCGGCGATGAGGATGTCGTAGTTTTCGGCGATGGCGCGCTTGGCCGCGTCGAAGATGACCGACGAGGGATCCGCGCCTTCGCGGCCGCGCACGACGGGAGATCCGGTGCGCTGACCCCAGATCTCGAGCTGTTCGGCAGCGGCGGCGCGGAAGGTGTCACCAGCGGCGAGCAAGACTTTCTTTCCCTCCGCGGTCCATCTGGCGGCCAGCTTGCCGATGGTGGTGGTTTTGCCGACGCCGTTGACGCCAATGAGAAGCACCACGAACGGCTTGTGCTGGGTGTGGATTGGATCGAGCGCCGGCCTTCCATCAACCGCGCTGCGCAAAAGCGCTTCGGACTCCTGGCGCATGACCCGCAACACCGTCTGCGCGTCCTTGAGCTCGTTGCGCGAGAGGCTGTCGCGCACCGCCTGAAACAGCTTGGCAGCGGTCTTGGCCCCGATATCGGCAGTGAACAAGATCTCTTCGAGCTGGTCGACGAGCGCGGCATCGATCTGCTTCTTGGAGAGCAGATTACCGATGCGCGACACGAAGCCGCCACGCGTCTTCTCGAGGCCCTGGCGCAGCGGATTGCCGCGCTGGATCGCGCGACCTGGTCCACTGTCAGCGCCCGGGCTGCCGACCGGCAAGGTCTCGGCGTGGCCGAGCTCCTCGTCGCTGATGGGATCGAGCGTCCCCTGCGCAGCTCCGGGTGGCAGCTGTTTCTTGCGGGACAGCGCCAGTGCCCCGCCGGCGACGAGGACGAGTCCTCCTCCGACAGCATAGGGCAACCAGACGGGATCCATCGCGGCCAGATGATAGGGACGGGCTTAGAGCGGGGTCAAGCCGGAACATCACGTTCGCCAGAGCTTTGGCCAGAATCAGGCGCCGGACACCAATCGCAACGCTTCGGCGCGCGCCTCGGCCTCGACGAGATGCTCGAGCGCAGCCGCCTCGCGACCAAAATAGGCGCGCTCGACGAGTGTCGTGAGCGCCACCAGCTCGTCGCTGCCACTCAACACCAGACGACGGCGACGGACCAGCTCGAAGAGCTCGCGCGGTGTCCGCAGACCCACTTCGGCGGTCACGTCGACCTCGGCCCACGACGCAACCACCGACTCGAAGAGCGCCAAGATCCGCGTCCGCACCGGTGTGAGCGCGATCTCCAGCTCGCGGAGCTCGCCGTGGTGGGGTAGGGAACGTACGAACTGCTCCGGCAGGTGGGCCGTCGCAGAAACTTCGATCTGCAGCTCAGCGGCGGGAAGCTGGTCGAGCAAGAAGCGACCGGCCTCGTCACACTCGACGGTCCACTCGGCGCCGGGTGCGCGGATCGTGACCGTCGCGCGCAGACCGTGGCCGTTTTGGCCGCGTACCCGTCCACCAAGTGCGTGATCAGTGGCCGCACCGAGCCGCGACAACAGGCCACGGCGACCATCGGTGACCGCCTGTCCGGCAGGAGCGGGCCGTCGCTGTCGGCGGGGCATCTCATCGCGTTGGCGCCGTCGGTTGGCCCAGCGACGTCGAACCAGGGGCCAACTGCCGACTGCCAACAACATCGCCAGTGGCACCAAGTAGAGGAGGGGCGATCGGGGTGTGGGTGCCAGGGCCACGACGGAGACCACCGTCGAGCGAGCGGGCTCGAAGGCGTCGCCGGGCTCGAAGCGTGCCTCTATCAAGATTGGGCCAGTGGCAAAGCCTCCGCCATGAAGAGACCACTGGTAGGTGCCATCCGGCTCGGTCTGCGTCTCGCCGAGCCGTTGGTCGGCACGATAAAAGACGACCGTTTGCGCGCCGAGACCTTGTGGTGTGCCGAGGGTGTAGTCGAGCTTCCCACCAAGGGCCACCACGCCGTCCCATGCCAGCTCTTCTGCCGCCGCATGCAGCGTGATCTTCGTCGGTGTGGTCAGCATGAAGGAGTGGCTCGCTTCGGCTGGGTTGCGCACGGTGTCGCCGGCGAAGACGGCCTTGAGAGTCACCCGGCCGCGACCTCGGCGCAGAGCAGCGACGGACATGGTGTGCTCGGTCGAACCGGCCACGGTCAGCCGCGCCAGGGTGACGTCGTCCAGCATCAGTACAACTGCGGCGTCGTTGGGTCCGGCGATGGAGTCAGGGTCGCTGACCTCGACGCGCAACGACACCGACTCCGACGAGAGCGAGACCCTGTCTGGCCCGCTGACGCGGAGCTGCGGCGTGCTTTTCTTGAGATCGATCACCTGTTCGAACGGCGGCGCTGCGGCGTAGTCCTCATCGCCACCAGCATACAGCCGCAGCCGATACGACCCGAGCGGCAAGGGAACGTGCCAGCGAAACTCACCGACGGACCCGCTCGGCTCGGCATACTCGAAAAAGCCGGGCGTACCGGGCTCCACCGGATGGACCGAGATGGCTACAGTGCGCCCGCCGATGGCTGCGCCAGTGACACCGTCCACGAGGCGGCCGCGGACGGTGAGACCGTCGCGGACTCGATCTACGGTGACCTCGAGCTGACTGCGGGCCCGGATCTGCAAGGTCGGCGCGGCGAATGCCGGCACGCACAAGCACATCAGGAGGAGGGCGGGCTTCACTGCTGAAATGTAGCATCCACAAAAGGCTGCCGAAAACTTGCGCCCGCCAACCCGCTTGTTAGCGTGGTGCCCGCTGGCGAGAGATCTCTCGGCTTTACAGATCTCTCTTTCACATGTTAGCTTGCCCTTCGTTGCGTGACGATACATTACGTCGCGCTACCCTGGTTAGAGTAGCTCAACCAACGGCGAGGCAGGAAAGCGCATGAGAATCAAACGGTTGGAGGTCACCGGGTTCAAGTCGTTCTGCGACCGCTCGGTCGTCCACTTCAACGAGCCTATCACCGGCGTGGTCGGGCCAAACGGCTGCGGTAAGTCCAATATCGTCGACGCCATACGCTGGTGCATGGGCGAGCAGTCGGCCAAGCACCTCCGCGGCAAGGCGATGGACGACGTCATCTTCGCCGGCTCGGAGTCGCGCGGCCCACTCGGCATGTGCGAAGTGACCCTGGTCTTCGAAAACGACGGACAGGTCCCCATCGAGTACCTCGCCTATTCGGAGATCGCCGTCACCCGCAAGCTCTACCGCGACGGGACGTCGGAGTACTACCTCAACAAGACCCCTTGTCGCCTGCGCGACATCAGTGACTTCTTCCTCGGCACCGGCATCGGCGCCAAGGCGTACTCCATCATCGAGCAGGGGCGCGTCGGCATGATCGTCTCCTCGAAGCCCGAGGATCGGCGCTTTCTCATCGAGGAGGCCGCAGGCATCACCAAGTACAAGGTGAAGAAGAAGGCGGCCGAGAAGAAAATCGAAGGCACCAAGCAGAACCTGCTCCGCATCTCCGACGTCGTCAGCGAGATCGAGAAGCAGCTGGCGTCGTTGCGGCGACAGGCTCAGAAGGCCGAGCGCTATCGTCAGTACAAGACCGAGCTCAAAGACATCGACCTGTGGTCGGCGTCGCAGCGCTGGCTCGGGTTTGTCGTCGAGGAACGCTTCGTGTCGGGCTCGCGCGACGCGGTGGAGTCGAGCCAGCGTGATGCGCAGGCCAGCTTGGCCACCCGTGAAGCGGAGATCGAGACTGCGCGGCTCGACGCTGCGCTCGACTCCGAGCGGCTCAGTGAGCTGCAGTCGGGCCTGTTCGAGCTCGACAATCGCATCAAGCTCGGCGAGGCCGAGGCCGACCACGAAGAGCGGGAAGCCAAGAAGATCGACGAGCGCGCTGTCGACGCGGCCGAGGAGATCGAAGCCTTGAGTGTGCGGGCCGACGAGAGTGCTGGCGCCGCCAGCGAGGCCGAGGCCCAGCTCGCCGAAGTGCGGCGTACCACGGCCGGCCAGGATGAAGAGCTTGCCCGGCGGTCGGAGCGCTGGCGTGAGGCGCGCGAGCTTCTGACCGCGTTGCAGCGCGAGGTCGACGAGGTGCGTTCTTCCGTCGGTGTGGCCAAAGCCGACATTGCGCGTGAAGAAGGCAACGAGCGCGCCGCTTGCCGTCGCCGAGACGATTTGCAGCTGCGGGTGGGACGACTCGGCGAAGAAGATGCGCGACTCGCTGCGCGCGCCGAGGAGCTGCGGTCGGAGGTCACCCGCCTCGAGGAGGCCGCCGACGTGCTCAAGCAGCGCAGGCTGGGCATGGTGGCCGACAAGGCCCGCGCCGAGGCGCGGATGGTGGAGCTGAAGGAAGAGGTTGCCGAGACCGGGCCGGCACTCGACAAGCTCACCGCCGAGCTGCACAAGCGCCGGTCGCGACGGACCTCCCTCGTCGAGATTCACTCCAAGTATGAAGGCTTTGCGTCGGGGACGCGGGCCATCATGCAGGAGAAGGAATCGCGCTGGGGCATCCATGGCCCGCTCGCCGACATCATCGAGGCGCCGGCGGAGCTCGAGCCGGCCATCGAAGCGGTCTTGGCTGAGCGACTCGGCGCGGTCGTCGTCGAGAGCCAGGAAGTCGGCGTCGATGCCATCGAGTTTTTGACGGCGAAAAAAGAGGGCCGGGCGACTTTCGTGCCGCTCAATAAATTCGTTGGGCCTGCGCCCGCTCCGGCTCCGGAGGGGGCCTTGGCGCTGCTCGACAAAGTGACCTCGGCCGAGGAGCATCGTGGCCTTTGTCAGGCGTTGTTCGGCGATGTGTTTCTCGTCGACGATCTATTGACTGCGCTCGACCTGTGGCGGGGCGGCGATCGCCGTACGTTCGTCACGCGCGAAGGTGAAGTGGTCCGCTCCGACGGCACGTTGGTCGGCGGCTCGCGTGAGGCGGCAGCGGCTTCGGTCCTGTCGCAGAAGCGCGAGATCCGTGAGCTCGATGCCGTGATTGGCGAGCTCGAGGGTCGTCACAGCGCCATGACCACCGAGCACGAGCGCAACCAAGAAGAGCTGCAGCTCTTGCGTGGCACGCTCGAGTCGCTGCAGCGGGACGCGCACCAGAGCGAGATGCAGCTCTTGACCCACGAAAAGGACCTCGGCCGGCAGCGCGACGAGCTCGAGCGCACCCTTGGTCGCGCCGCGGTGTTGGCCGACGAGCATGCCGACCTGTCGCAGCAGGCTTCAGAGGCCGCGCGCGAGGCAGAAGAAGCGGCGATGGGCCTTCGCGGCGCACGCGATCGGCTGGTCAGCCTCGAAGATCGGCTGTCGCAGCTCGCGCGCGATCAAGTGGCGCGCATGGAGCTCGTCGAAGAGGCGCAGGAGCTATTGACCGCCTTCAAGATCGAGGTCGGCCAGGCCGAGGAAAAACGCCGTTCGTTGACGCTGACCCTCGAGCGCCTGGTCATGGAATCGCAGGACCGTGCCGAGCGCATCGAGCGTCTCGGGCGCACCATCGCCGACGGGCGCGTCGAGGCTGACGAGCTGAAGCGCGTGGCGGCGGCGCGGCGTGAAGAGCTGCTGCAGTTGGCCTCCGAGCATGTCCGTCGGGCAGAGGAGATGACCCTCGGACGCAATGCCTACGAAGAGCGGCGCAGCCGTTTGGCAGAAGTCGAGTCGGTGTTGCGCGGCATGCGCAGCGAGCTCGACGGGCTTGGCCAGGAGCTCGGCCAGCTCGATCTGCGGCGCCTGAGTCTGCAGAGCAACCGCCAGCATCTCGAGGAGACCATCGCCGAGCGCTATCGGCTCGATCTTGGCGTCGAGGCGCAGGCACACCATCTGCGTGGCCTTTGCACCGAGACCGAAGAGAAGCGGGCCCGCGAGCTACGCGATCTCATCGACCGCATGGGAGAAATCAACCTCCATGCCATCGAGGAGTACAACGAGCTCGAGACCCGTTACACCTTCCTGACGGGACAGAAGACCGACCTCGAGACGGCGCTGGGCCAGCTCGAAGAGGCCATCGAGCGCATCAACAAGACGTCGAAGAAGCGCTTTCGCGAGGTCTTCGACCTGGTCAATGCCAAGTTCCAGGAGATCTTTCCGCGCTGCTTCTCCGGCGGGCAGGCTCGACTCATCCTCACCGACGAAGAGAATCTTCTCGAGTCGGGCATCGAGATCGTCGCGCAGCCGCCCGGGAAGAAGAACACCACCGTCGAGGTACTGTCCGGCGGCGAAAAGGCCATGACTGCGGTGGCGCTGATCTTTGCCATCTTCCTCATCAAGCCGTCGCCGTTCTGCCTCCTCGACGAGGTCGACGCGCCGCTCGATGAAGCCAACGTCGGTCGCTTCAACGATCTGATCCGCGAGCTGACCGACCGCTCGCAGTTCATCGTCATCACCCACAACAAGCGCACCATGCAGATCGCCGACACGCTCTATGGTGTGACCATGGAAGAGCCAGGCATCTCCAAGCTGGTGTCGGTGAACCTCGGCCAGATCGGCCGCGACGGCACCGTCAACAATCGCACTGCCGTCACCCGCGCCGCCTAGAGCCTTCATTTTGCCGCCGCGACTCGACTTCCAGGTCGCGGCGCGTCATGGTATTGCAAATCATGTTTCGCGCTGGGTTGTTGGGTTTGCTGTTGGTGCTGCCTTGGTCGTCCCGCGCAGGTGAAAAACCCGACGGAGATCGCCAGGTCGGGAAGCTCGTGCTGGAGCACGAACCGGGCAAGAAGATCGAGCTCAGCCTGACGCGGGCGCGCACCGCCGATGGTGGCTTGGTCGTGAAGGTGGTCGCCAAGGGCCTCGGTCCCAAGCCCGTGCCGCTGGTGATTTACCAGGGCGGCGGCGATGATGACGGCGTCGGCGACGAAGACGTCCGCGGCGTGGTCTTGAAGCCCTTCGAGCTCGGCAACGGCATCAAGGGCGCCCGCATCGACCTCACCTTTCGCGTTCCCGACGGCAAGAAGAAAGACGTGCAGACCGATACCACGTTGATCGGCTTTGCTGGCAAGCCGCACAAGCTGCTTCAGCTCACCACGGAGCGCGCACGTGATCGGTCGAAGGTGTGCCGTGATCTGGAGTCCACCGAGCTGAAAGTGGAAGGCACCGACCTCGGCACGGCGACCACCAAGCAGGTCGAGCCGGCCCTCGGCGACGACGATCTGCCCATCGACAAGAGCTGCAAGGCTCCGTCAGGCGCAGTGAAGAAGGTGTATCGCTGGGAGAAGGACCACTTCGTCGATCCGAATGCCTCGGACGACGACGACGGAGACGACTAGCCTACTTGCGGAAACGGCTGAGGTTGGCCGGCAGGACGTCGAGCGCCGGGAATTCTTTGTCGGGGTGCAGCTTCTTGGCGCGGTCGAACAGCGCCGACTCGGTCTCTTTGTTCTCCGGATCGGGAACGCAGCACTCGACCGGGCACACCGCCTGGCATGCTTCGTAGTCGTGGAAGCCCACGCACTCGGTGCAGAGGTTGGGATCGATGACATAGATGTCGTCGCCCTCGGAGATCGCCTCGTTGGGGCATTCGGGCTCGCAAGCCCCGCAGTTGATGCACTCCTCGGTGATCTTCGTCGCCATGCTCTTATATCCTTTTCAAAAAGCTCATAAGCCAGTTCCCAGTGAGCGTCAAATGATTTCAGGGCTCACGCGGCCGGGCGGGACAGGCGCGGGCTCGGCGCACCGACTGGTCCGACCGGGATGACCCGCACGCCGACTGCGCCGAGTCGTTGCCACGCTTTCTGTTCGCGGCGTTGTTCGTCCCAGAACACCACCTCGGCGACCAAGCTGTCGTCGGCCGGTGCGGCACCACCGAACAGCCTGGCGGTCGGCGCGGCACACAACAGCTGGTGACCGCGGCGACGAGAAAGACGCACGGCGCGCGAGACGTCTTCGAAGCCGAGCTCGAGGCCTTCCAGGTCGGAAACCACCACGATGCGCTGCACACCACGGCCACTGGCCACCCGTTCGAGAGCCTGACCGAGGCCACGCGCCCGTCGCCCAGCCTCGCTGGTGCGGCGCGGTGGTAGCTCGATGCCGCGCAGTCGACAGAACTGGCGGAGGCGTGACAGATCAGAGGTCGAAGCGGTGACCGGTGCCAGCCGCACATGCGCGACCGCAGCCGTCACCGCACGGAAGATGACCCGCAAATCGTAGAGCTCGCCCGACGGGGACGCAGCCAGATGCGCCCAGCGTGGATCGTCGAGCGCCGGCGCATGCAAGAGACGCGTGTCGACGCCCTCCTGGTGCAAGAGATACCGGCCCACGGCGGCCACCAGCTCGGAGTCGGTGAGCTCGGTTTGGTCTTCGTCCACGGCGTGGACCGCGGCCAACAAGGGCTCGAGCAGACGATGACGATGGGCCGGGCCATCGTTGGGCCGGATCTCGGAATGGATGCGGCCGTCGTATGTGACGAGGCCCACGCGGTCACCTGCGGCCAGTGACTGCGCGGCATAGGCCGCAGCGAGCTCGATGGCCGCGTCGAGCTTGGTGAGGCCAGGCTCGCCAGTGCGCATGCTGGAGCCGAGGTCGACGAGGAGATGGTGGGTGAGCGGGGTGCTGGTCTCCAGATCGCGGACCATGAGACGGCCGACGCGTGCGGTGGCCTTCCAGGCGATCTGCTTGAAGGGGTCACCCGGAACGTGCTCGCGCAGCTCACGCACGTCGCCGCCGAGGCCTCGAAGGCGTGCGGTGTGCGGGCCGACACGCTCGTAGTGCGCGCCGCCGGTAGGCCGTGCGCTCGACGGCAACAGCCGCGTGGTGGGCCGGGGCAGAACCTGAAAGGCCCTCGCGCTCGGGAAGTACGCCTCGAGGCTGAAGAGGCCGAGCGGGTCGGCCATGGTCAGTGCCGCGCCATGCAAATGCCACGTGCCAGCTTGACGGGGAATGACCCGCGCCTCGACGGAGACCTCGCGGGCCGGGCCAAGCTCGACCCGTTCCGGCTCATCCACTGCCAGCGTCGTCGAGGCCACCACGCGCAACGATCCGACCCCGAGCGGCCGGTTCGATAGGTTACGCAAGCTCAGCTTCAAACGCGCTACACGACCGACGTAAAACGCGCCGTCCCCGTCGGGGCGCTCCAGTGTCCACACCAGCTCCAGGCCACGTCGCCAGACCAGGATCGCCGCCGGATAAAAGCGCAGATACAGCACCATCAGCATGGTCCACACCGTCAGTCCGGCCACGGCGACCTCGGCCGAACCCGCCAGCGCGCCGAGGCCAAGCAGCATGGCGCCACCCCACCAAAGGTGACGACCACGCGGCGTCAGCGACGGGGGACGACCACTACGCATTCAGCGCGCCGCCGGTCCTGATTGCGACGGCGGCGGTCCCGGCGTTCGATACGGCACGCGATCGAGCGCTTCTTTGACGATGGTGGCGGGCTGGACCCCGTCGAGCTCGGCGTCGGCGCTGAGCAGGATGCGGTGCGACAAGACGAACGGCGCCAGGAACTTCACGTCGTCTGGCAGCACGTAGTCGCGACCGTGGATGAGCGAGCGCGCCTTGGCCGCCCGACAAAGCTGCAGCGACGCGCGTGGCGAGCAGCCGAGGGACACCCGTCGATGGCTGCGGGTATAGCGGCTGAGGCCGAGAATGTAGTCGAAGATCTCCTCGGCGACGAAGACCTGCTCGGCCAGCTCCTGCACGCGCAGGATGGTCGCCGGCTCGAGGACCCGCGTGGTCGACTCGACGGGATCTCCGCCCAGCGTGTAGCGACGCAGCATCTCTTTTTCGGCGTCGATGGCGGGATAGCCGATGTGCAGCTTGGCCAGGAACCGATCGACCTGGGCCTCGGGCAGCGGATAGGTCCCCTCGTGCTCGATGGGGTTCTGCGTGGCGAGAACGAAGAACGGCGACGGCAACGGCCGCGTCTGGCCCTCGATGGTGACCTGGCCCTCTTGCATCGCCTCGAGGAGGGCCGACTGGGTCTTGGCCGGGGCGCGATTGATCTCGTCGCTGAGGATGACCTGCGCAAAGATGGGCCCCTCCCGCAGCACGAAAGTGGTGGTCCGCCCGTCGAGAACATAGGTGCCGGTGATGTCCGAAGGCAACAGATCCGGCGTGAACTGGATGCGCCGGAAGGAGCAGCCCAGCGCCGCAGCAAACGACTTGACGAGCGTGGTCTTGGCTACGCCAGGGACGCCCTCCAGCAGCACATGACCGCGGGCGATGAGCGTGGTCAGGATGATCTCCGCGGCTTCGGTGCCGCCCAAAAAGGCCTTGCCGACTTCGGTGAATACCGCGTCGGCCAGACGGGCGACTTCGGCGAGGGTCGATGGATCGCGGTCGGGGGAGGTGGCCATGGTCAACTCGAGGTTTCGACCGCGGCGAAGACGCGCACGGCCAGGGAATGGAGGAGCACGAGACGGCGACGGGAAATGGGCTCGTCCGGTATGAGCTCACCTTGGACACGGTGCCAACGAATCTTTGCGAGCTGCCGCCAAAGCTCGCCGGCGACGGCAGAAATGGGTCCAAGCCGCGCCCGGGTCCGCTCGATGACCAACGCGGCACTGGCGCTGTCGAGCGGGGCGCTCCCGACGAGCGGCACCAGCCGACCTTCGACCTCTTCACGGAGGATGGCGACCGCCGCACCAAAATCGCGCAGACCACCCGTGACCGGGTCGCCACTGGCGTCGTGAAATTGCGCGCGGACAAAGCGTCCAAGCCGGCGAATCGGTGGAAACAGGCCGACGAGAAAGGCCGCCGCACCGACGGCAAGCAACAATGACATGAGGCTGCGGCCGATCGGGTTGCCGAGCGCCCGCTGGAGGCCGGCATTGATGTCGGCGGCTGTGCGGGCGGCCTCGCCAGCGAGGTGGCCACTGTCGAGACGCGCCGCGGCCTCCCCCGGCAACACCCGCGGCACTTGGCCGCGACTGCTGAACCCCTGTGTCACGAACGAGATGCGCGCCCCATGTCCGGCAGCGGCACACGTCTGGCGTACCAGCGCCTTGGCGAAGGCCAGATTCTCGTCGATTTCGAGCATGTTGTTGATGAAGAGACTTGGGTCGGCGATGGCCACGAACGTGCCCTTGCCGTAGTGCCCCTCCAGCACCAGTGCATCGTCGCCCAGCGCAAACGTGGGAGGTAGCGCGCTCGAAAACGCGGCGGGGTGGTTGGCGACCAAGAACGGGGCCGAGCGGCCGAGCGCGCTCTTCAAGATCGGACGGGAGATAGGTAGCGCTACATTGTCGTCGTAGCGGTCTTCGGGACGAGGTTTTTGTGGCACCACGCGGCGCACCGACAACGCCTCCAGCGCCTGATCTGCCGCACCAAAGTCGTCGGCGATGACGGCGGTGCCGCCGATACTGAGCCAGCGACGGAGGCGCTCGGGATCGACGACCGATCGCGGGTACACGAACCACAACACATCACGTGCCTCGAGCGCCGACCAATCGATCGCGTCGACTGCGCGCATCTCGCAGCCGGCAGCGCGTGCCTCGGTAACGAGGCGGCTCGAGCCATTCCAGCGCGAAGAATCGAGGGCGAAGTCGTCGTCGGCCGCGTGCGCAACTCCGGCTAGCGCCAGCAACGCGCAGACGGCCTTCATATTTCCCCGAACAGCGTGGTCGCTCCACGCTCGAGCTCACGGCGCGCCGACGCCAGATGGGTGCCGGGCTTGGCGGCCAGTACCACGTAGTACTCGTCGGTGACACGACGAATCAGGACCAGGCCCTGCGCGGCCTCGATCCAGATCTCCTCGACGTCCCCAATGGTTGCGGCGAGGTGATCGGAGGCGAGCCCGAAGACCACGCTCCAGTGCGCACCGATGAGTTGCACGTCGACGCGTGGCAGCTCGCTCCAGAGATCGACCGCCTCGCCCTCGTAGTCGACGAAGATGGCAGCGACGGTGCCTGGCACTCGCCGCACCAGCGATTCCAGAATGTCGGCGAAGGCGCTCATGGATGCACCGGCGACGCCACCGACTCCGCGGCTGGACGGAGCCGTTCCCCATGGAGCTCGATGTGGTGTTTGGCAGAGAGCTCGGCGGTCCACTCGAGGAAGCGCTGGCGCTGCCAGGTCGGGAAAATGAGCGGCTTGAGGCGCGGCGTGGCTTGCTCCAAGGTTTGATGCTCGGCGGGAATGCGACGCACCAGATAGATGACGTGATAGCCATACGACGTCTCGACCACATCGGAGACCTCGCCGGGCTTCTTGATGTCGTGGGCGGCGTAGCTGAACTCTTTGAGCGTCCAGCCGTCGCGGGCGGTGATGATGTGCTCGAGGCGCTGGCCCTGCGACAGGGCTTGGAAAGCCGCCAGATCGGGGACGGTGCGCGCCTGTTTCTGGATCTGCACGGCCCGTTCATGCGCAGCCTGCCGCTCGGCCGGGGTGGCCTTGACAGCGACGGGGACCAAGATATGCCAGACGTCGGCATATTCGGAATGCAGGAACATGGTGGTGTTGGAGGCGTAGCCTTTGTGCAGGATCTTGGATGGGATGGTTTCGGGCGTCACCTCGCGCTCGAAGGTCGTCGCCAAAAAGCGCCGCACCAGCTCGCTGCGAATCTGTTGCAGGTCCGAGGCATCGAGCGTGTAGTGGCGGGTGCCGGCCTCCGCAGCCAACAGCTCGCCCGTGACCAGCTCATCGAGCGCACGCTGGGGACTGATGTTGCGGCGCCGTGCCTCAGCGGCGATGGCGGCGGCCGAGATGGGCTGGCCGTCGACGGTGGCCACGACTTCCTCCGGCGCAATGTCTGCGACGGGCAACAGCGACGGCGCGGGACCCGCCCGGTGGCAGCCGAGCAGGGCCATGCTGAGCATCCACAGGCGCGGCACTACTCGCGCTCCGCCAAGGCCAAGCGGGCCAGCTCGCCGCCCACTCGCAGCACCGCAAATCCCACCAGCGTCACCAACACGGACGCCAAATAATCGCGGCGTGACAGAAAGCTCACCGCCTGCATGAAAAACCCGAGGCTGCCCACCACGAGAATGAACGCCAAGATCTCGAAAAAATACCGTCTCATCGACGGAACCAGGCGGTGGCGACCACGCCGGCCAAGGCCAACGCCACCCAGACATAGAATTGTGGCCGGGGACGCCCGCGCTCGGCGACGCGGCGCATCTCGGTGAGCTCGGCGCGCATTTGCGGATCGACCTCCAGATGGCGCTGCAACGGATTCAAGAAGCCCACGCGCTGGGCACTGAGGCACACCAGCGCCACGCCGACGACCAGGAGCGCCCGCACGCCGCCGGCATGGCCAGCGAAGGCAGCCTCGAGCTCGCGTGGCGTCTCGCCCACGAAGAGCTGCCACACCAACACCAGCGGAAACACGGCCGCAGCGACGGCCATCGCTTGGTAGATCCGCTCGCGGCGCGCCCATTTGTCACCGACCATCTTGGCCACCGTGGGACGGCTGGTCGAACGACCCGTGGTGGGACGAAGCTCACCGCAAGCCGCAGCCAGATAGGCCACCAGCGACAGCAGCAACGCCCACAATGGCGGCGGCGCCCACAAGGGCCGAATGCCTGCCGAGGCCACCGCGGCCGGCAGCATCGTCAGCGCCGGCACAAAGCCGAGCAGCACCAGATCGGAGCGGCGGCGCACCCCCACCGCCAGTACCAACAACGTCCCCAGCGCCGCCACGCCAAGCCCGACCAGCGCACCCGTTGGCAGCCGTGGCGCATCTGGCAGACCTACCAGCGTCGGCAACGCCGTCGCCACCAGCCACAGATTCAGCCCCGCCAGCGCGGTCCAACCCAGGCGCGGCACAGAGGATGGCGACGCTGGCGACGATGGATTCGCTGACCTCGCAGCCTCGAGCATGGCGGATGACTCTAGCACAGCCTCCCACGTACGCTGCTTTGCGCCATCGGCGATCGAGACAAACTCTTTACACGCACGCCTCGCATCCATAAGGTACGCCGCGCATGGGGACGGCCACGAGCAAAGGCACCGAGAACGTAGCACCAGTGGTCTCGATCGATGGACCGGCCGGCGCCGGCAAGTCCACCGTCGCCCGCTCCTTGGCCCGCCGCCTCGGCTACTTTCTTCTCGACACGGGCGCCATTTACCGCGCCGTGGCCCTCGTCGCCCGCCGGCAACAGGTGGCGTGGTCGGACGGCCCGAATCTGGCCAAGGTCGCCGAGACCATGCAGCTCCATTTCACCGCGGCTGGCGACGTCCTCGTCGGTCAGCAGCCCAATGTCGAAGACGTCTCGCAGGCCATCCGTACGCCGGAGCTGTCGCAGGGCGCCTCGACCGTGTCGGCTCACCCCGAGGTCCGCGACGCGCTGCTCGAGCTGCAGCGACGGATCGCCCGCCAGGGCCGCTGCGTCGTGGAAGGCCGCGACATCGGCACGGTGGTCCTGCCGTGGGCCCCAGTGAAGTTCTTCCTGACCGCGCGACCCGAAGTCCGTGCCCAACGTCGTTATGACGAGTTGCACGCCCGCGGCGTCGAGGTCTCTCTCGAGGAGACCCTGGCCGAGATCCTCGAGCGTGACCACCGCGACACCACCCGCACGGCCGCCCCGCTCAAGCAGGCGGACGACGCCGTCCTCATCGATTCGAGCGAGCTCAGCCTCGACGGCGTGGTCGAAAAGCTGGAGTCGCTGGCCCGTCAGATTTTGCCTTGACCTTCTAGTCCTCGGGGCCTACCCTCCGCGCCTACCTCAGGACCCCGCTCGTCTGGGTTTTGAGGAATTCAAAGGTCCGAAGGAGCTTCGCAAATCGCATGGTTCAAACCCACAACCAACCGCAAGACCAGTCCTCGGGTGGCGAAGAGAGTTTCGCCGCTATGTTCGAGGAGAGCCTCAAACGTGAGGACATCAAAGAAGGCGGGATCGTTCACGGTCGCGTCATCCAGATCACCAAAGACCACGTCGTCGTCGACATCGGGTACAAGTCCGAGGGGCAAGTCGCTCTCGAGGAGTTCACCGGTGCAGACGGCCAGCCGACGGTCAAGGTGGGCGACGAGATCGAGGTTTACCTCGAAAGCCGCGAGAACGAGAATGGCCTGTGTGTCCTCTCCAAGGAGAAGGCGGATCGTCTCAAGGTTTGGGACGAAATCTCCGAGGCCTGTGAGCGTGACGAGCTGATCGAAGGCGTCATCTCGCAGAGGGTCAAAGGTGGTCTCAGCGTGACCATCCGCGGCGGCGTCAAGGCGTTTTTGCCGGGCTCGCAAGTCGACCTTCGTCCGGTGCGCAACCTCGACGCGTTCATCGGCAAGAACTACAAGTTCAAGGTCATCAAGTTCAACAAGAAGCGCGGCAACATCGTGCTTTCGCGCCGTGTTCTCCTCGAGAAGGAGCGCGCGGAGCTCAAAGAGCAGACGCTCGAGAAGCTCAAAGAAGGCCAAGTGGTCGAGGGTATCGTCAAGAACCTCACCGAGTACGGCGCCTTCATCGACCTCGGCGGCATCGATGGCCTGTTGCACATCACCGACATGAGCTGGGGCCGGGTCAATCACCCGTCCGAGATGTTCCAGGTCGGCGATCAGGTCCGCGTCAAGGTCCTCAAGTTCAACTCCGACACCGAGCGCGTCAGCCTGGGTCTCAAGCAGATCAGCGACGATCCCTGGAAGACGGCTGCCGAGCGTTACACGCCTGGCACCGTGGTCAAGGGCAAGGTCGTCAGCCTCAAGGACTACGGCGCATTCATCGAGCTCGAGCAGGGCATCGAAGGCCTGGTCCACATCAGCGAAATGTCCTGGACCCGTCGGGTCAAACACCCATCCAAGGTCGTGGCTGTGGGCGACGTCGTCGAGGCCGTTGTCCTCGACATCGACGCATCGCAGAATCGCATCTCGCTCGGCATGAAGCAGCTCGAGCCGAACCCGTACGAGGCTCTCACCTCGAAGTACCCGCCTGGCACGGTTACCCGTGGCCGTGTGCGCAACATCGCCGACTTTGGCATCTTCGTGGAAATCGAAGAGGGCATCGACGGACTGGTGCACATCTCGGACATGAGCTGGACCCAGCGGGTCAAGCACCCGTCGGAGCTCTACCAGAAGGGTGACGAAGTCGAGGCCGTTGTCCTCAACATCGACACCGCCGAAGGCGATAAGCCCAAGATTTCGTTGGGTATCAAGCAGCTCATCGGCGACCCGTGGGACCGCATTCCGTTCGACTATCCGGTCGGCAAAGTGGTCTCCGCCAAGGTCCAGAAGGTCCTCGACTTCGGCGCATTCGTCGAGCTCGAGAAGGGCATCGAAGGCCTCATCCACGTCTCGGAAATCAGCGACTCTCGCGTCGAGGATCCCCGTGAAGTGTTGAAGCCCGGCCAGGACGTCAAGGCCGAGATCATCAGCATCGACGCTGCCGAGCGCAAGATTGGCTTGTCGATGAAGGCCGCGGCACGCTCCGAGGAGCTGGCCGAGGTGCAGGGCTACGGGACGAACAGCCCCGGCGCCACCCTGGGCGATGTCTTCCGCAACAAGCTCAAGGGCCTGCAGAAAGAGTAGCTCGTAACGCGTTCACAAAAGCCCCGACGCACCGCAAACACGGTGCCGTTGGGGCTTTTTTTTGTCCTCAGTGCGGGCGCCACTGCGTAAGCTGCGCGCGATGGAAAAACGGTCGGCGCTGTACTCGCTGTTGGTCTTCGGGGGCCTGCTCGGTCTCTGCTTTGCGTTTCTGCTGGTGCTGTTCCACGCATCCGAGCCTGACGAGGGCGAGGTCGGCTGGGGGCAGGCCGGGCGCGCCGACAAGAAGAAGGGTCCGCGGGTCGGCGTCGTCGAGGTTTCAGGCGTCATCACCGAGTCCAAAGACATTCTCGGTCAGCTTCACGACCTGCGCTCCGACGCCAAGATCAGCGCCATCGTGGTCCGCATCGACTCACCTGGCGGCGCCGTCGCTCCGTCGCAGGAGATCTTCGCCGCCATTCAACGCGCCCGCAAAGAGAAGAAGGTCGTCTGTTCGATGGGCAACGTGGCAGCGTCGGGCGGTTACTACATCGCCGCCGCGTGCGACCGCATCTTTGCCTCGTCGGGGACCATCACTGGATCGATCGGCGTCATCAGCGAGTTCCCCCACATCGGTGAGCTGTTGAAGCTGGCTCGCGTCGAGGTCGACACCATGAAATCGGGCGGCATGAAGGACATCGGTTCGCCGCTGCGCCCGATGACCGCCGAAGAAAAGACCTTCTTTCAGTCGCTCATCGACGGCATTCACGAGCAGTTCATCACCGACGTGGCGCAGGCCCGCAAGCTAGACCTCCCGGAGCTGCGCAAGATCGCCGACGGGCGCATCCTGACCGGCAAGCAGGCGCTGTCGGCGCACCTCATCGACGAGCTTGGTACCCTGGAAGACGCCGTCGAAGCCGCCGCCAAGCTGGCCGGCCAAACCGGCGAGCCGGTCCCGATCTTTCGCAAGCGCCCATCGCGCGGTCTCGTCGGTGACCTGGTGCGCGGCGCAACCGAGGCCGTCTCCGTACCACGCGGCGGGATCGAAGCCCGTGACCCCCGACTCTAGTCAGCATTCACCGTCGCAATCGCCGTCGCAGTCGGAGGAACGGCCCCCAAGCTGGCTGCGACGTTCTGCCCGCTGGCTTCTGCTTGGCGCCGCGGCGATCCTGCTTCTCGTCGCTGCGCGCGGCGTGCTCCGGCCGTTCGTGCTCGGCGTCTTGCTGGCGTACGTGCTCGCCCCCGTGGTCGGGCGGCTGGCCCGCACCTTGCCTCGCTGGCTGGCACTCCTGAGCGTCTACATTGGCCTTTTCACCGTCATCGGCGCAACAGCCTGGGGCTTCGGCCCGCGCCTCTCAGCCGACTTTGCCCGCTTGTTTCGAGAGGCGCCGAGCTTCTTCACCAAGGTACGCCAGCACTATGTGCCCGCCGCGGACGCCTGGCTCGAGGCGCATTTCCCTCGCGAAGAGTCCAGCGACGAGGCCGAGCCCCGTCCTGAGCGCAAGCTGACGCTCAAGCCGCGCCACAACGGCGAATACGAGATCAGCCTCGAAGGCATGGAGCTCGAGGTGGTGCAGTCGGGTCGCGGACGCTGGGTGATCGGTCCGCGTTCGGATGCCGACGATCGCCGTCCGCGCCTGGCCGACCTCCTCGGCCGCGCGGCATCGTCGACGGAGACGGAGATGAAAGGCGTGCTGGTGGTCGGCCAGCGCTTTCTCACCTCGATCTTCAAAGGCTTCGCCTGGTTCGTGCTGACCTTCATGGTCGCGGCCTATCTGCTCGTCGACATCGACCGGGTGCTGCAGTTCTTCCGCAACCTCATCCCATTGCGCCGTCGCTCGCTCTACGACGAGCTGGTGGCCGAGATCGACCGGGGCCTATCGGGCGTGATCCGCGGCCAGCTCCTCATCTGTGTCGTCAACGGCAGCCTCACCACCATCGGGCTCTTCGTGCTCAAGGTGAAATATTCGCTGTTGCTCGGCGCGCTGGCCGGCCTCATGAGCTTCATCCCGGTGTTCGGCTCGATCTTGTCATCGGTGCCGATCGTCGTCGTGGCGCTGGCCTCGGGCACCGACGGTCTGTCGTTCTCCAAAGGCTTCGGCACCCTCGGCTGGATTGTCGGCATCCACCTCCTCGAAGCCAACGTGCTCAACCCCAAGATCATCGGCACTGCCGCCAAGATTCACCCGGTGGTGGTGGTGTTCGCGCTCATGGTGGGGGAGGAGCTGGGTGGTCTTTCGGGGGCGGTGCTGGCGGTGCCGGTGGCGTCGGTGGTACAGACGTTGTTCCTGGTGTTGCGCCCCCGTCGGGCGGAGCCAGAAGCACTGCCAGAGGCGCCGTCGCCGCCTTCCGGGTGAGGTTGTCGTAGACCGTCACCGTGTCTGCGCCCGTCGGTGCGGGTACGCGCACCGTGGTGGTTGACGTCTGCACGTTGTCGCGCAGTTGCTTGGCCAGCGCCTGGGCCTCGACGGCAAAATCGGTCGACTCGGCGTTGGCCAGCAACGGAAAGTCGAAATACACCTCGCCGAGCGGCGTCTTGCCGTGCAGCACCGTCAGCGTGAAACGGCCGCGATAGCGGGGGAGGGCAGTCGGCACGGCAAAGCGCCCGCGCCGTGCCGCGGTCAGCTCTGCCGTCGCTGCATGCCAACGCAAGCGCACGTCGACATAGTCCACGATCTGACCAGGCTGGCCAGCGACCGTCGCTGTCGGCGCCAGAAACAGGAACGCAAGAAGCGTGGCGATGATCACGGGCTAAGTCTGCCGCCCGGTCGCGGGGTTTGGCAACTCTTCCGGTCGATGCTACAACCCACGAGAGGCGCTCATGGTCTCCTGCCCGCGCTGCCAACGCACCTTTGACGACGCTGTCCGCTTCTGTCCCGTCGACGGGGCACGCGTGGCAAGCTCCGCCGCGCCCACTGCAGCAGATCCCTATATCGGCACGGTGCTCCTCGATCAGTTCGAGGTCCGCGACGTCGCAGGGCGCGGTGCAATGGGCACGGTCTACCGCGCCTTTCAGCGTACGACTGACCGTGTGGTGGCGGTCAAGATTCTCCGTCGAGAGCTCGGCCGCGAGCCGGAGGTGGTCCGCCGCTTTCTGCGTGAGGCCCGCGCCGTCGCCAAGCTCGCCCATCCCAACATCGTCACCGTCTACCTCGTGGGTGAAACGCCCGATCATGTGCCGTTCATCGCCATGGAATACGTGGACGGCGTGCCGCTCGAGGCCATTTGCGAAGCGCAAGGGGTCCTGCCCCTCAGCCGCATCGTGCACCTCACCAAGCAGATTCTGTCGGCGCTGGGCGAGGCCCACGTCGCTGGGATCGTCCATCGCGACCTCAAGCCGGCCAACATCCTCGTCACCGACCGCTCGCGTGTGCCCGACCTCGTGAAGGTGCTCGACTTTGGGATTGCCAAGCTGTTGCACAGCGCCGACCAATCCATCGCCACCCGCGACGGCGTGGTGTTCGGCACGCCCCAATACATCGCCCCCGAGCAAGCCACAGGCTCGGTCTTCGACGGTCGCGCCGATCTTTATGCCGTCGGTGTCATGCTGTTTCGCATGGCGACCGGCCAGCTCCCGTTCGACGGCGAGCAGAGCATGCAGGTGGTGTTGAAGCACCTGCGCGAGCCGCCGCCGCGCCCGCGCTCCATCAACCCCCAGCTGCCGGTGGCGCTCGAAAACATCATCCTCGGCCTCCTCGAAAAATTGCCCGACGATCGGCCCAGCGACGCCGATGCGGTGATCGCTGCGCTCGATCGCATCGAAGTTCCGCCGCACGAGACCATGGTCGGCGTGCCGAAGCTCAACCGCGCTCCAGCTCCGGTGGTCGTGCGTTCCACGTCGCTGACTCCGCCTCCACCCCCACAGCCCAAGCACCGTCGCGGGGTCAAGCCGGTCGCTGGTCCGTCGGCCACGGCGGAGCTGGTGCTGGCCAACAAAGCCTGGTGGGCGCGCTCGTCGGTTTTCGGCGGTGCAGTGGCCGCGATTGTCGTCGGTGGGGGCATCGGTGTCGGGGTTGCGCTGTGGCACGAGCCCGAGCCGCCAGCACCGGTTCCAGTGCCCGTCGTGGCCCAGCCAACGCCGTCCATTCCGGCGAGCACCCCGCCGCTTCTCACCGACGAGCATGTCCTCACCGAGGGCACCATCACCGTCCGCGCCGGCATGGACTCACCACCGGTGAGTGGTCAGGAGACGCATCTCGACGTCGATCTCCGTGACCGCGTCGATGGGCCGATCGATCCCGTGTCTCTCGACATCACCGTCGACGCACCGGCGCGCGGCGAGGCCGGTCAGGCTACGCGTGCCGACCAGACCCATGTGAGTCTGCCGCCGGCAGGGCTGGGCCACTTTCGCGGACCGTTCACCTTTGGTCGCCCTGGGCGTCACAAGCTTCGGGTGAGTGCGCAGCCGCGCGGCAAGACGGCGTTGGTTCTGGTCTTCGACGTCGACGTGGCACCGCCACCGGCCAAGCCCGACCCGCGTCCGGTCAAGCGGCCCAAGCGCAACACCGACGATGACATGCCGATGACCGTGATCTCGTCGAGCTCGGCCACGCCGACGCAGGTCATCGCCACGCCCGCACGTCCGGTCGAGCCCAAAGCGCCTGTGGCCCCAACGCCCACGCCTCTTCCGCCGTCGGCCGATCCCACCGTGCCGACCGTGATCGAACCAGCGCGGCCCAGCCGTCATCCGGACCCGAGCTCCGACCCGACCACGCTGCCGCCGCCCGAAGCTACCGGCCAGTAAAGCTCGGTTTCCGTCGCTGTTGAAACGCCGCAACGCCTTCGGCCGCATCGGCCGACCGCGAGCATTCGGCCTGTGCATGAGCCTCCCAGCCGAGCATGTCTTCGAAGCCGACCTCGAGTGCGCGCTGCATCCCGCGCTTGGTGCGCGCCATCGCCAGCGGTGGCCCAGCGACGAGCGCACGCAGATAGGCCCAGGTCTCGTCGCTGAGACGCTCCGCCGGTACCAACCGCGAGACCAGCCCCAGCTCATAGGCGCGGCCGCCGTCGACGAGCTCCGCCGACAGCATGAGATCGAGCGCCCGTGCCGGTCCGACGAGCCGCGGCAGCAGCCACAACATGCCGAAGTCCCCGGTCAAACCCACCTTGTGAAAGGTGGCGCCTAAACGCGCGGTCGGAGTCGAGATCCGCACATCGCACGCCAGCGCCAACGCAAGCCCCGCACCGATGGCAACGCCGTCGATCTGCGCCACCACAGGCTTCTCCAGCGCGCGGATGGCGGCCACGGTCGCCGCGTCGTGCAAGAGATTCGCCTCACGCACCGCGAGGGGCTGCGCCAGGCGCTCCGGCATCGTCTTGAGGTCCCCACCGGCAGAGAACGCGCCGCCACTGCCGGCAATCAACACCGCGCGCACCGTGTCGTCGCTGGCGGCGCGACCGACGGCGTCGCCAATCGCCTGCCATTGTTCCGGACCGAGCGCGTTTTTGACCTCCGGTCGGTCGAGGGTGATGACACCTACCTGCTCACGCACCTCATAGCGAATCCTAGGGTCGCTCATGGCAACAGCTCCGAATAGACCGCCAGGAAGCGGCCGTTGGGTAAGGTCAGCGACGTGGCCTCGGCCACCCGATCCGTCACCTCGGCAAAGCCGAGCCGTGCCTCTGCAGTCTGGCCCGCGGCGAGCGTATCCAGCGCTGGTTCGACGGTGGGACCGCGTTCGAGCTCGGCGAGACGCAGGTGATGCAACGAGATTGCGCGTGGAGCCGCGCCCAGATTGACAACCTTGAGTCGCACTTCGATCGTCGCTGCGGCTTCATCGCGGACGGCACCGAGGATCTGGTAGCGCAGGCCGTCCACATCGACTGGTGTCTCGACGGCTGGGGCGTCGAGATAGCGAAGCAAGGCCTCGCCGCGCACTCCGTCGAGCACCGCCAGCCTGCGCACAGTGGCGGCGCGGGAGTAGGGCGTCCCTCCGTCAACCGTTTCGGGCTTTTCGATCTGCTGACGAAGCATGTCGACGAAATGTCGCGACGCGGTCGGCTCGACGAGAATCGCCAGCCTCGCCAGCGACCAGCCTTCGGCGCCGGGCGAATACGCAGGCCGCTCGCGCAAGAAAGATCGCAGCGCCGCAGCGACGCGGGGTGGCAGCCCGCCAGACGTGCGCACATACGCCACGAGCGCGTCGCGGACCGGCTCGAGCCGCAGCCGCGCCACCTCGTCCGAACGATCGTCGCGACCACCCAGCGCTGCGTCCACCGACGACAACAACGCCAGATAGTCCGCCGTCGCCACGCCGCGCCAGGCAACCTCCGCGCGCGGCAAGACCTCGAACGCCAGCTCAGCCTGAGACCGACCACCGTCGCTGACGCCGGCGTCCACGACTGGATCCACCGCGCGCCCGGCGTCCATGCTGGCCACACCCACGACCAGCTGCCAAGGCTTCCAAAAATAGGCCGCTGCTGCGCCGCCGCCAAGTAACGCCAGCACCAGCGCCGTCGCTGGCAGGCTTGATCCCGGCCGAGGCCGCTCGTACGCAGTCGCCCTCTTCGCCGATTCTGTCGGGGCAAACACCGCCGGGCTTCGTGCAGCAGCGGATCCAACCCAATCGCGCATCAGCGACGCCAGATCCTCCCGCCCGACACCCGTTCCAGCCAGCTCTCCCAACGCACGACCGAGCTCCGCTGCCGTCGGACGAAACGTCGGCTGCAACGCCAAAGCGGCGCCCAGGACGGCATCCAGCGCCGCCGGCGCTTCGGGCAGCAGGGACATCACCGTCGGCACTTCGGCGTGCTTGATCTGATCGGCGACCTGGCCTGGATGCTGGCCGTTGAACAGAACCCGCCCAGTCAGCGCTTCCCACAGCACTGCGCCGAGCGCAAACACGTCGCTGCGCCCGTCGAGCGGCGTCCCCATGACCTGCTCGGGGCTCATGTAACGCAGCTTGCCCATGACCGCGCCCGACTCTGTCTTGTGCAGCTTGCCGGCGGCCTTGGCGATTCCAAAATCGGCGAGCTTGACCTCTCCGGCGTAGCTGAGAAGGACATTCTGCGGCGAGACATCCCGATGCACGAGGCCGAGTGGGTTCCCATCGGGCCCTATCTGCGCGTGCGCATAGGCCAAACCACGGGCGACTTCGGCACCGATGAAGGCCGCCAAAGCAGGGGGCATCCGTCGTCCGAGCTTGCGTCCGGCCGCCAATAAACGCCCTAAATCGACGCCCTCGACCAGCTCCAGGACCAAGAAATAGACGCCGTCGACCTCACCAAATTCGAAGACTTGCGCGATGTTGACGTGCGTCAGGCGGGACGCGATGCGGGCTTCGTCGATGAACATGGTGACGAACTCTGGGATGCCGCCCAGCGCCGGCAGCACACGCTTGAGCGCCACCACCTTCTGCACCCCAGCCGCGCCCTCCGAGACGGCACGGAAGACCTCGGCCATGCCGCCCTCGGCCAGCCGCTCCTCGAGCACGAACCTGCCAAAGCGCTCTGGCGTCACGCGCCGACACAGTAGCAGAGCACTTTCTGCTTGTGTTGGTCGGGCCAGTTCTCTAGTCTGAGGTGCTGTGGCAAAAATCAAAACATTCCATGGGGTTACATTGATGCAGCGCGTTGTAAAAAGGGTCGTTTCGGGCGCTGTTTGGGCGGTAACGGCGGTCACGCTGGTTGCATGTGACCAGATCGACACCACCAAGCACTCTGAGGGATATTCGACCTTTGGCGCGGTCGTCTACCGTGAGGCGTGCCAGCGCGAGGCCTACATCGGGCAGCTCGCGCAGAAAGAAGCCGGCCAGATCGACACCGTCGACGTGTCTGGCTCACTCGGCCGCTCGGTCTGCGTCGATGGCATGCCTGCCCCCTCCACCTCACCCGAGAAGCTCAAAGCCATCGTCCAGCAGAAGCTGGATCTCGTGGCCACCATCGACTCCGTCCTGCCCAAGCCCATCCTCTCCGATCTCGAGTCCTATCTCGAGGCGATCCTGCCGCTCACCGACGACGATACGTTGCCAAACGCCATCGCGTCGCTGTCGGGCTTGTTGACCACCATGCAGAAGGACGCTGGCTTCGCCCCCGCCCTCGCCCGACTCGCCAGCCGCGTCGGCTATCGTCCCACCAAGACCGCGGCCGGCTTGGTCCATGCCATCCTCGAGTACCCGGCCATCGACGACTTCCTCGGCAAAGTGCTCGGCATGATCGCGCCGGGCGGCACGGCCGAGGTGGAGTGGAAGCACATCCAGTCGGCGCTCTCTTACGAGATGCGATCGGCCAAGTCCGTCCCCGATCCCAAAGATCCGCAGCGTACGTTGCGCCTCGCGCTCGACCTCATGCTCACCACCAACCCGGATTTGTCGTCGGGAATGCCGCGTCCGATGGTCGTGCGCGACTACCGCGGCATGGCCACCGCGACCACCATCAACGGCAAAGTCCAGGCGCCGTTCGTTGACCTCGACAACGACGGCCTCGCTGACATCGACACAGCGGGGCGCTATGTCGACGCCATGGGCAAAGTCCTGGTGGTCGCACCGCCATTTCCCGAGGCTGGCGCCACCGATACCGCGCCCCGTAACACGCAAGGCCAGGCACTCACGGCAACGGGCTCGACAAGTACGCTATATCGCTATCTCGATCTCGACCCCACCGTGATCGCTGGCCTCACCCGCGAGGCCACCACGCTGCTCGACGCCAAAAAAGACATCACCCTGGGGCTCGTCCACGGCATGTCGGCGCTGCTCGGGCCCACTGCCACCCAGACCAAGATCTACACCGACAGCCTCGGCGGCATGATCGGCACCTTGACCTACGACGGCTATGACACCAAGCAGTCGGCCATCCTCGATCTGTTGCACGCTTTCGTGCAGATCCTGGGCGACCCCAATGCGCGCGATGTGCTCGCCACCACCCGCACGCTCTTGTCCAAGTACGAGTCGCAGACCACCCGCGCCATCGGCGCCATGCTCGACGCCAAGGATCTCGGCAAGAAGTTCCCGAACGCGGTGATCCCCGAGCAGTCGACGCTGTATGACGACCTCGCCCCGATCATCATCCGCATCCTCCGCGTGCCTGGCCTCGCCGACGATCTCCTCGTCGCCATGACCAACCCACACGTCAAGGGTCTCACGCCGATGATCTCGCGTCTCATGACCTTCCGCACCCAGATCGATTTCGACCACACCGACGGGCCAGACTTTCCGCTGGCCAACACCATCGAAGGCGACCCGGCGGGCACCGTCGACCGCACCAAGGTCGACAGCGACTACAACCGCTCGCTCATGCAGCGCATCGCCCACATGGTCCACGACGCCAACGGCGCGCGCTTCTGCAACAAAGACAATGCGCAGATCAAGATCCTCGGCCTCTCGCTCGCCACCTACGCCGAGTGCGAGCTCTTCGAGATCGACGATCTCGGTCTGTTCTTCGTCCTCAACATGACCTCCGATTCCATCCGCAAGGACGCAAGCCGTTACGCCACCACGTACTCCAAGGCATCGTTCCGCGAGCAGATCACCTCCAGCACCGTGCGCGGCATCACCCCCGACAGCGGGCTCGGCGACGGTATTCTCCAGACCCTGGTCGGCATCACCGGCTTCACGCGCTTCCCGTCGCCAGCGGCGGCCACGCGGTCGCTCTATCTGCGCTACAACGAGCAGTCGTCGTTCTTGCAGAACACGACCTCACCGGTGCTGACCAAGGACGGCGACAAGTTCATCGACATCCACGACAAGTCCATCTTCGCCTGGGAAGAGACCCTGGCCACCAACCCCTCGGGCTTCACCAACGACACCTTTTACGACGCCGTCCGTCCGCTCGTCGACGCCTTCGCCAAACACGACGAGTGCCTGTCGTTCGACAACACCACCGGCAATTGCACGACCACGCAGAACGCAGCCAAGATCTTCGTCGACCTGCTCGGCATGCTGCACGAGCACTGGGGCTCGCCCAAGTCGACCTTCTTCGGCCATACCTTCCAGGCGACCAACAAGGCGCAGCCGCACTTCGCCCGCCTCGACAACGTGGTCAGCTACGAGACGCTGATGGCTCAGGTGCTAGGCTCGAGCGACCTCGTCCCCGCCATTATCGATCTGGCGCCTGTCCTGAACACCATGACCATTGATGGCACTGTCGGTGGCCAGCCAGCCCGTCCGGTCCTCTTGTCGGCGGCGCGCTATGTCTTCGATCCCAAAGCAGCGCCGATGGGCATGACCTATCGCGATGGCACGACCGCGACCGCGACCAGCGACGGCAAGACTGTCATTCCGCGCGCGTCTCTGTACTACATGATGGCCGACGCCTTTGCCGGCAAGCGAGCGGCTCTGGCCGCTGTGCCTACTGCGCAGGCCGACAACTGGCGCAACTCGACCTCGGCGATGATCGATCAGATGCTCACCGTCGAGAAAACCACCACCGGCTATCGTCTCAAGAACCGCCGCATGCACGCCATCACCCTCGTGCTCGTCGACTTTTTGCGCAGTCGGCTGGCGGCCCACGCCACATCCGCCGACGCCGACACCTGGGTCCATCAAACGCTGACACAGGATCTCACCGACATTCTCGGTGGGCCGACCTTTGCATCTATGGCTGCCTTCGTCGCCAAGGTGCAGGCCGATCCCGATGCCCGCGATCAGCTCTATGGGCTCTTGTCGTACCTCGTGAACGAAGCCTCCAACGATCTGGTCTTCCAGACCGCGCTCACCACGCTGGCCGATCAGCTGCAAGGCTTCCAGCCCGACGACGATCTCTTGCCCATCGCCCGTGTGCTCGGCGCCGCACTCGACCCTGCCCAGGGCACCGTCGACACCCAGCTCACCCTCGTCAAAAAGTCGCGCGACCTCGACCAGAAGAAGATCTTGCTGACGGTGCTGCGCAACCTCTACAAGCCCAACACCGACCTCACCTATCCGGCCGGCAAGCTCTCCGACATCTTGTCCGAGCTCAACCGGATGCAGCCTGGCCAGGGTGGCCAGCTCGGGGCGGAGGACTACCGCTCTATCTTCGGCGAGATTTCGAACTTCCTCTCCGACGAGAAACGCGGTCTCACGCGCTTCACCAACATCGTCAAAAGCCGCAAACCCAACTAACGCTCAGCGAGACTTCTCATGTCCACTCCCCGTCGCGCGTCGGTCGCCGTCGCGCTGTGTCTTACTCTGTCGTCGCTGGCTGCCCAAGCAGGCGGCATGTTTCTGCCCGCACGCGGCACCCGCTCTCTCGGTCGCGGCGGCGCTGTGGTGGCCGGTCTCGACGACGCCGGCGCCATGGCCTGGAATCCGGCCAACCTGGCCGAGCCTGACCACTTCAGCCTGGTGCTCGACGGCGCGCTCATCTTTCAACGCGTCGGCTTCGACCGGATCGACTCTGGCGGCAACAAGCAGCCGCACGTCGACGGATCCACCGATCTGTTGCCGTTCCCGACGCTGTCATTCACCTGGCGCCCGCGCAAGGTCCCCTGGTTCACCCTCGGCGTGGGCGTCTGGGTGCCCTATCTCGGCCTCAACTCCTATCCCGAGAACGGCCCGCAGCGCTATTCGGTCGTCAGCCTCAACGGCTCTCTCGTCGCCATCTTGCAGGTCTCGGCCGCCTTTCGCGTCAACAAGCACTTGCTGCTCGGCATTGGCCTCCAGAACATGTTCATCCGCTTTCGCAGCCTGGTGCAGCTCGGCGCCTGCCCGCAGCTGAACTGCGCGCCGGAAGATCCGGGCTTCGACTCCTTGACCCAGATCGATGCCTCGAGCTATTTTACGCCCTCGGCCATCGTCGGTGCGACGGTGATGTACCCCAAGTGGCGACTTGGCGTCTCGGTCCAGCTGCCGTTCTTCGTCCGCGCCAACGCCAACGTCTTGTCCCGCTTGCCGACCGATCCCTTTTTCACCAACGCCAACATCGTCGGCTCCTCGGCGGACGTGGCCTTCGATCTCCCGGTCATCGTCCGCGCCGGCTTCGAGCTCCGGCTCATCCCCCGGTTCCGCGCCGAGCTCGACGTCCATTACGAGGCATGGTCGATGCAGAAAAGCCTCGATGTCACGCCCCGAGGCGTCTACATCGAAGGCATCTCCGGCATCGACAAGTACTATCTGAAGAAGATCTCGTTGGTCCGCGACATGAACGACAGCGTCGACATCGCCATCGGCGTCGAAGGCGAAGTGGTCCCTGGCAAATTCTGGCTGCGCGCCGGCTATCTCCTCGAGACCAGCGCCACACCCAATGCCACCGCGGGTCTACTCACCGCAGACGGCCTCAAGAACATGCTGTCGTTTGGCGGTTCTGCGCGCCTTTTTGGCCCCGTGCGCCTCGATCTGTCGTACGCGCACATCTTCACGCTCGATCGCACGGTCACCGACTCGCGCTCGCTGCAGCTCAACCCGATCAACCCGTCGCTGGCAGTGCCCGTAGGCAACGGAACCTACAAGATCGACGCCGACGTGCTCGCAGTGGGACTAGACGCTCGCTTCTGAGATCTGAAGCGAATCGTCGACGGTGACCAGCGTCCCTTCGGCCAGCTCGCGCCAGCCTGGTCCTGCCGGTGGTGTGGCCGCTGCGACGAGCAACACCGCACGCAGATGCTCGTGATCGATCTTGCGAGCATCGGGTTTCTGGGTGGTCAGCGCCGACTCGCGGCACACCGGGCAGTCATGGATGGGCCCAATGGCCGCCAGCGACACTGGACAGCGACGGCGCGTGGCGCACAAGATGCGTCCGTTGGTGAGCGCCAGCGCACACTCCATCTCGGCGGCCGCACTGCCGAGGATGTCGTCGACGCGCTGTAGCGCCACGCGGACCGAGTCAGCCACGATCGTCGTCGACAAGAGCGGATCGTCGAGCCGATTGGTCTTCATGAGCTCATTGAGGACCACATAGAAGAGCACTTCGGAATCGGTCTCGCCGCGGATGTTGCGGCGCAAGAAATCCGGCACCAGCTCGAGCACAGCCGCCCGATGGGACTCGAAGGCGGGCAGGGTGCCGTGGTGGGCAAACAGCCACGACCGAAACCGGAACGGATGCGTGTTCTCGTTTTTGGGTTTGCCGACGGTCCCAGCGCGTACGTGGCCGATGAACGCGTCGGTCCGCACGCTTTGCAGGGCCTCGTAGAAATCGACGGGCTGTGCTGGGGGCTTCGGCCGTCGCTGCAATAGAATTTCGTCTTGGTAGAATCCGAATCCCCAGCTGTTGATGGGCAGCGATTCGGGCGTTGACACGGGCGTGACCAGCGCCGAGCGCACGCCATGCAGCGCGCACGCGACACGACTTGCGTCATTGGCCAGGTAGGCTACAAGGCGACCCATCCGAAAATCCCTCCCACCCGACGGAACACTGAGCAAATCTCCGTCGAGAAAAAGGGTAGCGCCAAAGCCCGCCCGCGGCAAGTTTACGAGCGACTAGCTGTGCGCCACCAGCCAATCGGTCAATAACTTCAACGTCTCCGCGCGATCGGCGACCGGTTCGTTGAAGATCTCGTGGAACTGTCCAGGCAGGATCTTGAGCGTTTTGTCGGCAGAACCGAGCCGCGCAAAAATCTGCTTGCTCCGATCCGGATCCGCCACGCGATCCGCCGCACCGTGCATCAGCAACACGGGTAGCCGCACCTCCGACGCCCGCCGGTCGACCTCGCGCTGCGTCGCCTGGGTCTCGGTGAACCAACGTGCGGTGGCGTTCTTGTTGTTGAGCGGGTCGACGTCGTACAGCGCCGACAGCTCTGGATCCCGATTGACGTCGACGCCATGTAGCCCGCTCGGCAAGGCCAGCTTGGGATAGATCGACGAGGCCGCCTGCGCCGCCCAGATCTTGAGCATGGGCACCTCGAGCTTGAGCTTGTAGAACGGCGACGACAATGCCAGGGCGGTCACCTTGTCGGGATGCTCGAGACAAAAGCGCGTCGAGATGAGGCCCCCAAACGAGTGTCCGAGCAGGAGCGGCTTCGGCCCGGTGGCGTCGAGAACCAGCTGCAGATCGTCGAGATACTCTCGAAAGCGGGTGCAGAATCCGCGCACCCCGCCCGATTTGCCGTGGCCGCGGAGGTCGGCCCCCAGCACGTAGAAGCCTGCTGCCGCCAGCGCGTCACCGACGTGGGCGTAGCGATCGATGTGCTCGCCGTAGCCGTGCACCAGCGTCACCCGCGCGCGCGGCGTTCCGCTCGGCGCCCACTCACGGGTGTACAGGGACAGGCCATCCGAGGCAGTCAAGGTCGAGGTGGTCATCGGCTTGTTTATCGCAGCTCTTTCGGCTATGAGCCAGCGCCGGGAGCGAGAATGAAGCTGTACGAGATTTACACGAGTGTCCAGGGCGAGACCCAACACGCCGGCCGGCCGTGCACGCTGGTGCGGTTTGCCGCCTGTGATCTTCGCTGCTCCTACTGCGATACACCCCACGCTTTCGTCGGTGGTGCCGATGTGCCGCGGGCTGCGATCTTGGCGGATGTCGTGCAGCGCGAGGTGCGCCTCGTGTTGCTCACCGGCGGCGAGCCTCTGTTGCAGCCCGAGTTGCCGATCCTCGCCGAGGAGCTGATCGCGCGTGGTTTCGAAGTGATGCTGGAGACGGGTGGCCACCGCGACACCAGCTCCATGCCGGCCGGAGTCATCGTGATCCTGGACATCAAGACGCCCGGCTCGGGGGAGTCGGCCAAGATGCACTGGCCCAACCTCGACCGTCTTCGTCGCCACGATGCGGTCAAGTTCGTCGTCTGCTCCGAGTCTGACTACGTCTGGGCGCGCTCGGTCATCGCCGATCACCGTCTCGGCGAACGCTGCGAGGTCTTGCTGTCGCCGAGCTTTGGGCAGGTGGCGCCAAGCGATCTGGTCACGTGGATGCTGCGCGACAAAGTTCCCGCGCGTCTGAATCTACAGATCCACAAGTACATCTGGGATCCGGAGCAACGGGGCGTCTAGCGGGCTGCGACCACCGTGGCGGCATCGACCAGCTGCCAGCGACGGAGATAGGGCTCTGGATCGATGTACGTCTCCGACCCGCTCCGTCCACCGGCACGCAGTGACAGCCCAAAATGCAGGTGGGCGCCGGAGTTGTGCACGCCGCTTCTGCCGAGACGGCCGATGAGATCGCCGCCTTTGACGTGATCCCCAGGCTTGAGCTCGGCGCGGATGGTGTCGAGGTGAATGTAGCGCGACACCACTGTGCCTTCTTTGTGGCCGATGCGCACGAAGCGACCGGCGCGACCGCCTTCGCTCTCGTCGCGCTCGATCTTCTCGATGATTCCGTCGAACACGGCGAACACCGGCTCGCCGAGTGCCGTCCCCAGATCGACGCCGCAGTGACCGAGCTCGCACTCCGACGGACGCGGCTGCGGCCGCTCGGCGCCAAACCGTCGCGACGCCGACAACGGCAACGCCCGCCGCGGCCCAGCCAGCGGATGAAACCAAGACAGCATCGTCGGCCGCGTCTCCGGCGGCTCTTCGCCAGGACGCCACGGTCCAAACGGAATCTTGTCGGGGTCGGGCGGCAAGATGACCGGCGCCAGCTCGGCCGGCGGATCGAAGTGTTCGAGGTACATCGCCACCGAGCCGAGACCAAGGCGTAGCTTGCGCGCCACCCAGCCATTGCGCTCGCCGAGAAACCAATCGCCGCGACGGCGCAACACCCGCCCGATGTCGTCGGCGAAACCAAACGACAGGCCCACCGCGATCACCAAGTTGGTGGCCGCCACCAGCGTCAGAAAGCTCGGGACGCGCAGGCGCCGCTTGCGTTTCTTGTTCCACACCTCGGCCGCGGCACGAAGACGCCAGGCCAAAAGGATTGGCAGACCGAGCGAGATCGCTGCGCCAAACCCAGCGCGCGCACCGTCCGTCTCGAGAAATCCAGCGCCCAGCGAGGAGACCACCACGAAGCCGGCGGACACGAGTGCCACCTGGAGGAGGGTGCGCGCCAACATCCAACCGCCGAGGAACCAGCCGCCCATTTCCCATGTTACGGCTGACCGTGCAAAACGTGCTGCCAGCAGTTCACAGTTCAGACAAAGAACTTCGTCTTCTTCAGGCCCACGGCGGGGATGTGGGTTGACACACTGTAACCAAGGTGATAGGGTCCCGCCGCTAAGTTGGCGAAACAATTGACACAGTTGGTTGCATTCCTGGCCGCCCTGGCCTCCCTGGCGGCTCTGTCCGCCTGTCCGCCAAGCCAGGGCCAGGTAAAAATAGATCCCGACGCCTCGGAGAAGCGGTTTCTCCTCGGTGCCGACTACTTCAACAAGGGCCTGACCGGCCCCGCGCTCGAGGAGCTGCTCAAAGCTGTGGAGCTGAATCCCCAAAATCCCGACGCGCACAACCTCCTTGGTCTCTTGTTTTTGCGCAAGGCGGCCGAGTCGGAGGAGCTGTCGACGCGCAATCAGTGCCTCAAAGGGGAGGCGCTGAAGCTCGAGCGTGAGGAGACCGATCGGCAGTTTTCCAAGGCCGACGAAGAGTTCAAGAAGGCTCTAGAAAATCGCGCGAACTTCTCGGAAGCATTCAATAATCGGTCCGTGGTTGCCCTGCATTTCGGCCGCACCCAGGAGGCGATCGACTTTGCCGAAAAGGCGTTGACCAACATCGTCTATCACGACCCGTGGGCAGCCCAGGGCAATCTAGGTCAGGCGTATCTGGCCAAGAGAGATCTCGTGCGCGCGGCCAAGGCCCTCCGCCAGGCATTATTCGAGCAACCCAAGTTTTGTGTCGGCCGCTTTCGGCTCGCCAAGGTGTATTACGAGCAGAAGGAATTCGACAAAGCCGCCGAAGAAGTGAAGCAAGTCGTCGAGGACAAGGCCTGCCCGATCCAGGAGGCTTTCCACCTTGCGGGTCTGGTCGCGTTGCGGCAGCAGGACCGCACGCGTGCCGAAGAGTTGTTCAGTAAGTGCGTGGCCTTGGCGCCGAAAAGCTGTGTGGCGCAGGAATGTCGCCAGTGACGCGCGCTGATAAAGAGTGTACGGGTATAGGGGCGAGAGCGACGAGCATGGAACACTTCGGCACCTACTTGAGAGACCAGCGTCAGGCAAAGGGGATGTCCCTCGGGGACGTCAGCCGCGCCACGAAGATCAAGGAATCGTCGTTGCGCCTCCTCGAAGAGGCCAAGCTCGACGACTTGCCCGCACCCGTATTCGTGCGCGGGTTCGTCAGTGCGTTCGCCCGTCTGGTAGGCGCCGACGAACAAGAGGCCTTGAAACGTTATCGCGTCTACGCCTCGGCCAGTGGCCACGAGCCGGTCGCGGTGATGGCCGACGCAGTGCCGTCGGAGCCGCTGGCAATCAAGTCCATTCTCGACACCATCCGCGGCCTCGACGAGAAACCCGGTCGCAGCGACGTGGGAGCCTCCCGTCGGCGGGTGGGTACGGTCATGGTGGTGCTGTTGATCTTGGTGGTGGCAACGCTGACGCTGTCTCTGCTATTCGGTCACGGCGGCAGCAGCGCCGGCATTTCGTAGCTGTAAGACTCAGTTCACCAACGCCAAATAGCTGACCGTCACCGCGGCGCGCACCAGGCGCTCGGCGACTTCGTCGACGGAGTAGGTGAGCCGACGCAGGTCGAGCCACAGCCGATAGCCACCCTTGTCGGCCTCCGGCGCGCCCTCGATCCGCAAGAAGAAGCCCAGATCCCGAAGCTGCCCCGTGGCGTCGATGAGATAGACGTTGGGCCGATTGGCCCCACTGCGGCTCATCTCGGTGAGCGCGAGATTGACGTCGACGCCGTGGCGGCTGAAGCCACAGTGAAAGTCGCCGCTGAGGTTGGCGTCACGCGTGGCCAGCGCGGCCGACTCACGCCAGGTGAGTCGCCTTTGCGGATCGGCGGCCTCGTTGAAGAGGCGAACCTGCTCGCGTAGCTCGGTGGCCAGCTGAAAGAATCGCGCCGGAACTTCTTTGGCGAGGCGCTCGGCGCCCTTCAGATACTCTTCCTGACGCTTGACCCGCTCTTTTTCGATCGCCGCTTCACCGCGGGCGATGTCTTCGATGCTGGGCTCGTCGCGCTTTTCTGCTTTGGCAGCCATCCCTCTTCCTTACCACGCTTCGGGCTCCTTCGGGATAAGCTCGACACCGATGTCGCAAGGCAAGCTCCTCACCCCAGCCGTGGTTTTATCCACCGTCGACTACGGCGACGCGGATCGCATCGTGACTCTCTTCACGCGCGAGCTTGGCAAAGTGTCGGCCATGGCCCGCGGCGCCCGAAAGGGCCAGCGCCGTTTTGGGGCCGGCGTGAGCGCCTTTGGCGTCGGTGAGGCCACCCTGCGCGAGCGTCCGTCGGCAGAGCTCTTGATCCTCGACGGCTTCGACGGCAGTCGCGGATGGCCCCACCTTCTGGAGGACATGGCCAAGATGGCCCACGCCGGCTACGTGTGCGAGCTGGTCCGCGAGCTCAGCCCGCCACGCCAGCCAGAACCGCGGATCTTCGAGCTGCTCGTCGAGATGCTCGATCTTCTCGACGGTGCACCTGCCTCGGCAGGGCAGTTGCGGCTCTTCGAGCTGCATCTTCTCGACGCTGTGGGTCTCCAACCGACGCTCGATCGTTGTCTGCGATGTGCCGACCAAACCATCCCCCTCGATGAGGAAGGCCAGCGCTTTGACTGGCGCCTCGGAGGCGTCGTCTGCGCCCGTTGTCAGGTCTACAACGCAGGCGTGGGCTTGCCCCTCGACGGAACGGCGCGGCGCGCGCTTCTCGACGGACAAACGCGCGCGCTTCGCGACGCCGCGAATTGGGTGATCTCCCCGGAGACCCAGGTCGTGTGTCGTGAGGTGCTGACCGGATTTTTGCGCCAGCATCTGCCGCGGGCGCTCAAGTCGATGGAGTTCATTGCCAAGCTCAACCACGCTAGGGTGAGGCCGTGATGGACGTCCTGTGTTTCGGTGAGGCGCTGCTGGACTTCTTTCCGGAGCGACCGGGCCAGCTCCTCGAGGACTGCGAGCGTTTTACGCGGCATCTGGGCGGGGCGCCGTGCAATGTCGCCGTGGTCCTGGCGCGGCTGGGAGTTGCCGTCGGGCTCCAGACTCTCGTCGGTAAAGACGCGTTTGGCGTGTTCGTGCGGCGCCAGTTGGCAGAGGAGGGTGTCGACGTGCGCGGAGTCGGCGTACATCCCACGGCCAAGACCGGCGTTACCTTCGTCAGTGTTGCCAGCGACGGCAAGCGTGGTTTCTTGTTCTTCCGTCACCCGTCGGCCGACCAGATGATCTCGGTGGCCGAGGTGGACCGGGCCCTCATTGGAGCCGCCCGCGTCTTTCATCTGGGCTCGTCGACGCTGGCCAAAGAGCCGTCGCGTGCAGCGACCTTCGCCGCGCTCGACCTGGCCAAGGCGGAAGGGCGCATCATCTCCTGCGATCCCAACTGGCGTGGCCATCTGTGGGACGAGCCAGCCAGTCCACACCTCGAACGGCTGGTCAGCGCCTGCGACATCCTCAAGGTGTCCGATGACGAGGTTGAGACGCTGTGTGGCACGACCGACCTCACCGAAGGTGCGACCCGTCTGCGTGCGCTCGGCTGTCGCTTGGTGGTGATCACCCTGGGTGCCCGCGGCTGCCTGTTTTTCAGCGAGGCGGGCGACGGAGAAGTACCTGGTCGTCCGGTCTCGGTCGTCGACACCACCGGGGCCGGCGACGCATTCATGGCGGGCCTGTTGGCCGCGCTGCCGACGTCGCCCAGCGACTGGAACGTCGATGCAGTCCTCAAGGCCTGCACCACCGCCAACTTCTATGGTGCCGAGGCCTGCACCGCACTCGGTGCCACGACGGGAATATCGCGCCGGTTGCGTTGAGGTGGCGCTGTGGTAAGCCGTGGCATGGCCAATCCACGCGTACGGGTCGACAATCCCCGCGCCGAGGGCGTCCTACTCGACGCGCTTCGCGGTAGAGCGCGTGGCAACACCGAGATGGTGCGGGTCACCCCGGCCGACGCGGTGGCGCTGACCGGTCTACCCAGCGACGAGGCGGAGCCAGCGCTGCGCGGTTTGGCCAAGACCTATCGCAGCCACCTCGCGGTCACCGACGACGGCGACCTGGTCTACGCCTTCGATCCCAACCTCGAGCGTCGCGACGCCGTGCCGTTTTCCGAGCGGCTCCGACGGGCGGCGGCGACGGCGTACCGCGGCTTTCAGGTCTTCTTCAAGGTCTGGATCGCGGTCACCCTCGTGGTCTACGTGGCGGCGTTCGTGGCAATGGCCATCGCCATGATGTTCTCGCGTGGCGACGATCGAGACGATGATCGCGGCGGTGGAGGTCTCGGCTGGCTGTGGCTTTGGTTCTGGCCCAACAGCTCCTATGGCGACGATCCCTATGGCCGCCGCGTGGTCGAAGAGAAGCCCAAAAAAGCCTTTCATCTCGCGGTGTTCGACTTTGTGTTCGGGCCAACGCCGGCCACTCCGGCTGATGCGCGCAGCGTGGATCGACGCATCCTGGCGTTCTTGCGCGACCAAAAAGGCCGCATCACCGCCTCGGAGCTCAGCGCGCTGACCGGCATCTCGCTCGACGAGGCATCCGAAGAGCTGACCCGCATGATGGCCGAGTACGATGGCGAGGTCGACGTCACCGACGAGGGCACACTGATCTATCGTTTCGAGGGCCTGTTGTCGTCGGCCAGCGCCGTCGGGACCAGCTGGTCCTGGGCCTGGGATCAGACCGAAGAACGCCCGACCTTGACGGGCAACACCGGCAGCCAGAACGCGTTGGCTGGCGGCCTGGCGGGCTTCAACCTCTTGGCATCCTTGCTGATTGGGCCTGCGTTCCTGCAGCGACTGCATCTCGAAGGCGGCATGTGGCAGTTCTGGGTGGTCCTGTTTCCGCTCATTTTCTCGACCGTGTTCTTCGCCATTCCCGCGGCCCGGCTATGGAAGGCCAAGCGCGAGGACAACAAGCGCGAGACACGTCGGATCCGCCGCGAGCTGATGCGTGAGGTCTGGCGATCGCCAGGCGACTTGTTCGATCCGGCTGCCGTCGCTGCCGTGGTTGCAGCGCGGGTTGGCGCGGAGCCGGCGCGGGTCTCGGCCGTCCTCGAGAAATTGCTGGTCGAGCTCGACGGCGACGTGGAGACCGACGGCAACGGCGCGATGCGCTACACCTTTCCGCGCCTCGTCGAGGAGCAAAAGGGTGCCCGCGCCGTGCGCGCCACGCTGAAGGAGATGCCGCGCCTCGGGCCGGTGGTGTTCTCGTCGGAATCCGAGGATCTTGCCAACTGATGCCAGCCCGGTGGCCACAAAACGGACCCGGCCGGAGGGTCTTCGAGACGCCCATCTTCGACGTCGATACCGAGCGGCTGGTTTCGCCGCGCACCGGCCGCGAGCACGCGTTCTTTGTTTTGGGCTGTGCCGACTGGTGCAACATCGTCGCGCTCACCGACGACAACCAGGTGGTCATGGTCCGGCAGTTCCGCTATGGCCGCGGCGAGGAGACCCTCGAGCTGCCTGGCGGCATGGTGGATCCTTCTGACCCAAGTCCGCTGGAGGCCGCCAGGCGCGAGTTGCTGGAGGAAACGGGCTACGTGGCCGAGGACCTGATTCAAACGGGGGTCATCGCGCCGAACCCGGCCATGCAGCGGAACCGGACATGGTCGTACCTGGCGCGTGGCGTGCGCCAGGCCAACACCCGGCATCTCGATGATGGCGAAGACATCGAGGTGGTCCTGGTGCCTTACCAAGAGATCCCAGCACGGGTGGCCGCTGGCGAGATCTCGCATGCCTTGGTTGTGGTTGCTTTTGCCTTCGCGCTGGGCCTAAAAGGTCCGCCATGAGTCCGCATTCTCGTCGCTGGCGGCCTTTTGCTTTGGGTCCGATAATATACATTATGTCAACTCAGACGTTTTCTGTCGGGGCATCCGTTGGGCTGGCCCTGGCTGGACTCTCTGGCTGCCAGCAACCCGGTGAGGTTGCCGGTCTGCCACCCCAGGCCACGGCCCCTGCCCAGCCCGTTGGCAACCCCATGGTGGTCGGCGCCCGTGTCAGCGCGCCCGAGCCGCACGCCCCGGTGGATGGCGGCACGCTGGAGTTCATCGGCTCGACCTTTGACGAGCTCTACCCGGTGTTTTTGGTCCGCCGCTCCATGAGCCAAGGCGACAAAGCCTCTTTGTGGCGCGGCAAATATCTGGGCCGCTGGATCCGCTGGTCTGGCACGGTGCGGTCCAAGACCAAAAACGGCCTCACCATCAGGCATCTGCCGGCCACGACGACCTTCGATATTTCCCTGCATGTCGAGCCGGCGCAGATGCCGCTCTTGGCCGATGTCCGCGTCGGTGACCGGGTCCGCTATGTGGGCCGGCTCGACGACTTCAACGACATCTTCAGGCAATTCTTCCTGGTCCACGGCGCCCTCATGGAGGTGACCCACGCCGAGCCCCGCGCCACCGACGGCGGCGCGCCCAAATAACTACTGCCGTCCGGCACGTGCCTTACA